>Ga0058701_10001268_pt1 | contig 17759 bp, 7 predicted proteins | sample AgamicOrMae_FD_97039 | JGI IMG/M metagenome (GOLD analysis project Ga0058701, IMG submission 97039) | Agave microbial communities from Guanajuato, Mexico - Or.Ma.e | ecosystem: Host-associated > Plants > Phyllosphere > Phylloplane/Leaf | place: Guanajuato, Mexico | collected 2012-06-04
TGTGGGCGCTAATAAAAATGTATATATTTTTTTAAAGGTCAAAATGTTTTCTTTTCCCTTCTTCGTAGACGTCTTGATCACAGAAGTGCAATGCAAAAGCTATGCTCAAGAATCAACCAACTCATTTTAGAGCTTTTCTATGAGATCTTGAACGAATATTTCACCCCTTTTTAGGTTTATTTTGTTGGCGGATACTCTTAAGGCCGCAGGTATTTTTCCCGAGCGCCGTATTTAAGTGTTGCTTCAGGCGTCATAAACGGTTGGAATACACAGGATTCCTCAGTTTTCTCGCGGTTCCCTAATAATAAACCATAAAACTCAGCCCGTTTCTTTTTTTCTGTTCTTTCCTTCTCAGCACACCTTCGCTTGATTTTCTTTATTTCTTTTTCTTATTAGTCATTCTTTGGTTGTCGTGAGAAAATTTCATGTTCCTTTTTTGGCTAAAAGGTCATTCTAGTGACTTTTTTTATTCAGAGATGAAAGTCGACTGATGAGCACAGACGCCTAACGCGTATTTCATACGAGTCGACTCCCGAGAATGGCTTACGTAGTCAGCCTGAACTAGACGCCTGGATATACGGTACTTGAGAGGAGGCATCAGGCAGCCATTTTGTTTCTGATGGGACTATAAAATGCATTGTAGCTTACGGAAACAAGATGGCGGCGCCAGTGGTTTTGAATCCTCAATGCCTCCTCTCTAGTATATCCAGGCCTCTAGCCTGAACGTAGCGCAGTTTGTCAAGGTGTTGACGGAGAGCAGCTTGGGATTAGCAGTAGAAGCAAAATTCTATTAACTTGTTTGTAGACATCTCATTCTCATGGATTAACTATCGCTCAAGGCATATTAGCCACCAAAGTTAATTTCCCAGACGGGTCAAAGAGGCTGCTCGACCCCGATAGGAACAGAAATGTGTGTCTTGGATAGCAAAAGCGATCAAAAGCCTTCAGCCTTCAGCAGAGCCCAGCGCTTCTCTCCGCCCCCTGCTTTCACTCCTGTATTGATTCAAATTTCGATTTTCACACGTCATTGAACATTTTAACCAGACCAGGCGAGACGTCGATTTGACCCCTATATAGATTTCTCTGCCTTACAGCCCGCTTGGTATTGGGTTTCATATGAAACCTTCACTTCGGATTACGCGGGAAAAGTGGCTTAGTAAAAGTTTACTAAAAATTAGTAAAAAAAAAAATAAGTGCAACAGCCAAACTTGACTTGTAAACGCTGACAGGTTTGCTAGTAAACGTTACCGTCACACAGTAACGTTAACTGGCAAATCCGGTAACGCTTGCTAGCAGAGTTGGCTGTCGCCTTTTTTACTAATTTTTTACCCGTTAAGGGCAGATGCTTTTAACAGCCGTCATGATTTGTTCAGTCAACTACTCTTTATGGCACAGAAACTACGAAAAAAATGCCAATACTTACCTCTGGATTATATTTGCACTGTTATCTCTTCATCGACGCCTGTCTGCCCCATTCCTTTCGCTGCAACAAAGGAAATCACGAAGCGGTTACGTGGCTGATAAATTGTAACCAGATTTGTACTGTAAATATACAACGGTAGTTCGTGCAGTGGTGGGGAGGGTACGAACCTGGTACAAACTACCATTCGTACTGATGATTGTCGATGACCATTCAAATATGTGGATTCCATTATTAGATTTATCTTATCTTTTTCTGGGCTATTAATCACCGTTGTTTGAATACCTTCATGATTGAAGATTATTTTTTAAATATACCGATTAGCGCTTTTCCTTCCCCGCGGATTGAATAAATGTTCTGTCAATGTGCATCTTTGGGGAGCGCGATAAAATAGATTCAGACTTCGGGATTAAACTGTCGGTTTAATATTTCCAAATGTGATAGATACACAGTCGCGGGATTTTCGAACAGGCTTAAATAAAAAGTTAAAGGACAATAACCGCTCATGAACCATAATATTAAGGCGAGGCGTTTGTGTCGTTACCCAGGGAGGACATTTCTGCGTGGCGTGGCTTGGCGTGGCGGAAGCAGAAAGCCGCCAACCAGGTTTCATTTATATCTTATGAGTAGCAGAGTGAGATTCCGCTATAAATCCAACAGTTGCACTTCGACCAAGAAGTGCACTGAATATTGCAAATGTGGAGGTGACCGGGGACCAGCAACTTACCGCTTTCACCCCGAACCATAAAGCCGCGCCTCTTGTGTCGCCGCGCGGCGCTCCGCTCGAACACCGAATCGATCAAACTTCTCCGAAAAGCCTTCGGTGACTTAAAAAAGCCCGCCTCACAAATTCCACTTATCTCTAATTACTTCTTTTTTTTTGTAATCGATTTTTTCGTTGACTTTTGAACTGTAGTAAAATGTTCACTCATTTCTTATGACTATATTTTTTGTAATGTATTTTTTTCGTCGATTTTAGAACTAAAACAAAATGTTTACTCATCTCTAATTACTCTTTTTTGTAATATTTTTTCCGTCGATTTTTGACCTAAAATGAAATGTTCACTTACCTGTTATTATTATTTTTTTAATTTTACTTTTTTCGTCGATTTTTGAAATGAAATGATATTTGAACCCAATTCCAGATATCTTATTATTTCTTATCTAATTCAGGGTCAGGCTTTTTACGGAACAAGCGCGTTGTCATGCAATTATCTTTGACGCCAATATCCAAAATCTTAGTTTATTCTCTGTAAAAATAAAAATAAGGTTGCATTTTCTATCGCGTGCGTGTGCACTAGTTTAATAATTTTTCATATGTTTGTGAAAGCAACGTAGGTACAACCGTTTATCTGAAATTCATCTAAGTTAGGTACCGTGTTCATCGCTTCTTTTAGCCTATCGGTATAGATCTTCATTTCATAATTCGCGTTTATCTCTCGTCCGAGCTATAAGATCCGAGCATGAAAAGGCATATAAAGGGGGGGAGGGAGGCCCCTAGGATGTAGTCCCTCTCCTATCTCGACGCTTCTGTGATAATGACAATATTCATAGGCGGTTTGTTTGAGTGGAGAAAGCTTTATTGAGTTTGTCTTGCCTAAGCGAGCCATTGAACGTGATGTGGTAACCTACGTCGATATTATGGTGTGAAAGCGACAAGAATCCGGTTTGACCGCGCCCCTCTTATTTTCTTCCTTTTTTACTTGACGCTTTGAAAGAGGGCTACAAAAAGTCTCAAACCAACGAACCCTTATAAGAGAGAATATCCATCATGAGATAACTTCAACCCTTTCCCTTCCCTTCACCTTTCATTCTAAATAATGCGCCTCGCTCGGAAAGGAAAATGACTATTGAAGTTTCACTTCTTCATTAAACTTCGATGAACGAATGTTTTGCGTTTGAAATCCATGTAACCAAGGATTAGCCAATTCATACTAATCTTCTCGATTCCGTCGAGATCCACTCCTTCATGAGCTACTGCAGTGTTTCAGCCCGATGCTGCTGATCATGGCACATGCCAAAAGAGAGCTCCTTAAACCTTGCAATCTTGTTCTGAAAAAACTGCCTTATCGTTGACATTTTCGAATTTCGAGCAAAAAACTACCTCGTAATAAGACGACTACGGCTGAAGCACGGAATAGCAGCAATATCTTTGATTTCATTGTAGTTTCAAAAATACTAGCCTGGTTCAGGCGACGTCTCGAAGCCGGCTCTTAATTATCTTACAATTTATTAATCTCATTATGTGGCGTCAGCCACTAATTTTGCGCCCACATAGCCACCCAAAAAGCGGGTAATTTTAACCTTATTTGTGAGGCAGTAATCATCCCAACCAACCCACGGACGAGTCTCCCAAAAAATTTAACCCGCCGCTAGCTGAATCATGCTATCTAGAGACTGAAATTTGGTGAATTTTTACTGAATCTCAGAGACTTCCATTGATTCAAATATGGAGTGATAGACTAGCTTTTTCTGTGTGCTTTTTGGCTGTGGTCGCGAAGCCTGATGTTGCTTTTTGGCGACAGCAGCTTGTCACCTACGGGGGGCATTCGATAGTGCCAAAAACCACAAGCGCCAACGCCGCAAGCGCCAGTCCGTAACCGCCAAACGAGAAAAGTCGCAAACGCCAAAGTTGGTATAGGTTAGATAAGGTCGTTAGGTTAAGTTAGGTTATGCTAAGTTAGGTTAAGTTAGGTAAGGTTAGTGTTGCGGTTAAGACCTTTGGCGATTGCGACTTTTCTCGTTTGGCGGTTACGGATTGGCGCCTGCGGCGTTGGCGCTTGTGGTTTTTGGCGCTTATGACAGCTACCCGTCCCCTACAAAAAAAACTCCATAATTTAGGAAACAATATGTGCTCTATGCTTCGCTTCGATGTTAATCCACTCGAATAAACTATGATCGAAAACCGGTGATAATGCAATCGCAAGGTCCGCTTATCGCCGGGGAGCGGCCGGGGTTCGCTATGGATGCAGGAGCGTATATGGATGCTGGGCCAAACCTGGTTGCTGGACCAAAAGTACCTATCGTGTTTTTCCTTCTTTTGTCTTCGCCTCGCAATGAGAATATTTGGACCGTTTGGATAGGCATCGCCCTGATAGTGAGCAGCCTGCGCATAGCGGCTGGCCGGGCCGGGCCGGGCTGGGCCGGGCTGCGAACCGGGCGATCAATACGACCAGCATCGAATCATCGATTGGTGGGTGGGGAGTGGAGCGAAGCTAGGCAGCCTGCCACCTCGGAACCCACCTCCACGTGATCTGATCCTTGGAGTAGGCAACCCCCGCGACGCCTAGCCTCTTGCAATAGCCAAACACCTTAGCCAATTTCACACTCCAAATTGAGGCTTATCAATGATTCAAGGCTGTGGAAAGGATTACCCGGGGCGATTTTCGATGCTAATATTTGCCGAACCGAAAAGGACTTGACTTACGTCAATAATAACTCATCGATGAGTCTTCTCTCTTTTTTTCCAACTTATTCATTACAGACGCTTTTGAACGCTAATTTTTTTTACGCTTTCAAAGAAAGTTTTCCTCCCCTGTAATTTAATCGACTTATTAGCATTGATTATCCTTAACAGATGTTTCGGTACGATTACTGGGACTTTTAGTTTTCGGTAAGGGTTGCCAAATGAATGGAGCCTTGAAATAAATGAACCATAGGGCAACGTTTGTCCGCACAGTTACAGAAAACCTTACTTTAGCCCAAACCATTAAGAGTGTCAATTTTGATTGGATTTTAGCCAGTGTTAATATTTCTGGGAGTATTTTTTTTTTTGGAATTCACTCGTGACGGCCAATCCTGTATTCAAATGATGAAACAGCTGCAGCAAAAGGCTGCAAAAAGCCTTTTGATAAGTTTTAATTAAAGTTTTTTTTTTGTTCATGAAGCTATTTATAGGATCCAGCCAATGTGGACCATATTTCCTTAGTGTCCCGATTACCTGTAAGACACCTCGTTTTGCTGTTCTTGAGGAAAGGAGTTTGTTCTATTTAAACAATTTATGCGCAGTTCTCCCTTTCTAAAATTTAACACAAACGCTCCACAATTTCTTATTTTTTTAAAAAAACGCCCTTTAAAAAAGGACGCATTTTAGAAAACATTTTTTTAAATTTAAAACTTTCTTGAACAGTTTTAAGAATTTAAAAAAATCTGTTCTCTTTTAAAACAGTTTTTAGAAGCGTGTGCTTTTGAATAGAGATTGACCGTTGTCCTCACCAAGAAAACTATGCGAATCACAAAGCACCTATCGAGCAAAGGGTACGAACAAAAGGTCACGAAAATCGAAGGGCCGCGACCGAGGGGCGTATCCCCTTTACCTCAATCTTTGACCGATCCGAGATCCTTTTACTTATTCAAATAAATCCGCGCGAGAAGTCAGAGTATCAAGTGGGTGGGGGATGACCAAAGACATGACCGCTTCCGTGTCAGCATCGTTTTAGGCACGCAACAGATGAGACACGTGCTGCGGGCTCACAGAGCATTGAGAGCTTCGTGCTGAGCGAATCCAGTGGGCAGAGAAACTGGAGACAGTTCTTGCCGGTATGACAGCTCTGTGACCGTGTTGATGAGAGAGGCCTTATCCCCCCCCCAGGGCCCAAAGGGGTAAATCCTATCTTAGGCGGGTCATCGCTTAATGAGGCTCTAGAGACGCATATGTTAAATCTCTTGTCTACTCTTCTTACTACGTTTGCGCGTTAAAGAGAACACATTCTTAAAAGGAACGGTCTGTTTTTGAGTAATAATCCTGCAACAACGAGGGATTATTAACAGCTGAATAGACTTCATTCAACTTTCGTAAATTCGCGGCTCGGAGTTAAATAAGCAGGGATAAAAAGCCTACGCCACTGTTCAAAAGGTTGCATTCTCCACATCTTGTGTTCCAGTGTTGGTCCCAAACAGCGCAGCTTTAGGCTTGCAATCTGACAAAGGTTAACCAAACAAAGGGGACATCCGCAAGTGTCACTCTCCGATTTGGTTGTCTGTGAGGTTTAATCAGGAAAGGACACAAAAAAGTAAGGGCTTAAGTTGATATTCACCATGTTAATATTAGAATTAAATTGGTACCGGTAATTAAGTTGTTTTTTTTTTAGATAGACCCCCCAAAAATAGGCGGTTCGTATTGAAAATGGGAAAGAGAAGCTCCTTGCGGACGAGAATTTTAAGTATTTCGCGATACCTCTGACTGAAGGTAGAGGTAGGTAGGCAACTGTGATGCAGGCGTGTACTGCGTGTTGCCTATTCAATGACTTGCAGGGGCGTCGCTGCACATGTCGTATTGAACTCCACAAGTATAGGCAAAACACTGTTTTAAGTCGCGCGAATGAGCGACTGAATCCATGTTTGTGCTTCGCAATTTTCTTCTAACATAAGATTTTTCTTCTTACATAAGTGACGTTCTTGTGAACAGTAGTAAAACAACGAAAGGGCTACGCTTTGGAATTTTGAGGGAACATCCCACCATTGGTTAGAAATTGGCAAAGGACAAATCGCGGATTATTGTTGTCTTGACAGTTCGCAAGGAGACTTGGCGTTACATTTATGCAGAAGGCACGTGGTTCGGCAAGAAGACCATTGTTGAGTCGCCAACAATGGTCGGGCGCTACTCTTGTTTTTGCTCTCTTGACAAGGCTACTGTATTTATGAAGCAACATGGTATACTTAATGATTGCCGAGAAACGAGATTTTTTTGGAAAGGGTGATAAATGTTTTCTTTTGCACTTGGTTGCTGCCAACTAGCCGGAGAAGTTTTGTTTACTTTTGTTGTAATAATCAAGTCACTCCACGCTTTTAAGAAACGATCTCACTCGTGTAGCAGCGCTGTAGTTGTCTTTGTGTTCTCACCGTCTTAAACAAGCTCCTGACAAACCACCCTTCTGTCCACAACAAGCGACGTGATTTTGTACACCATATAAGCTTATTTGATTTGGCCCGCCGGAATTTGTCGAAAGTCCCGGGAGGTATCTGGTCTTTGCATCAAGCGGAGTTGATCCCCCCCCCCCCATCTCTCTGAAGGGCTTGTTCTAATCATTTATAGGAACCTCTCCAAATAACAAGGCCGCTTTAGTGTTAATACTTGACTATATTCCATGACATTTCAAATGAAGTAGATTGCCGCATTCAGTAATGTGGTGACTGTTCACCAAGTTTTTTAAATAATATTTGCAACTATGAAATCCAGTGACATGTGGGCTTGCTGCTGTCAGCGGGCTTTTATGATATCAACAAGAAAATCATTTCAAACCACGCAATAAACGAAGAGAAGAGGGGAGGTGCTCAACCGGAAAATCCACCCTATTAGGAAAAGCGTATTTTTAAACCGCAAAATAAAGCTGGTTTCATAAAAATCCGCTGTTTTTAGAGGCCTACTTCCTCTATTCTTGTTGTTTTCTGAATGGAACTCTTTCTTTATTCGTGCAGTAATTTACGCCGCGTCTCTCTTTAATGTAAACAAAAAGTACATCACATTCTGAAATCACGAAGTGTATCTTTCCAAACAATTTGGGCATTTCGTCTATTTTCAATTGTTTTGAGCAAATATCCACCTCACAGTACCTATATGTCTAGAGTTTAGGGTATGTTAAGATTTTGTTTGAGGAAAACAGTACCAGTAAGTAAAACGAGAGGAGATAGCGGCGAGTGCTGACTGGAGGGGAATCATGTTTATCTCGGAATTTCGAGTGTTTTGGTCGTTGGTGTTTGAATCGGGCGCCCTTACCTGCCGCTCCTCGCGCTGCCTCAGCGGTCCAGCACCGCCCCGCGAGCCTGTCAAGCACTTCGAACAACCACACTAGCACTACACCGAGAGATCACTGCACAGCCTCCGGCCGAATGTTGTGCGCGGCGGCGGCGGCGGGCGCGATCGCAACCGATCCGATCCGACTTGTGCTGAGCTGCTGTTGGAAGCGCAAACTGCCGGCAACTGAGTCGCGAGGGTGCTGCTGCTTCCTCGGCTCGAAAAATCGATCAAGAGCGGGCTCATTATCGATTTCGGGCTGAGCAGCGCGAGGCAGCGCAGCGCTGGGGGAGCCACGGAGTTCGGAGCGGTGCGGCGCGGTGCGGCGCGGTGCGGCGCGGCGGGAGAAGATGGCCGCCCCGCCGCCGCCACAACAGAGGGGTACGCGCGGCGCGCTGCTTGCCTGCGCCGGCTCGGTTCGCGATATGCGACGCGACAGAGACGAGCGAGAGGGTTGCCGAGGGGAAGGGACATGCGTGCAGATACTCCGTCGTCTCCCAGGCCCAGGCACCGAGTGTCATGCGGCGATCTATCGGCCGGCCGCACCGGGTTATGCGGGCAGATTCAGACGAAACGGGTTGCGGATCTCAAATTTTAGGTTAACTAACGCCAACGAGGGTGCATCGCATTAAAAAAGATGTGGGATATTATCATCCACGGATCAAAAGCCTTATCATCAAGTAATCGCTCAAAAATATGTCGTGTTTCAATTCAAGGATCAAGGGAGGAAACGCGTCGTTACGTTAAAAGAATAAAACTATCAAACCATAAAACCCGACTCAAGAGTCTCGTTTTTATTTTATTTATTAATATATTAAGAACGCGTTGTATCTTCACTGAAGAATGCGACGCCAGTTCCTTAGTTGCAACCGGAAGCGTTTTGCCTTCGAGATCGATCAATCAAATTGCCACACCTTGATAGGCAAAATGCAAGCCAAGGTATAACAGATGTCGGAACGCTTGTTGTAAGTCAGAACGTGATAAGTTGATTGCAGTCGGAAGCGGTTGACTCATTGCATTTCGCCTCTGAAGGAGCGTTTGAAAATCAGAACGCATCAAACATTTTGTCTTTTTACGGACAATTGGCGAAGATTTGTTGATTATTTTTCACTTTTCATAAGTAAGATCTTTCTTGAGACTTTCCGCTAACAAGTCTCCGTGGCCGATAAGGATATCAAAAGATTTCTAGTCTGATATGGGTCTATTGCTCCCAAGTTCAGATTAACATAGGTTGCCTTAGATTTACCGTTACCCTTAGATGAACCTAGTCTAACCTTTAAGTGAAGCGCTCCGTGCCTCCAAAGTGCCCTGTGCGTCGCTTCCATACCGCTCCGCTTACAAGCGGTCGCCAAGCTTGATGCCGCTTACTTCTCGGCGGTGGGCTGCTGCCGCCAAGGTGCAGCCAGGTGCCGTCGCCGAGGCTTAAGCAGCATCAGGTTTTACGACGGTTATACGTAAAGTTACGGGTCCTGTTCTCTCTCCGCTCGCTTGGCGATAAAAGGTGGATTACAGGTAGAAAAGTCAATATTTGAAATAAACCGTGCAGTCTAGGCTGTTTTTACAGATTTTTTTCGAGCCCGATCGATGTGAATTTTTTGCGAGTTTGACCCGTATAGTAGACGTCAAGCGTTTCTTCCCGACCTGCAAGATGATCATGCAACAAATCACGCAGGATCGCCTGTTAAAGCAAAACAATCGATCAAGAACATAGTCTACCCTTGGCACGCTATTGGCATCGGCAACGCTGTCGACCGTCTTTTGTTTCCTGTCTTGCAAATGAGCGGAATTCAAATCACCACGCGATTCAAATACCCTGCCAATAAAAACATAAAAGCGGAACGGAACGGCGAGAAGCACAATGGTCATACCCGATTTCGGTATAAATGATTTCCGTGCAATGAATATACAAACGTCATTCAATGTAGTGGTCTTGCGATCGGGATATCACCTTTTTACTAACTAGTAATTATTAGGATACAATTATGAAGGAGGCCGTAATCTTTTATTTTCACTGGGCGAGATAGCGATATTTATTTTAGGTCAGTTCTATTCGCACGCCTATGACAATACAAGGGAGACTTGAACGCACGGAAACCGACCTAATGCGTTTTAAAGAGGAGGTGACTTGAACGCACGGACCCAACCTAATACATTTTAAATGGGTCAGCGTGTGAATAGTATAGTAGAGAACACTGAACAGTATACTTCGTAAAAAAATGACGGATTTAGTCAATTTTTGTTTTTAATCAAAGGTTGCTGTTCACAGCAACAGCAGGTAGTCATGACCTGTTGTTTTTTTTTCTGTGTGTGTGTGTGTGTGTGTGTGTTGGTTGGCAACAGGGTTGTTATCACTCTGCCGGCAGCGAGTGTGACGGTCATAAAAGTTATGAGCTACTTGAAATTTGACAGAGCATTACCACTTCACTAAAGGAAGTTATAGCGGGACAGTCAGTCAATTGTGTAGTGTTTGCATTGCCTATTGGATAGTGTGGACATGTGAGTTCATGGTCTCACTGAACTGTAGGAAATGTCGGTCTGTACAAAACTGAGGTACCAGCACAGTCTATGGGATGGGTTAACGGTCAGGATTCATGCATGCGAATCGACGACTCTCCTCTTAAAGCTAAAAATGATGATGACCCGGCTTGAAGAGTCCATGCATTGTGCATGCCAATTATCCATTTACTGGAAATTTACAAGTGGATATCCATGTGACTATTCTATATCCATGAGCCATTCGAGTATTTTTAAGTGAATGGATTTTTCGGCATGGATATTACCATGGACATTGCATGGATACTTTGACGCGGCGCGGGGAAGTGAACAAATAAAATTTCGCTGAAGCTGCTAACGTAAGATGAGGTATATTGCTTTCTCACAAGAATTAGATTTATGTGATGAATTTTTCATCCCTCGTGTTTCACCTCGGTTCAACATTTTAATATGAGGATTGACGACTTAGCGCGTAGGTTAGGCTAAACTAGGTTTGATAAGGTGCCACGTGCTTTGATCGTCGATTCGCTTTCGCTCGATTGCCAAGTCTACTGCTGCTCCTTGGTTAGGTTAACTTAGGTTAAGTGCCGCTCTGCTGCAGCTCTGCTGGGCTTGGCTGCGAAAGGTGGAACCGTGAAAAATACGAGGAAGTGAATGACCGATTTAGGCTGCTGCCGCTGCTAAGCTTTATAAGTCATACAGATGCGCGCGGAAGAAACAGTAAAAGTAAAGAAACTTTCCCAGACAGATCGATTCCCGTCGATATATCGATTTTACCTCTCCACGCCGCCTTCACGTTTGATTTAGGGGGAGTTTACTGCGAAAAACTTGAGTCCTTGAGCAGTTCGCGAAAAGAGACAAAGAGAGTTTTTCGCTCATGCGACTATGAGGCTGGTCCGCGACACTTTCTCTTCTCTCCCGTATTCTCTTTCCACATTCTGGCTTGTTTTCCCTCTCTGGAAGGAAGAAAACGAACCTGGAAAGTTGCGGTTTGAGAGAAAGAGAGATTTACCTGGGCAGGATACTGTTGTTGATTGCAAATGGGACGCAAGTTTGTATAATAAAATTGGGGGGAAAAAAGGGTCCCGGCTATTCAGATGCATGGACTGGCCCTCAAAGTGCAGACAAAACGCCGGTGCTCAGTCAGCCTTCAGCGTTGCTTCAGTCTACTCTCAGTTTTGCCTCAGGCTAGCTTCAGCCTCAGCTTGAATTCAGCCCTTATCAGATCAACTGTTAGTCTGGATCGTTTCTTAAACGATATAATAATAGAGGGAAGGACGGAAAGGTCCGGCTGCACGTTAAGAATATTATTTCAATTTTGCCTTTCTTTTACCAGGGACCGCCAAAACTTTGGAAAACTACTAATTTGATGAAAGATTTCGGATAAATGCTTGATTAATTTTTGGATAGTTCTATTCTCACGCCTTTGTTAATACAACGCAGACTTTAAGACACGGAAACCAACACAATGTATTGCAAATGGGAGGTGACTTGAACGCATGGAAACCAACCTAATACATTTTAAATGGGGCAGCGTGTGAAAAGTCACTTTAATTTTTTGGCGTCAATATACAAAATATCAGGTCAAAAAAGAATGTAGGCTGCAAACTTTCTTTGAACGCCGAAGAGATCTGTCGGAAGTGCCAACATTGACTTAAGAACGGAGCCGCACCCCCGTGCCCCCCTCCCCATGACAAGCACCACCCCCTTACCCCCAAAGTCTGAACGCGGTTTGTGGACTGTCCCCTTTGTCCCTACCCAATTGAAAGTCAGCAGTGCGTCCTGACTTGATTCGACTTTGTTCGCATTTTCAAAGTTGGCACTCCGCGATCGGATCGGCTTCGGCGTATCGAGTCGTAGGTTGGGAAAGCGAATGAACATCTTTCCTGGGAAATGACGAGGACTGTTAAAGCATTAGGGCCCCTACCGGGACAATACGACAATGCTGGGTTCGGTTGGCTCATCGATCGGCCGCAGCGAGCGGCGGCTTCGACGGCGCCCGGATCGTTACGGTCGATCGCCAGCAGCCCCGCTCCCGCTAGCTCAGCGACTCCACCAAAAATCGCTCAATAACACAATTTCAACTTTCGTCCGCCCTTTTGCGCATCGTCCCCGGGCCGAGCCCTCGGAGGATGTACTACAACCAAAACTTTCGATCGGATCTTGCCTGAAGGCTTTTCATTTTATGCTATTAACGCATTCTCAAAAGAGATGGGTGGATCATGAAGCACTTTGTAAATTTACCGTGGGCTGTTGTCCACTTCGTTCCTACATCACTTTGAAATGATATTGCAAAACTCTTACCCCATAGTCATCCGAGCACATGTTTAAGTTACTGAATTTATGTTAACCTAAGCTAGGTTTGGTCACGTGCTTTGTGCTTCGCTCCGCCAAGCTTCGCCACCGCTCGGGTAGGTTGTCGTCAAGCTTGACGGTGAGAGAGAAGAAGCCCACTTAACCTACTTGATTTTTCCATCAAAAGTGGTGACCTTCCTTGGGAGACAATCATGAAGACATCGTGGTGGCCAGAGTAGGGTCAAAATACGAGCCGCGTGTCCTAGGCCTACGCCTACGCACGGAAAGGTCGGTTCCAAGCCACCACCCCTAGCTAACAAGCTGGAGGAGCCTTTTGAGGTAGACTACCTTGCTAATAAGGGCCATGGACAAAACGAAATAATGAATTAAAACCAGGGTTTTGAGAAATGAACATGTAATGTTGCCTTAACTGCCCGTCACGTGTGCCTTGTAAACAAGTGTAGGGGGCCCCCTTGAAAGTTATCTTTTCCCTCAGGGGCCCTTAAGGTCCCAGTAATCCCTGCGGCTCAAGCTTTTCCTAGCCCTATTTAAAGACAACAGGAACGCAAACGGTACCGGTAGGCTACCCAGGACCGAGATCATACTACGAAGGGGGCCCCCCCCCCCCGCGGCGTCGTTTAGGTGCACCAACTTTGCTTTTGCATTCGCATTTTACAACTCTTTATTCGTGCCTTCGTCTCCCTCACCTTATTTCCTTTTTTTTACCCGGCTCCAAGCTTGCCCTGTATTCGGTCATATGGGTTGCATGTGAAAATCGTCGTGAGAACTCAATGAGTAAAAAAAGTTTAACGATTCCGAGGAAAGTTTAAGAATCAAAACTCCTGAAGTCCAGTGACTATATTACATTAGATAATAGTCAGGATCGTTTCCCCTTCAGTCAAGGAAAAGCTTTAAATTCTTCGTTCACCAAAAACGAAGTTTAAGAATTTTCTCAGCCCCTGTCAACGATTGGGTATGCAACCCGCTTACCTTCCGTGCTATGCGCGTGGTCTGCCAAAATAGATGTTCACTCACTTGTCAGCTTTGTCAAGTCTGAGTCCGATATATATCTGCTGCGTCTCTGATTCCAAGAGAAATTCTTATATTGTCGGTTGAATGTTAACTTGAAATGCTGACTGAACTTTTGCATTGATTCATTTTAGCTGAACGCTTCGGTAAGGAGCTCTCACTTTCGTCAACAAATCTTTTACGTTTTCGCTCCAGGAGTTTTGTCCAACTCCTTTTCCCTGACGTTAATTTAAAATTATTGTAACTTCTGTGAAATGATTCTACAAAATAACTGATATTTGGTGGAAGTTCAAGCAATGCACAATTTTTTTTAACAATTCACGACTCATTTCATTTTATTTCTTTTTGAATCACAGAACTTAACCCACATGAGCCAGTACACTTTGAATTATTGTTGCAGATGTTTATTACAAAAATGCATCTGGCTATTGGATTTCTTTTGATGAAGTTTCAGAATCCAGTTTTGCAGTTTTCAACATAAATGCACAGTCAAATTAAAATTGTATGCATCAATGCTAACTGAAACAACTGACTATGTACATATTGTGTCCAATAAAAATGCTAACATTGATTCCAAATTACTGTGCCTCCATGGATTGAGTCTCTGCAACAGAAAGAAAGAACATGATTTAATGAGTAGTTCAGGGAAATTCAATTGACCAGTGAGACTTGGCATTAATTTCTTCATGAGCAAAATGCTTCACACTGTTAATATTGTTGTTGCAAGTTGTCAAAGGTCATGCCACAATTAACAAAGCCCTCAGCACACAAGAAAATAAAAACTTGATAGATGATTAAATTTAAAAACTGAAAGAAAGATGAACTTAAAATAAAAGCAACCCTTATTTTAAAAATAAAGTCTGTCATGAAAACTGAATGTAAACCTGTTAAGAACGGGAGAAAAATAATATTTCAAATCAGATGTTTAAGCTTTTAAACCTCAGTAACATAAAAGCATGGATGTTAGTAAAATTGTTGAATAGGTTAATGGTAGAGTTGAAACTAAAACCAGAAGCGGGACACGGCAAGCAACCTTTACCTAAAATCAACCTGAAACCACTTAGTTGTCTTTTGCTGGAAGGAATAAATATTCATGATTAACATTCAAAGATAACAAAAAAGAGCCCAATTGGAGAGGGCATTAGAAACTTACTTTGAGGCTTGCCGTCCTTCCATGGGGTTAGCCTGACAGAAGAGTCATCTCGCTTTTGGGCAGCTGCTCGCAGGTCAGCCTTGAGTGCTTGCCGGACGATTTTGGCAGCGATGTTTGAGTACTGGATGTAGCTGCAAAAAAAATGTACATAACCTTAAGTTCGGGCATTGGAAACTGCGGGTAATTGGTTGGACAAGAACTTATTCCATGCGATCGGCCGGGAAAAAAAAGCAGGCAGAAAACTTTCTTTATTGAAGTGTTCATGAGAATATGACGAACATGGACCCACAAGAGAACGGGCGATTAACCTTCATGACCCGAGGACGACAGTAGTGGTACAAATGTCCGTATTGGGCGACAGAAGGTAGATGCACTCTTTTCAAAAATGTAAGAAACTTACTTTAAACCAGCGGCTCTCCACGCAGACATTGTTAAATGGCAGGATTTACGTGAATTCTAGAAAAACGAGAAGTCGCAAGTTACTGAGCGAAATGCAACTCGCTAGCAGACGGTTCAATGTCAGAGATGAAGTATGAATAGTAGTGGTACAGACTTTACTGCTCTGTGAGTCTTGGTCTTGGTGTTATCAATATTTTGTCTTCATCTCGGATCGCTAGCTCTTTCGAGATACAATAAATGCTGTTCAGTGGTGACGAACTGATGAACATGAACGTTCATTTTAAATCAGCAAATTACATGCCTGTTTTTCCCAGAACGGTGTGCGACTGAAATAAGTCAAACACTAAAGCAATGTCTGAAGTGGCATATCTTTGTTCCTAGGTGTTTTCGCAAAGAAAATAAAAAAATCGAACTTTTACTGTAGGGAATTTTAAATTGCCGCTGTTTTGAGTGAATGATGGGAAATTAGTTATTCTTGTTTTCCTTCTTCAGCGATTCAAAAACAAATTTCTGCCGAAAATCCGTTTTATCTCTGTGTCATCCCTCCATCGTGGTCATACTTGTCGGCAACGCTTGCTTTTAATTTTACGCTTTTTATGTGTGTGTAAGACGACATAATATTGTCAATTCTTGTTTGCTGGGGTATTGATGACCATGTCGGTGAAAACACCTAAGCCTAACGTGACGAAATCCGAACACTTGCAAGTGTTTGTTCGTGTTCGGTGAGTTATCGTAGCTCTGCCTGTTGATGTGTTTTATCTGTTTTGTATTTTTGAAAAGTATTTAAAAAAATGAAAATTATATTTTTTTCAGACCCTTGAATGAATCAGAAGTTGCCCACAAGTCTCACAGTGCTGTCACTGTAAAAAGTGCAAAGGAGGTGGTTGTGAATGATCACACAACACCCAAAATTTCTAAAACATATACGTTTGACTATGTGTTTGGTCCCAATGCACAACAAGTAAGTTTTCATTAGATTTAAAGCTTGTTGTGTAACCTAGTGTGCACGGCTCAATTTTATATTTTTGTTTCAGGCTGAGATTTATCAGCGAGTTGCTGCACAGACAGTCTCTGATGTTCTGGCAGGCTTTAACTGCACTGTGTTTGCTTATGGACAGACTGGTTCAGGCAAAACATACACAATGGAGGGAGACTTATCTGAAGGGGATCAGGTAAGTTTTAAGTCATAGATTCTACATGAAGATGCCATCTTTTTTATTCATGATCAAGTTACCTGTGTTAAATACATTTGCTTATACCTTCTTATGGCACTATCATCTCAAGAATTTTATACACTCATTTTTTTTAGCCTATCAATGTCACAAAAGATAGCTTTAACTAGTTGAAATCTTCTATCTTTCACTCAAAATTTTATCTTTGTAACCCTGCAAGTGAATGTTTTACTTTTCTTTCAACTGCAGAGTGCAAAAGCAGGTCTCATCCCTCGAGCAATGGCAGCTTTATTTGACGAACTACGGCTTCAGAGGGCAGAGTTTGTTGTCAGAATCTCTTTTATGGAGCTGTACAATGAAGAGCTTTATGATCTGTTTGCTCCTGATGAAGTTCCACCCAAACTAAGGTAGTGTACTTGCTAACACTTTTGTGAACAGACACTATTTTATTGTCAATATTTAATTCCTTATGGATTTTCACAGGCTCTTTGATGACCCTGCTAAGAAAGGGTCTGTTGTGATTCAGCCTCTGGAAGAAGTGCCAGTTCACACCAAGGGCCAAGTTATGGAATTTTTGAAGAAAGGGCTGGCAAAAAGGCAGGTTGCGGCTACTCAGATGAATGCTCAGTCCAGGTAATGAAATTCAGCCACAGGAATTTAGAAAAGGTAGATTGGTAAACACTTATTATGAAGTAATGAGAGAGTTTCACAGTGAGATCCTCAAATCATTTAATTTGGCGTATTTTAAGGCCGTTCGGATATAGGAGAAAACAGAGAATTTCTGCTTTCTTTGAAATATGGGAAAATCGGGGAATATTCGTTTTGTACTCATAAAATCTACCAGATTTTTTAAAGTTAGGAGAAAGTACGCCGAGTTCGAGAAAAATAAAGAAACTTCAGCAAGGAATTTTGAAAATTAAGGTGAACTTTAGGTAGGTATTTTGATCCTACTCAGAACATTATAAGCTAAAGTAATTTTAGTTCTAAAAAATTAAAGTAATGATCCTGTGTGGTAAATTTTTGTTATAAATTAATCCTGACAAAAAAAAAAAAAAAAAAAAAAAA
>Ga0058701_10001269_pt1 | contig 17755 bp, 8 predicted proteins | sample AgamicOrMae_FD_97039 | JGI IMG/M metagenome (GOLD analysis project Ga0058701, IMG submission 97039) | Agave microbial communities from Guanajuato, Mexico - Or.Ma.e | ecosystem: Host-associated > Plants > Phyllosphere > Phylloplane/Leaf | place: Guanajuato, Mexico | collected 2012-06-04
GGGCATTCGATAGCGCCAAAAACCACAAGCGCCAACGCCGCAAGCGCCAGTCCGTAACCGCCAAACGAGAAAAGTCGCAAACGCCAAAGCTCGTATAGGTTAGATTAGGTCAAGTTAGGTTAGACTAAGTTAGGTTAAGTTAGGTTAGGTAAGGTTAGTATTGCGGTTAAGACCCTTGGCGTTTTCGACTTTTCTCGTTTGTCGGTTACGGATTGGCGCTTGCGGCGTTGGCGCTGGTGGTTTTTGGCGCTTATGACAGCTAGCCAGTGAATTGATAAGTAAGCGGCCCTTAAGTTGACGAATAGGATTTTCGCGCCTTGAGGGGGAAGAGTAATTGTAACGCCTTGGCCTTTATTAAAACTGCATATCAAAAGAGACACATATTCTAATAATGGCTTTGGCTGCGTTCCTCTACTTCCTCCTTGTAAACAGTGTTGCTGTTGACTAATAATGAATTTCGCTCGATTTCTATACAATCGGAAGGATCCCTTTTCCGAGTTTTATCTTTAAAGGTCGTCGCCCTTCTATTTGACCCCAAAAATGTCTCTCAATATATCACCAAAAAGGCGATCTTTCCTTTTGCCAATATTTAATTTCGTAACGCCTTACTTAGGTATCCTAACCTAATGTAACCATAGTAAAAACGAAACACCTGTTTTACGGAGTTCTGTACCTGTTTTAGGTGTGAATCTGAAACGGTGGTAGTAGGTATTTTGGTTTTTCAAGATGATCCTATGTTCAGCTATTTCGGAAGGTCTTGGCGAGAGGTTTCCGTTGATGTGGCTGAACGTAGGCGTATCTTAAAAAAAAGAAAAAAACACCCCCGTTTTAGTTTCACGCCCAAAGCAGGTGTACTATTCACCAAAACTTCCGTTTTGAAGAATTTCGGCAAAAGTTGTAACTATGATATGTCCTAACCTTAGCTATCTTTGCCCAACCATCTTTTTTGTTGACTCACTTTTCTTTAACCTCACTACTGGTATACATCACAAAACCTAACCTTATCTTAACTTTCGCCGAAATATCACCCTGATTTACATCACACGCTTTTTTTCTTTTCATTTTGGCGTAACAGGTAACAACGTGGTTTTGCGATTTCTTACTGATTTTTTTCGCGCACCTCGTTTTAAATGATTAGGTCAGAGCCATCAATATCTCAAATGGGTAAAAGAGACCGTCGTAGTTTCTCGGAGAAGGCCCGTGTTGTCCTCTCGTTGCTTGTTGTTATATTACCTTATCTTAAAGGGATTTATTTTGTGTATCGGGTGTTGTTATGCGCGTGTGCGAGTGCGAGCGGGGGCCAATATATTGTTGCCTTTTGTTCTTCTTCGTTTGGAGATTTCCATATCACGCTAGTTACGCCGCTGTAATGGGAATTTATGCACCGCCTGCAAAATGGCCGCCCTACCGCACCGCCCTGAATAATGTCAAAATCTCGCCGATGGCCTAAAAAGGGAAGACAAGCTCTTCCAAAAACAAAACCAACATATGATTTGTTTTCCTCCCCGTCTTTTTCACAATAATTTTCAGCATATGTCAGAAACGTTAATAGTTTACCTATTCCGCAAGGCTTTAATAAGCCAGTTTCTTTTGCCGTTGATTTTAATATTGCCATTTTCAATCCCATTAATTTTTCTCATCCGTTCAATTGCACTTGAAGAAAATTGAATGCCCGTAATTTAAAGTCCATAGATATGTCCCTTTCAAATTACACTTTTCGAATTTTCGCATTGAAATATTGTCAACAGTAGGAAGTGCGTCGTACTTTTTTAACCCACTACCGCCCAGCGATGCCGTTCGGAAACAGAAAATTTTATTTTAGAGGATCTTTGTAGTTCAGTATTGTCGCAATTTAAAAAAATATCGCCCCTCCGAAAACCTAAAATTCAATAATTTAGGCATTTTCTAAAGCTTAAAATTACGTAATATAATGGGAAAATCCTTCGAATTTAAGCTAAATCCACTCCAAATACTTTGGGCTGTTACGGGTTAATGAAATGGTCTTTATTACTTCACGATAAAAAAGGTATAAAAAAGGGATAGGTACTAGGATCTTTTTTTGGGTTATGAATATGAGACTGTATCAATGTTAAGAAGAGCGATTTTTGCTGTGGGCTTAGAGCTAATATCAGTGGTGACGTAGCCTACACAGAAAGCGTTTGCAGTATTGAGGTGGAAGTATGAAAATGCCCTATCGGAATAGAGGTCTGCGGCGTCGAGCAGTCCAAACACTTTCCTGTGATGTCAAAGTTGACGAATGCCAGGAATTTTCTCTTTTGTTATTCATTGTTCCTTCTCTCATCTTCCATTACCGAGTCGAGTCGACGGGGCTTTGCGCTGTTTTTCCTTTATTTAACATCTTCCTTTTCATCCTACGTACTTCAGTGTACACATGATCGGCCTATGAATAAATCGGGTAGGCCCTGCCTTTGGCCAAGAATTCGACGTGCTTGCCCTTTTTACATAGTCCTTTAATATAACCATTTCTCTTTTTCACAAGAGCAAAAATATGCGCTTGTTTACATGAAAATTTTGTCTTTATGCTCCTGTGAATTCGCTTTCGGCGCCACATCAAAATCTTGAAAGTAACTCGGGTTACATCAAAGTAAATCGACTTTATCTTTTATCGAAGTTTGTTCTTTTGCCAGCGCTGGCAGTGGTATAAATGAACATTCCTCTGCCCAAGCGATATGAATTCCTCCGAAAAACTAAACAATGCTTGAAAATGAAAAGAAAAATGGTGCATGTAATTGAACGTAAAACTAGTCGCATTTGTACAGTGAGCCGCAAGAGTCATCACCCATTCTTCCATATAACTTCAGGAAGCAGGTGTCATTACTTTTGTGACTGATTGTACAGTGAAGTCTTTAAATAAAAATCAAGACGGAAATAGAGGAAAAGGTCGAGAATGTGAGGCATTTTGTTATTGGTAACCTACGGGAAGTAGTTTCTTGAAGGACTGAGAATTCCTATTGACAGTTTTGTGAGCAAAGTCCGAAAACCGAAGTAAGCTCTAAAAAAGTTAAAGTTTGGGTTGAACGACTTTTTTTTATCGGTCACGGTACAGAAGTACAAGTTTGACATTGAATAAGGGAAGCTCCGAGGACCCAGCTCAATTATTATTTAAGTGGCAAGCTGTCAGACGGGCCCAACATACATCAGAACTAACAATGACTACTTTTTCAAGGTACTCGGACAATTCAATTGGATAGTAATCACTCTAGTTTTGAGAAAAGACTTATTCTCCGTCCGAAAGGTCTTACCTTGCATAATTACTCTACTGGAACGACGATTTCAGACTACAAACTGACAGGATTTTTTAGGGCTCCAAGTATTATCTCGTTTCTCGTCAATGGGCCTAATTACCACACTTTAATTTTAAAGGTTGCTTTTTCTTCTTGTGTCCTGGCTTTTGTCGCCAAGCCAATCGAGGCGGAGTATTGCTTACCCATCGTCCTTAAGCGGAGACATTTCGGACTTAGGAGCAGGACAACTAAACTAGCTCGTTAGTTTTGTGGGTAGAGCTCAAGCAGGGAAAAACACAATCTCTCAAACTACAGAAGTGCATCTTGCGTTGTATTTTAGTTTGAAACTTGTCAAGACCTTGTCATTGTACAAATCGATTGTTGCTTGTTAGTAACGTCACAATACTTGTAACTGAGTTTCGTCTCAAGTCCCCTTGTTATTAAATCTGATGAAAGATGCACAATATTTACTTCACAGACTGAAAAATGACCGGGAACATTCGATAGACTTTCAACCGAGGCAAGAGATCTATTAGGGCAACATTTCATTTCTGAAAAGTTGGTGGCTACCTGTTGGTATGGTTTTTGGGTCGAATTATTTTCCTTGCGTTTGAATAATGAAACGGAATGTTTCAAGTGTAGGTTTGAAAACATCGAAACAATGGAATACGAAACAAAACAAAATGGCGGAAGACAAAGGGAAAATGTGTCGCGATACCATAACACAATCTCCATCCACGAGTCGTCGAGGAGGTTGCTGTCGTTGCCGCCGCAGGTCCATGGCTATGGAATCGCATCGCGACTTTTTATACTTGGTGCTCTCTGGAATATTAATAAAAGCCCCTCGCCAATCTCCGTTCAATATGAAGCACGCCAGCTTTTCACGTCTCGGTATTGAAACCAGGCAAATTTAATTTTGATTTGTAAAACGGACGCCGCGTTTTGCCTATTGGGTGTTCGACTTACCAAAAGTTTCCTGTATCAAGACGGGTAGGGCATAGCAAAACTGTGGAATCTCAAACCGTGACCTCAGCGCCATCTAGCGACAGCAGCCCGAACTGACAGCTTTTCGGCATAAGAGAGGGTTGGTAGTTTTGGTTGATACCGCTAGATGGCGCCAGAATCAGGGTTAAAGTTCCACAGTTTTTCCACGCTCTATCGTGAAGTAAGTTATTTTCGGTTTGGGCTGTTAAGGTGGTTTTACGTGGCCTTGAAAATTGGCCATTAGCGTGCGGATTTGGCTCTTCCCGATTTTTTAAATAAATCAATTGTTAAGTTTTAGAGTACCTTTTCTTACTTTATTTCTTGGTTGCATGCGAAACAAAAATTAGCAGACAACTAACGCGTTAGTTGACAGCGGGAGAAATTTAACACCCATTGCTAACTTTCAGCTCACATTCTACTATTAATAGTTGCATCTGATAAAACATCTGGAATGGTGGCTAAACATACTCGTCATCGTAATTTTGGAGCTCTTACTAATTAGAAGCTGACGTTATCTGTCGCTGTCAAAAAGTTGGCGATGGCTGCTAAAATTCATAGTACCTGCTAGATTCATCAACGCGTTAGGTGCCACTATACTAACACGTACTTTTTTTATGTCCTCGTAATGGATTGATAAACACTTGTCATTCCTCAGGTACGGCCTTGGCACCTACTCGAATCGCCACCGTCTCGGCTTAAATACCCTGTTAAGTTTGGCCATAAAGCAGGAATACTTGATATGGTTGCATAACGTTCTAGGAGCTAATTGAAACATTGTTTGTGTTCCAGGTTGGTTGAAGTTCCCTGCCATCCGGGCTGCGGGTAATGTTGCCTGTCATGATAAGTAGCCGACATTTAAAATAAGCCGAAATTCACTTCGGGAGCGGCACGTTTGAAGGTCATTCAATAGCGGTGGCTTCGACACTTCTTCCGTGGCCGGTCCGCGGGCTTGTTGAAGCGCGGTCGTCTCGTCGCGGAAGAGCACTCAACGGAATTTAAAGACTCGCGGGCCCGAAGGCCCGAGCCGCAACGGTCCGGGCCGAACGCTCGCTTCGTAACAAGTCGCCTTGAATCCAGCTGACAAGCGCCAATTATCGTCTACATTTGAACTTTTCTTAACAGTTTTGAACAATACCATAATTTTTTATCTATCTCCCCCTTCAGAGGAACCCACTTTTTGTGGTAAAAATCTGCGTGTTAATAAGAAAAAAAAAGTTAAACGTTAATAATTGCTTATTAAATTACGAAACCAAAAAATGTATGGCTTTTCTTTTAATTGAGAAAAAAATGACAAAGATAAACGCTAAAAATAGTCTATTAAATTACGAAACCAAAAAATGTTTGCCTCATAATTCTTTAATTGGCTGTTCTAATACGTAGGCCCACCAATCTGGTTTTTTGTCTTATGCAATTTCGACTCACAAATAAAAGGAGAAGAAAAAGATGAAGAAAAAATATTAATAAAGGGACTATTATTCGCAAGCCTTTTTAGGAGCAATAAAGAAAAAAAAACTACTAGCTGGTCGATGCCTTTTCCCCATTGTAGTATGACGATTATTAGTTTAAAAACCTGATTTGCATTTCGCCTAAGTGACCTATGATGGTCTAGTCTAGGTCGGTATCATGCGCACCAAAAAAGGGTTTGGTTGGAATAGGTGTGAATGGGTCCAAAGATGGGCTTGAAGGCGACACTTATATTTGCGGACACATCCTGATGATGTAGCTTAGTCTTGAGATAAGTGTTTGCCGATCATGGCAATGCAAACGGAGAGTGATGGTATGAAGCACTGCCAGCAGCCTTGAACTGTTATCTGCCCAAGTTTCAAGGAACTATTTTCATAGTGTTGTAATTGGAAGAGATGCTCCGAACGACCGTTCTTTCATCTTAGCATATCGTCAGCGCAAAATGGGACAAAAACACGAGCTGTTTTTACACTCACCCTCGGGTGCGATGAACATGGAAAACGGGAAACATTATTGTGTTCTCAACGTAGTGTTTATTTTCATCACTAGTAAATATTTCGCGGTCTGCCTTTATTTTTGAGTGAAATGGTCAAGTCAGATTAAAAGCGGTTAAGTTTCTTTCCGACCTAAAATTTCATACATAATTTGGTGCCCTGGCGTGTAAGCTGCCGATAAATACATAGGACTACGTTAACGTACCGTGGAGATAACGTATGATGGTTACATCTCGGAAATCAGAATATTTGGCGAAATGAAGACGGTCAAGGAAAAAAAATCGTGGCAGTAAGGGAAAAAATATCACAAAAATTGAGCATTATTATTAATTGAAAAAAAAAAGTCCACAATGGTTTTTTGAAATGTTCCTTCAATTTTTTTTTTCAGCGCCTCCAACCAAGAAACAGAGTCAAACATCAAACTCAAAGAGAATCGTTAAAATTAATAATAAGAATCTTGTAACAGCTAACAACTTACTCAGAATGTTTGGCATTTTAATTGTACTTTCGAGATCATGGCATATTTAAACGAGGAAAACGATTCAGCCCTATTCCGGAAGAAGGCGGGCTTTTAAGGGATTCTTAAACAATTCAATAAAAGCTGGAGTATTTTTGTGAAAACGCATAACCAAGTAGCAGGGAATGACTAGCTCAGTACATCCTGAAAGCGCGGCTATCTGACGTTGATGTTTATTGTAGTTTCTTGGGCGATCTTCTCCAACGAACCGGAAACTTTGCGTGCGGAAAATTGAACTGTATGGAGAAAATTATAATGTGCAGAGGTTGACCCGTCCAAGTCGCTCCGGCGCGCCCGACCACCATCGCCGCCTCCTCCGCACCGCCCAACAAGGCCTATCTCTTTTTCATCTTCAAATATTTAGACGATCTTGATATTCAACCAAATTTTCCCAAGATTCGCAGTCTCGCCGCCATTCTAAATATTAAGCACATCAAAAATATAGTAAAAATTTGCTCATGGAAATCTACCGGGTCTCCTTACGATCATACAATCAAAAATTTTCTGGGGTAAAAAGAGAATTTGGGGGTAGGCAATACGTGAGGATGAAATAAACTCATTTGTCATGTGTCCTGTACCTTGCGTCACTAGCGCCCTGATTGACTGTTGCCAAGTCTATTGCCGCTCACTTCTAGGTGACATTTTTTCCCTCGGTCAGATGAACTGTGCTTTGCAATGAAAGTCTGAAAGCCTTTGTCAATTTTCATCTTTTATTTCGTAACTTTGCTAGGTTGTGAAATTCAGTTCCGAAAGATCGTGTTTCCATGTGAGGCTCCGCCCTTCCCGTCCTGTTACAGACGGGTGATAACGTCGATCAGGGTAAACCTAGTGCGTGTTGTGTTGACAGTTACAGCCCGACTTTCCGCGATGAGCTACCGGAAGATAGCGGAGCACAGCGCATACCCGCTCGTTTTATTGAATCGGAATTGAAAAAGGTACCTCCCTTGTCAGTCTGCCAGAAAGAGTGAACGTCCGCGGGACACAGCGGGTTCTTTGTCTTACCTGGTGGGCGAGCGGGACAGTGATGCGGCGTGGGGTGCGCCTAAAAGTCGACCAGAAAACTGTCGCAAAGCCCAAGTTTTGAATGAAAAGGCGAGAGGTCATTGACTTCCGTGGGGGTACCCTATGTGTATGTCCCCTACCTTCCCCACGGCGCAGCATGGCGTGAGCCGGCTCAATTCTCCAGATTATACTAGGAGATTTAAAATAGCTGCTCGATAATGAGTGAACCGGCACGTCGTTGAGATTTGATCAGCTGGGGGGCGGGGCGGGACGGTCACGTGACCCGCTGGGATGTCGCCCGCCGATGTGGATCCTGGTAACGTCTCGGCGTCGAAGCCAGCCAGCCAGCGACGCGGCCAGACGATTTCATCGGTGAGCGAGCGGAATCCGCGCCCGGGCGGAGCTCGTCGCCAGACCATGACGGTCAAGTTGAGAGCCGCCCTCTTCCCAGAAGTCGCAGCGCCGTCATCTCGTTCACTTGCATTTTTCGCCAGAGGCCTGATGAAACAGGCCGGAGCCTGCAAGCAAAACCCTGCAGCGTCTGCACTCTGACCCACTGTAATGGGCTGCGTTAATATTCATGGGAAGATTTGTACCCTTTGGCGAGGCCGGTTGGCCGGAGCTGAGCCGCCCAAGGCAGCATTTTTGATAAGCAAAGCCAGCTATCCGCGAGAAGGCGTCCGATTTGAGGTAGCCTGCACTGCTGCGCGCTGCGAAGCCACAACCAGCTCGGCTGTCGCTCACGCGCTTATACTTTTTCTTCTCTTCGTTCGTGATGTTATTGCCTTATCACGTCCGGTACGGAGGTGCTAATGACATCGGCGTTTGAGCGCTGGCCAGGTAGTCATTATTTCCAATCCATCCTCTTCCACGCGCACGTTTTGCGCCAGCCGCACTAGCTACTGGCGCGCCGCGCCGACTAGCGAGGTTTTCATCATTCGTCGAACCTTGAATTCGGCCACGGACCTATAAGGCGCGTTGCCGCGCCGTTCACACGCAATCAAATTTCGGAATGACTTGCTCGCTGACAAAGTTGTAAGGGTACGTTGCACGGAGACCACTGAGTTAAGCGCCAGGAGGTTGTCCTTCGTTGGCCGCTATCAAATCCCGAAGTCCGAACCGGACAGCACCGGGTGTGTTATTTAGTGAGTTTAGTCGAGAGCGAACCGTAGTGTTCCGAACCGAGGGTGGTGTATCGGAATGTTGTCTAAACCGGCTTTTACCTTCGCTCGCATCCTTGGGATCTTAGACGCCCACGCATGGCACAGCGTTAGCTCACTTGGAAAAACAAGTGTGTGTCGATAAGGACCTGGCCCGCAGCCAAATCTGACGCCGGCCGGCCTTGAAACCGCTCCGCCCTACTAAAATACCTGGGACAGTTTTATGGAAAAACAAGATTTGAGTGCTCACTGGTCGGGCACGGATGCGGCACGCCATGGCTCGCGGGAACGCGCACCGTCGCTTCGTCACGTCGACGCGTGCCTATGATTTATGTAAGACATCTAAATAGCTTTTCGATTTTTTGAACGCATTTGGCCCCTTGCCCGCGACGCGACCAAGCCCCGCGGTGCACCCGCTCCTGTCTCGCTCGGCCTCCTCAAAACAGCGCCACCGGCCACTTCCGTAAAAGCGAGCGCCTTTTTTCGCCCGTCCGCCAGATTTGTTTGACGCAATTAATGCATAAAAGCAGCTCGCTATTCTTGCCCGTAATCCCTGAACGGTCTTTCCTCAAGCTGCACGCGTGTCTAGCAAATTACGCTGTCTGCAGAGCGGAGGCCGAGCAGGCAGCCGCTCCGACGGACCGTTTTTCATAATGATCACTTTTCCCTATTACTCCACAGCTTTAACTTGGCCCAGGGCCTCATTAATTACCTTCTCAATCAAACGCCATTTTATGTCAACACGCTATTTCCATCTGTTCGAATTTTCGAGGAGGCAGGCAGGCAAGCCGAGTCGCCCCTTCCGCAGCTCTTCGCCCGCCCTCCCGTGCCTTACCTGTTTTGAATTTAATAACTGATGAGTCGAGTACATCTCCGCGAGGCGTTCTGCTACGGTATCGCTTTTACGTAAGGCAATTTATTTTACAGCATAGCGCTGACAATGTATACAAGTCGAAACCGTCAGTTGAGAAACGGTACACGACTTGTTTCTTATAAATCGTGAGTTGTCAAGCTCTGTTTTAGTGGGTAGGAACGGGCGAAGGTAATTTAAAGCGAAATCGGAAAATTCGTGCGCTGATCGATTAGAAGTATTGGCGTTAGTTGTCGCATGATGTTGATAACGATGATGAATCGTGTATTGATCAGTGTTGTCGTCTTTCTCGAAATGGATGAAAAACGGCACCTATTTCATTTGTGATCGATAACTCTCATCATCAACCACCTTCAATGTTGGCTCGGGTTCACGATTCTATGTTTCCCGCCCGACGACAAAAAATAGAAAATGCGTGCTGAATTGAGAGTTACGACGCTCTCAACGTGTACATAGCGGCCGTCCACCGAAGGGAAGGACGGACCGAAGTCCGTGATTTTGTCCAGTTCTCACTGAGAGACTAGCCGCCGACCTGGAATCTGTGCACACGCGCCCGTCCGTTCGAGAGGTGGACACCAAGTGCTTTCATGCCATCGCTGTTCCAGTTCTACCGTCTCGCTTGTAGTTTTACGGCGTCATATTATCTTTTTTCTTTCCCTTTTGTCCGTGATACGACTAAGCTGTAACTCGAAGCGTGCATACAGTATGGAGATGCGTTGCATATACTGTATGAGACAGTGGCCACGGCACGCCGTTATGACTGAGCGATCGAGTTGGACTGGCAGACGGCGGGCGTGTTTTTTGGCACCTGCTAGCCCCACGTCAAGTGAAGGGCCCCTTATCTAGGCGAGTGAAGGGTGCGAAGGGTAGGGTGTGAAGGGGAGGGGCAGCGCACGATGCACGCGTCTTTTATTTGGCAGTGCTGCATTTTAGTGCTTCGGTCACGGTCGCCGTTGATCTCGCCTCCGCCGTACTTTTTTTTTCCTTTTCTCTCGGGCCGAGCAAACAAGCGCACCCCGCCCGCCTAAAAGGTGGCCTTCCAAGAGGCCAGCCATTGATAACAGTTTTGGCAGCGCTCCGAATTGGTCCTCGTCTCGCAGGGCACGTCTATTTCCATTCTTACAATGGCTGTTTTTTTCTCTTGTGTTGCAGACGAAGAAGAACAACCCAAATCACATCAAGCGGCCGATGAATGCGTTCATGGTGTGGTCACAAATCGAGAGGCGTAAGATCTGCGAGCAGCAGCCCGATATGCACAACGCGGAAATCTCGAAACGGCTCGGCAGGCGCTGGAAAACACTGGCGGACGACGAGAGGCAGCCCTTCATTGACGAGGCCGAGAGGCTACGGCAGCTCCATCTGCAGGAATACCCAGACTACAAGTACAGGCCGAGAAAGAAGGTAGTGAAGCCGCCTCCCAAGAGCAGCGCATCGCGAGTGAAAAAGACGAAAAAGCCTGTCAGCGTAGGCCAGAGGAACGACTCCAACAATAACACCCCCTCGTCACCCGTCCACAAGAAGGCTCCCACCCCATCACTGGACGCCCTGAGTGGAGGAAGACATCACCCGACAGCCGCCGTCGCTGCGACCCCCACACACAGGCCAAGCCCTTACTCTAGCAGCAGGGCTGAGGCGAGGGCCGAGGCGAGGGCTGAAGCCAGGGCCGAAGCCAGGGCAGAGGCGAGGGCCGAGGCCAGGGCCAAGGTAGAGCGAAAACTAAAAGACAGTGTTAAGAAATCAAGGCATACGCCGGTCCACGCCAAAGTTCCCTCCAGTCCATCGTGTGACACCCCCGACTCGCCCGAGAGTGCAACTTTCTACGACGAGTCGTCAACGTCGATGATGTCACTGGACGTGACCTTCTCGTCGTCGACGGTGTCGCCCGTGGCGATGTCGCCCGTGGCGACAGTGACGGCGACGGCGGCCGCCGTGGCGGAGGGCTTCTCGAGTCTGCGAGAAGCTCACCAGAGGGTTAAGGCAGCCAGTGAAGTGAGGCCTCTGATCAAGACGGAGCCGCTGGATGTAGTGATGAAGGTGGAGTGCGAGTCGGAAATGGCGGCGATTGGAGCGACGGCCCCCGGCATGAGGGTTGGCGAGAACCCAACGTTGAGTAGTCTGCGACCCGGTGACAATCCCTGCTCCTTGTCAGACCTCGAGTCCTTGACAGATCTCTTTGGGATGGACACCGACCTGGACATCCTGACGACGGACCTTGACTCGTTCGACACGGCCAGTTCGAGTTCTGGATCTCATTTCGAATTCTCGTGCACCCCGGATGTGTCAGACATGTTGTCCGACATAGGCGTCAACAACGACTGGGTGGACGTTGACAATGCCTTTGGTCTTATTAACTGTTAAGTTGTTTGTGTTTTCTGTTAGACAGACGATCAAAGTGATATTAATGTTGAAGGATGGATGCACAGGGCGGCGTTAAGTCAAAACTGTTATTGCGCGCGCTATGGACCATTGTTTTGTTTTTTCACGACGCTAGGGCTGGCTTCTTTACCGAGTGACCTTTCCAGCTGCCATTTTTATTACAAAAAAAAAGGATGGTTAATTGTTGCTTCGAAGGGATTTGTATGACATGGATTGTTATTGTGTAGATTACCCCGCTGGTTTCCAACAATATTTTACTGACTGGAGTATTCAGTAACAGCTTGTTGAAAACAGTTTCTTTTGCTCATAATTGTTAGCAGTTTGTACTAAGAGACTGCCAATTGCCAAGTTTTATTACCCGTTAATTCCCGACTGAATGTACTTGGTCTCATCCATTGCAGGATATGTAGTAGTAAGATTTCAAACCAATAGTTATAATGCACATTATTTGTATTTTGTGTGTTAGATGTGGTTCGTTCTTTGTGTTACACTAACAAAGGAAGCTGAAGCGGAGCTGATGCGTTTGTACAAGTGACACTATTTTATTTTCTACGCTACTACCAAATTTTCTTTCCCGGCGAATTCGACGCAGTGTGGTGACACCAACCTTCTTTTTTTTCTTTGTTATTATCAGGCTGTGATTACCCAAAAGTAACGAATAAAGAAAAAAATAACCCCACCCCTGCGACCATTAGTACCACCGCGATTTAAGTCAGTATTGAAATCTGGACAGGTAAAGAATGACCTTTTTTTGTTTCCCACCACATATCACAAGATTTTCGTTTAGTGTCATCGCCAGCGACTATTTGATACATGGACTGTTTGATTTTCTTTATTTTGTTTGGTTGTTTTGTTTATCTGTATGTTGGTCATCGGTAGCATATTTTAAAGTTAGTCAAGCAGATAAAATTTAAGTAGACGATAAAAAAAGTACGCTTTCGGTTAATAAGGTGACGCTCATTTTTTTCTGAAGACCAGATGACCGACAGGACATTAGTAAACCTCAAAATTGAATTTATTTTTCTTTAATTTGCTCACATCTTTTAGATATCGATATTTTTATATGGTTGCTATTTTGGGGCCATCGCAAAATAGTCGTTTTTTTCTGTCAATTTTTTCATTCTTCAACTAATGGTGCCCGGTAGCGAGCGTTAATTTAACCACCATATTTAAGATCAGAGCTTTGCCCTAACAGGTGTGATTGCCTGTGTGTGTGTGAGGTACCAGTCCCTTGTTCAGAACGTAGACAAAAACTGCCTACTACTCGGAGAGAAAAAAGAAAAAAAAAGCGAGCAAACTTGAACCAGTTCTAAGTCAACGTTAACCTTACGTTTCAAATTGAATACGCAATCGGCAACGATACGTTTGTCTAGATGCTACATGCAACAAGTATTTTTGATTCGATTACGGAAAAGAAATAAATGTTTGTATAATTTTGTTATTAGAGTAAGTTTGACCATAGTAATGGATCAAAGGTACTTTGATGTGGGGGTATTATTTTTATATCATGGTGACGAAATAGTAGTAAGTACATGTTTCGTGCGTGCATTGTTATAATTCTGCTTCGGAAGTGTATCAAGTGAAAATATTGACTTGGCTCCCTCTTTCCTTCTTGTGTTCGTTTCAACTCGTGTGCGATAGCGCTCTCCTGTCCGCGAGAAAAGACACTCTTCGTAGGACGCTGTCCACCTCTTAGAGGCGACTGCTTAGCCATGTTGAGTTTGTAGGTAGTGACCAACCATACTCTATTTTCTATCCTTGTCTGAAGTCCAAGTGAATAATTGTAAGTGTACTTGTACCCAGATCACTTGAAATAATTGCGAGGCATGATCTATTGTTGCATGTAGAAATTCTAGTCCAGCAATTCTGAAACTTTCTTTCTTGTTTCATTTTGAAACCTATCCCTAAATACTTAAGCATATTATGTGTATGATAGAGTACTGTTTCAGAGGAGATATAATTTATGAACTTAATTTTAGCAATATTTCATTTGCATATAATGAAAAAAGTGTAAAAAGAATTGTTTTCTTCCTATCACTTTTTGTAAAACAGCCCATGTATCATAATTCATTTATACATATTATAGTTAATCATATTCATAACAGTGTACATTTTGTATTGTAGTTTGTTTATGAAGATATTATGGTGAATATACCATTCTTTTTTAATGTTTTTTGTCTCCTTGCATTGTTTATCCCGAAAATTCCACTCAAAAAGCAGCTTATAAAGGGAAAAACTCTGTTCAAGTTTAATCCGGTGTTGCTCTCTCTCTCAGGCTCGTACGGGAAATCAAAACATTTGCCTCACATCTACGGTGCTCATTCTTATCTAACGGTTTCCACTAGATTGGCTAAGGTCTATCACTTCTCTTTATTTTAACACGAGATATCATCCGATATCTAAGTGACGTTATGGCCTATGATGCATTCTGAAAGTCCGCTAAATATGCCATGTTGTCTTTATGGCGTATGTACACCTTGCCTCATGTTAACCAAGTGCTGCACTGTGCATTGCACTCTCTTCACATGACATTACCGAAAAGTTCAATGGTGCAGAATTTTTGCTTCAGCTGCAGATATCGCTATTAGAGTAACTTTGTCGAACTGAAAGCCATTAAACATTCACCCCACGAGAAAAGAAGAAACTTAGCCTTTGCCAACATCGTTTTAGATATTTCATCTTTTTTTAGATGAAGTGATTTTTAAACTAAGGAAAAGCATGACTTGCAGTACTCAGCACTGCAAATTAACGTATTTTCAAAAATGCGATATTTTTGCGGAGAGAAAAGGTATGCCAACGTCAATGTGCTGGATAATTTACAAACTCCAAGTGCTGGAAAATTTGCAATATGAAATATCACTCTGTGCATTGAAAATGATACATAGTTGTCAATAACAATGTAAACAGCGTATGCGGTACACTAGGTAACAAGTGCACTTATTGAAAATATTCAGTTAGTGACAGATTTCATTTACCGCCTGACTGTGCTTGAGGCTAATTATTAAGTGAAGAAAAAAATGATCGCGTGTACCAATAGGAAAAAACAAAAATGTTGCTTTTAAGCAGAGTACAGGTTCAGGGAAAGTTTGATTTGCATTATTCAGGTTTCATTTAATAAAATTACTTTTCGACTCCATTTGTTGAAAATGTAATATTAGGCAGGCTGTCAGTTTCTGTGGCAATTTTTCTCGCGATGCTAAATGATGAAGAGACAATTATTAATCACGCCGCTGATAGCATTACCGGGAGATTGGTACGATTAAAATTCCTCCTTTTTCATAAGGTGAGTTTGTACGCAAGTTTGAACATATGAATGGTTTTGTTTCGTTCAGAAACCTCCATGGTAAGCTTTCTATTTCAATTCAAGTCCTGAAGAATTAATAAAGAATTATTCCTTCATCTTTTTTGGGCCATAGAAAGAATTTCCCTGGCTGAACAGTCGGTGCGTGTATCCGCTTGGTTATCCGCTTGGACATCCGGAAAATTACGGATGTCCGTGTCGAATTATACGCACAACCACGGATATCCAGAGTAAACTTCGTACTCTGATATTCGTAATACAGATATCCAAGCGGATATCCGTGCGGATGTCGGTGCTACGGATATAGGAGCGCGGTTTACTACGAATGTCCGTGTTTGCACGGATAGATCGACATGGACATCCGTAATTTTACGGATACCCAAGCGGATATCCACACGGACAGTTCAACGAGGGTTAAGAATGAGGAATGTGAATAGACACCGAGTGTGTTTACCGTACTTCCATTCACGCCCGCACTGGGGGGCGGTAGCAGTGGGCCTATGGCTGGTATCCTAAGTATACGCTGCGATTGTTACCGCGTATAGGGGTATTAAAATATTGGATGAACCCTAACAAGTCCTATATCCATTTTCATTCGAAACTACACGTGAATTTGCCTTGTAACAAATTACCGATTTTTTTCGGGTTCCAACATAAAAGAAAAAAAATAGAAATAAATAATAAAAAAGATTTATAAACGAAATAAATATAGCCAACGGCCTATGATCTATACCGTGGTATAAGGTTGGCCGTCGACTGTATAACCCCGACTTTGTCGCAATGTATTTGTTGCGTGTATAATATTTTATTTTGAAGTAATTACCCTCTAAAAAGTCCTTATCTATATAATTAAGTCCTTTTAAAAATAAAATTTTCAGTACCGGCATTGGATAAATAATATTTTTGCAGTTTTCAATACACGCAACTCCACAGGTTTGTAGCGTTTTTATTGCTCACCCTAATTCACTATTATTGGTTGCTGGTCGATAATGTGACCTCCCATTGCTTCATAAGTTGGCCTTAATTGTTGTGATGACGAACTGATAAGAATAACGATCTGCTGATTCTTGTAATAATCAGGTGATCGCTAAGCGACGAACAGTCATTTCGGACTATTCGGGAATAGTCCTTCAAGGGGATGAGCAAAAGCTACGCACTCTATCTCGGCCCCTGCAAAAACGTCTGTTGATAAATCCTTGTACGTAACGAGGAAAGTAAACAAACTAGACGTTGAATAATCAGGAAACGTAGACTCACAAATAATTTTTATTGGAGATGCACGACTCGAATTTCCATTTTTCATCGTGTTCCTCGCTCCCATCTTTTTATTGTAATTTTCATTCTAATGGAGCCCTACTTTTTGTGAGGCCATTATTTCTTTGATCCGATGAGCCAGCCCATCATGTTCCAAGTATCAACCTAACCTCACCTTCTTAGGGAGCCTCGCTCACTTCAATACGACGCACAGGTTTCAAAGCAGAGTGACCTTAGATGAAAGGGCCCTGTAGTCGTGCTTGTAATTCTTTCAAGTGATCGCCAGGGAAGATGATTGAAGCAAAACAACATTTTCGTCTCATTACCGGTATACTTAAGTTGCTACAATCATGGAAATGTTTGTCATATCAAGGCTGTGTGCTGTAGATAGTCTGTAAGAGCACGTTCATTTTGGATTGTATCAACGGAACGGTGCGGTGGCTCGTTTTCAAGTTTATTTGACTAATAATTCTCGATTCCGTATCGTTGTTATGTCAACCTGAGAGGCGGGGAGAGCTCTGAGTGATCAGTGCTCTCGCTGCTTCTCCCTGGCTCTCTTAGCCAAGTTCAAAGGTTTATCAAGTTTAAAATTGATCGTTTTTGCCGCGAGGAGATTTTTACAATACAAATAATTGAGAGTACGGGGCCGATACTTTGATCTGTCAGAAACCGTTGGGAAAGTCTAAATGCACAGGACTACGAGTTTAGGTCCGAACCTACTTATAGTTAATCTGGTCTAACCAAACCTTACCCTCCAAAGTCCTATTTTTGTAGACATTAGACTAGTTTTAAACAGTCCGCGCCCTCGGACAAAAGTAAGTCTTCAGGAATAGGCGTGATTTGAGTTCAATAAAAAAGAAAAGAAAACGTCCACAGGTTTTTTTCTCTCTTCTTCCGCTTTTCGGAACATGTGTTCGGACTCCATCCAGAGTCTGTTGGAAAAAGCGCATCTGACGAAATGAACAAATTGATACCACCCACATAGCAAAATGATATTTATAAGATGTCTAATAAATATCATATTTTAGATATCACAATGTCTAATAAATATCTACAAATGATATCTAATAAATATTCTTTTTGGCCA
>Ga0058701_10001270_pt1 | contig 17737 bp, 5 predicted proteins | sample AgamicOrMae_FD_97039 | JGI IMG/M metagenome (GOLD analysis project Ga0058701, IMG submission 97039) | Agave microbial communities from Guanajuato, Mexico - Or.Ma.e | ecosystem: Host-associated > Plants > Phyllosphere > Phylloplane/Leaf | place: Guanajuato, Mexico | collected 2012-06-04
GGGCCATACGGGGGCTCCTTGCGTTTACGTCTCATTTGCGGCGCTTGATAAATCGGACCTTAGGGGGGCGATTGACTTGCGCCTAACACAAGGAATAGATGAGCCGGCAGCGGTCACTTTGAGAAGAATGGATGATGTGTTATGTTTGTCGAGCCGAAAGTCCGGCTCGTGTAATTCTTCTGTGGATACTCTGTACGGTAACTGTTTATGAAAGTGTTCGGAAAACAATAAGCGATGAATCGGAAACCGTAATGCACTAGTTTTAACTAATTAGTACCCAGTGAAGGGTTAAAAGAATATGAAAAAAAAGGGTCAAAATTTTGTAAAACGAAGTGGCTATTCACACGCTGTTCCGTTTAAAATGTGTTAGGTTGGCGAGTCACCTCAGATTTAAAATGCATCAGGTTGGTTCACGTTCAAGTCACCCTGTATTTGCGATGGCGTGTGAAAAGCCACGACCTTTTTAAAGTGGTATTTTAGCTGTAAATATCTTTATTTAGGCTAACTTATAAGTCAAGCTCTCATTTTTATTACACTCTATTTCAGTCAGTGAGAGTCCCTGATTCAGTGAAATTTCACTGATTCTCAGTCAATACAGTACGACTGATTTTTACCAATGGTGCTATACTGATTGGAATTTAGTGAATTTTTAATAAATTTCAGAGACTCTCACTGATTCAAACTTGAAAATAGATTGAAATGATTACAACTGAAGTCCCTTTTTATTTCGATTGAAGTGGTTTGACATACAAACTGTCAGATTTATGAGCAAGCATAGAGCGGTAAGCAAACTACCTAAGATGGAAGACAGCTCAATTCCCAGCAGGTAGTAAAGGTGGGCCGGGGATAAGCTTTCAAAAACAGCAACACCTTCCGATGGTAGATAGAAGTGCAAAGTGAAACTCGCCTTTCAACAGGTTTTCGAAATCTAACAAGTGAAGACGGAAACGCGAAAATAGACGTCGATCGAGTACAGGGAAGGGAGTTGGATCTTAAAACAAGCGCGGTTAGCTGCGACTGATTTATCAGCGAACATTAATTCCGGAGGCGGTCAGCAAAACAGAGAGACTTGTCCCTGGGCTGCAATTCAACAGGTAATAACTCTCAGCCGGTCAAAGAGGAACACTCAACAGGGCTACGTTTGCTGCTGCATCTGAGTACTTAAATGCGACATTGTTTGTTCATGATACGTAAGGCAAGATCAGCCATCGAGAAAGACACCATGGGAATAATATATGATTGGTAACTAACATTGTACACTAAAAAGGGGAGTTTTCTACGTCTTGTCACATTCTTGTGAACGGTAAGCTCTGAATTTCGAATCAGTGAGAGTCTCCGAGATTCAGAAAAAATTCACTGAATCTGTCAATAGCAGCACTGAATTTAATCATGCTATTGACTGAAATTCAGTAAATTTTCAGAGACTCTCACTGATTCAAATTTAGGGTGTGGTATTAGGATTAAAATCATACACGGCAAGGCTTGAGTTAACCTAGTGTAAGGTTCTTTGAACACTGGAATCACTCTACTTGCAAAGCAGAGATTACAGTCGCAGTAGCTCTCTTGAGCCCTTTTGATATAAAACGTGAATAATCCTTTTTTTTATTCGAAGAGCTGTTCAAACAGAGCGTATTTGATTACAAATTTTCATCCCGGAAGATGGCATAGTTCTGACACGAAAGATAGCTGAGCTCATTAGGTGAAAATCGCATTTTTCATTCGTGTTTTCGGGGCGTTCAATCAAATTATGAGGCAACAGGCAACGTTTTTGATCATTTTTCGTCTTCCTCGATGATTTCCAATCGTAATAACTTAAAAATTCAAACAAAAATGTTTTGGCCAAGTTTGGAAAAAAAAGTAAGGGGTACCCCTACCTTTTTTTCTATTTTTAGCCAAGAAAATTTTTCTTTGAATTTTCGAGTTATTACGATTGGAATTCACCGAGGGATACTAAAAACGATTGAAAACGTTGCCTGTTGCCTCATAATTTGATTGAACGCCCCGAAAACACGAATGAAAAATGCGATTTTTGCCGGAGGAGCTGAGCAATCTTTTTTGTCGGAACTTTAGGGATGGACATTTTGAATCAAGTAGATGCACTGTTTGTGATTGAAAATCTCTTTAAACAAAAATTATATACGTTTTATACTAAACGTAAGTGCTCAAAGAAGGCTGCCCATTGATCTGCTAAATTTCTCATTTTTAGGTCTTAAATTTTCCATTAATGGTTACAGGACAAAATCAAAGCAGCATCTTATTCCATCCTCCAAAAAACACGATTTAAAAACGCTTGTCGATTCTCCACAGTCAACAACTAACTTCAAATACCAGTAGTAAAACTTGATTCATTGCAGCTCGCCGTTAATTTCCACGGTCATGTACGGACGATCCGAAATACATGTTATCTTGTCTAGACCCTGCGCACAAACATTCTCGTAATTTCTAACGGAAGTCGTCTACACATGGAAACGAGTTTCATTCACATCCTCGACGCGTTTTCTTCGAATCAAGTTAGTACATTTAACTTTCCGGTGATTTTCTCTGCGTTGCGTGCGTTTCAACGGAGCGGTGCGGCGAGGCTGGGGCCGGCGTCGCTGGACCCGGAGGGCCGAGGGCTAAGGGCCGAGGGCCAGCGGCCAGCGGCGACGGCCGCCGGTAGCGACGGAAGTGGGGCCCTCGAGCTGTCGGCCGATTCCGACGGATTTCGTCCGGTGGCGTCTCTGGGAATCGGAACACCCACAGACCGCAGCGCGGGGGTTTCGGATAAGGGAAAAGGGGAGGTCCTACTAATGGGTGGCGGGTAATTAAGGCGCCGCCGGGAGAAAAAGAGGGAAGATTATGTATACACGGGTGAAAAAGAGACGAACATCCGCGCGATTGATTCTAATAGGCATTGTGCAGGGGTGAACGCGCTCCAACAGCGATTCCGACAAACAAAATCAAGATGAAATTCACATATTTTAGACTGAAATTGAATCATTTTAGAAAGAAAACGGGTTACGTCCACGCTTTTGAACGCTTACACGGAGAAAACCGTGTTAGTTGAATTTACTAAAAATTAGTAAAATTAAGCTCTTCTCTGAAGAGAGGTGGGCTTAAAAAGAGGCAACCAACTCGGCTAGTAAACGTTACCAGATTTGCCAGTAAATGTTACTGTAAACAGTACTCTGTATAACGTTCACTAGCAAACCTGTTAGCGTTAGCAAAGTTTGGCTGTTGCATTTTTATTAATTTTTTAGTGTACTTTACTAACCCAATTTTATCAGTGATAATTTTTAACCAATGAACTTCACTGCTCCAAGTGTTGTTTTAGGCGCACCTCTGTATATCATGTTATATTTCGACTGTATATATATCACTGGAGGTTTTTCAGGATATATCGTCGAACATTTGCAAGCGGCTGTGTGGGGCTGGTATAAGAAAGTGGCGCGCTTCAGCGACCAGCTATTATCCCAGTCGGATTAGATCAGCCTTTTTTCTCGTTTCCTCCGAAAAAGAAAAGAGGATAAATGAAGGCAATCTGGCCGTGTCAAGGCGGCGTCGTATTTAGGGCCACCGCCGCCACAACATCAGCCACCTCCGCCACCGCATCGGGTACCTCCGCCACCGCATCGGGCGCCTCCGCCACCGCATCGGGCGCCTCCGCCGCGCCGTGGCCGAGTCCACCAGCCGGACTTGACTGACACAGGACACGAGATATTCCCACGGTCCTGTGGCGTCGCTCAACCTGTCCAGCCGGCCGTCGGCGCCGGCGTGCTGCGGGCTCCGCCGCCGAGGCGAGGCGCAAAGCGGCGAGGCGCGCGACTGCGCTGCCGAGGTAGTCGCGACGTCTGCACGGCAACCGCCCCGACACTTGCGCCTGCTCCGCGCGCTGCGCAGCTCGGAGGCGGGCGACGGAGCGAGTTATGATCCGCCTGCGGCGGTGCGCGCGCAAGATATCTCTTGCGGCCAGCTTCTGTTGGACGTTTAAAATCCTTTCTTGTTAAACGGTTAATCGTTTCTTCATATGTAACCTTGTTTCGCGGAGACTCGTTCCGGGTCGCAATCACTCCACGCTATAAAAAAATAACGTAAAAATTGCTTCAGGAGTGCAAATTCGCACTCGTAAATAGTGAAAAGTCATCGATTATTAGCAAATTAGTGGCTCATGTTTCACTATTTAGGCGTAAAATTTCACTGTTAATGCGAAATATTTTTTTAATTTTTTTTGAGGTCCTTTGAGCTTACGATTAGCCTTTTTTGGGACGATACATTTTTTTCCAGAAAAAGTAGAAGACAGTTAACAATGGGGATAATACCTAAACAAGAGAATTCTTCAACTATTTTTTTTACGTGAACTTTCCCAAAGCAGTGGTAGAAGTAGCACCGTAAATTTAAAAGGTAACATTTTCCACTTTTTGAGTTTTTTCGTCGACAAGCCGAGCGGACTATGAGCGGAGCGAAGCACGTAACTAACGTTAAACTTGTCTGTGATTTTCCCTAGTACAAGAAGTAAAAGCCTCATGAGAACGGGTTGGGTTAGTGCTGCAGGGCATTCAATTAAAATATGGTAATTAAAAACTTTGCGATTGATTATTATTCAAAAACATTACAAGACTGTTCTCCCATTTCTATCTGACAACATTTAAGTCTTGTCAGCGAGGTGCCGTTTCATATTCGCATTTCCCACGACCGTTCGTCATCACCTCGTTGTTTCACTCTTGACGACTTCATAGTGGCAGAGAACGAAAAAAATATATTTCATGTCAGTCTCTTCGAATTTCTCATAAATCACCCGTCGTAAAATCAAGCCGCATGTACTATTTGGCATGTACAGCCTTTGGTTCAGTGATGAATCGTGCTAATTAATAGACGGTAATGACTGGTTTTTGTGTTCCGAGTGCGGTTTACAACGCACTGCACGTTTGTAACGCAACTCGCCTTCATGTCGAAATTCGTTACATATCCATTTTGCGATGACAGCTCACGAATGAAAGATTCAATGCGGAACACGGAGTTGCACCTATGAGAGAGGATCTTGCCGAAGACAAGGAATGAAAAGTTAAAAACTTAAGTGTCATGCTAATGCACTTAGGGGCACAACGCTAGCGCCACCAAACGGGAGCATCCTTCATTGTCATACATCAATTTGATAAGTTTACCTGCCCACGGATTATCGTATCTTTGGACCAAAATATTTCTGGGGGCATGTTCTCGGAAGATGCGGGGGCGTGACAAGGAAACCTCGTTTTCTATCTTGAATACCCAAAAAGCCTGTTTTGTGAGTATTTTTTTGTCCTGCCTTATCAGAATTACTGCCCCACCCTATTCCACGGTTTAATAATCATTTAATATCGTTTTGATTCGTCGTTAATACTGTTTGCTCTCTCCAACTTTATATTTCTAGATATTGGTCGTTTGTCTTGGATTTATCTGATTACGCCTACTATTGCGACATTGAAATTTTGTCTGATTTCATTTATCTGAATAAATTTTCCGACTATATCCATCGCTATAAATTGCTCTACTCTGTTTTCAAGCTAATAAGTTGATAATTATTTTACTAGTGTTCTCTAACTGCAGATATGTAACTTATACATAAGAAATCATAGAAGTCAAGGTGGTTTTCAACTTATCAAGCTCATATTCTTGTTTTTTATGTTGTTTTTTTTTTTTGTTTTTGTTTTCTTTGGGGGGGAAGTGGGGAGTGAAATTGGGCGGCTTATTTATTGCTGTCAAGGTGATTAAGTTTAAAAGTAGTGTTTTATGCAAGCAAAAAACATACGCATGTCCATTTATAACTTCAATATATGATACAGCGCGCACTAGAAATTCTTAGTTATGAAGTTCTCGATTTCCCTCGCTTTTGCGGTGCAACCGAAGAATCCACTTTTCACACAGCTGACTCTCATCCGAGTATGAACTGTTGAAGTATGCTCAGAGACAAGGTGAAAATAGATCTATCCGGAGAAGAAAAAAACGTGAAAGAAGCGCTCCTATTGAGTCTCTAGTACGTGGTAAGTATAAGTCCAAAGAAAAAATCCTGACGTTTTATCCGAGCGATGTACGACACCGTGCTATATCCTTCTTTAGTCCGCTTTTTTGTCGAAAATTGAAGCGCTCTTGAAACGAGGAAAATTAGGACAGGAAAAAATGGGAAGCGAAAAGAAACATGGCGCCTGTCCGGCAACGAAACCGACGGAGACCGGAAAAAAAGCGAGTTGGCCATTTTGAAGCGAGCGTCCCGCTAATTCGTGCAAAATCGGTTGCGGCTTCGGCGGAGGTGGCGCCGCCTGGCGGTGCGACTATTGTCACCGCGGGGATCCTTTGTCCGGTGTGAAAGCTACGAGAAAAAACGGAAAAGATTTGATGGTGATTACTGCGCGCCGATTACGCTCTGTGGGTGTTGTGATCCGGCTTTTAAGGCATTTATTGCTGTGACAGCAGTCTTACTGCAAATCTGGAAATCCGGGGGAAGCTGACAGCACAGCGTGTAAATTTGGAGGGTGGCATTTCCGTATTGACGTCGCAAGTAGAGCGATGGTCCATGCTGAAGCTAGGTAACTACAACTCGCTTCTGCCGTGAGCTACCTAGCTTACCTAATCCTTACCTAATCTAACTTAACCTACACCAGACCTAACTTAACCTAACCCCTACCTAAAGTAACAACCTAACATAACCTAAACTAACTTGACCGAACCCCTACCTAACCTAAATAAACCTAACATAACCATACCTAACTTGACCTAACCCCTACCTAAACTAACTGAACCTATACCAAATATAACTTGACCTAACCCATAACCTAATTTAACCTAACTTTACAAATACCAATCCTAACTTTACCCAACCCCTACCTTACCTAACTTAACCTTATTTAACCAATCCCAACCCTAACTTAACCTGACCCTTACCAAACCTAACTTAACCAAATCTAACTTGACCTAACCCCGACCTAACCTAACTTTACCGAATAAAACCCTACCTCACCTAACTTAACCTAACTTAATCCCTACCAAACCTAACTTTCCTTAATTTTCAGCCTGTCTTGTGACCCTGGGTGAGCTTGTCAGTCACCTACCCCGCAGGCTCAATCTGTTTAATGAGCTTGCCGATATTTGCTCGAGTACTACTAATAATAAAGCGATCTGGTCAGGGGCACGGGGAGCACGAACATATCAAGGGCCACCCAATGCCTGCCTCACAAAGTCGCGACTTATGAATCAAAGCACTCAAGCTGATTCCGGTAGGAGGGTTAGAAACGCCCACCGGTTAATAAGTATGCACGACTGACCTCCTAGGGTAGCCCTCCACTCATTTTTGTGGGTGTTATTAGGTTCTTTTTAATGAGACGGAGATTGTGCTCTCAAGGATATTCTCCCGAATCCGCAGCTCACACTGTTGCCAGATCGTGCGATATTGTAATTTTATATCACGGTTAACTATTGAAGATAATGTAAGATGTTGGATATGTTCTTGATCGCTCTAAAGCTGAATAACTCGAGTAGAGTTATCAAATTGAGGTAGGAGTGACAATGAAGGGGTAGCTGTCATAAGCGCCAAAAACCACAAGCGCCAACGCCCCAAGCGCCAATCCGTAACCGCCAAACGAAAAAATTCGCAAACGCCAAAGGTCTTAACCGCAATACTAACCTTACCTAACCTAACTTAACCTAACCTAACAACCTAACTTGCCCTAATCTAACCTATACGAACTTTGGCGTTTGCTACTTTTCTCGTTTGGCGGTTACGGACTGGCGCTTGCGGCGTTAGCGTTTGTGGTTTTTGGAGCTATCGAATGCCCCCCACAATGAAGAATTCGGTTCCGCTGGTGGCGCTAGCGTCAGAAGGTAAGTGCATTTGCATGTATGACGGCTGCTTTTGGCTCCTGGATTCGAAAGTCGAAGACAACCGATCCGATTCGGGAAGAGCAATCACTTCCTCAAAGACGGACCACCCAAAAGCAGCCACCAGAGGGCGCCACCGCTCAAACAGTGGCGCGCCGATAATCGTTCCGACTTTGACGATATCGTCCAGATCAAGTCACTTTTAAGAAAACTTATGTCTTCCTTTATTGTCGCGACGATGTTGTCGGTTCATAAGCATCCTGAGCTAACGTCTAATTAAGCGAACCCGCTTAGGGACGGTCCATTAATGACGTTATGCTCTTGAGGGGAGGGGGGATCGAGGGAACACCATATATGGGCTTTGATCGTGTTATTCGTTTTTGAATATTTCTTAAATTTTATTCGTTATGGGGGCCTCTTCTCGCGAAGTTCCCAAAGAAATTAAAAAACAGTCAATTGAGTACCATTGCTATACGGTTTTATTGAATAACACGTTATGAGTATGCGAATCTTGGCGGAGTAAAAGTTCGCGTTTTTTTTTACGTCCTACATTTTAAATCTTTTTATTTTCTAGGAAGTTTTTTTTTAATTTTACTCTAAATCTAAAACAGCAATTTTGTAGGGGAAACAGTGAATTTTCACTGAACCCCCGTGACTTTCACTGATTCAGATTTAGAGTGTATGTTTTAACCAAGGATTTTTTTCTCATGGAAATGGGTTAAAAAAAGCCAATCAGTGCTAAAGATAGCGATTCATCGCAAAATCGCTTCCTCTGAGGTAGCCCTTTTGCATAAATCAAAGCAAAAACAGCCATTAAATTCCTAATTACTTAAACGGAGAGCAAAGTTTACTCACCATAAAATCGGAGCCTGAACGTTTTAACTTAATTATTCTGAGAAATGCTTTGCTCCCTGTCCCCGTCCTGCGACTCATCGACAACTCTTTAATTCATTTTCTTTCCGTCCTATGCGCGTTTTCCCATCGTTCGAAAATAAAGCTCGAGCAGGTTAAGCGCGTCTCGGCTCGGACCAGCGCCAATAAAGTTTATGGCCACTTTTAGCACCGGGTGTAGTTGCACTCAAATCACCGAGTATAGAAAGGTCCCTCATGTCATTGCAGAGTTCCTCTCCTTCGTCAAGAAACTTGTCAAAGGGTTCCTGTGAGGTTCTCAACGGAGATTAATCTGAAAGGTGATCTACTTCAACTAATGTTCCACACTCTCCATGACGAAGCACAAGCGAGCATATCACTCTAAATTTGAATCAGTGAGAGTCTCTGAGGTTCAGTGAATTTTCACTGCGTCAGTAAGAGTCAGGTTCAGTGAATTTTCACTGAATATGAGACTTTTACTGATTCAAATTTAGAATACACGAACATATCTCACTCTAAATTTGAATCAGTGAGAGTCTCTGAGATTCAGCGAGAATTCAGTGATGCTAAATTGACTTCAATTCACTGATTTTTTTCTGTGAAGACTCTTAATGATTCAAAGTTTGAGTGAAGGCCCAAAACAAACGTCACCATAACCATGTTTTAGGCACAAAAAAAATAAAAAAATACAAATTGTCATTGGCAAAAACGGAATTGGCTGGATTGGCAAAGTTGGTTGTGAGTTTCAAAGTCCAACAATCAGTGAGGTTGGCTATTGAAAGAGGTCGTTGAAAGACCGGCAGAGCGAGTGGCTCGAGAGGAAAGGGGTCAAAGCTTCCAGCTAGTCAATGGACGCCTTTCAGTCGCGAGACACGAGTTGGGCGTCGCGTCGCGGTCACAGATCATCAGTGACAGGAGCGGCGGCTGCGGCGGCGGCTGCGGGAGTAAAGCCCCTCATCGGTAATGGAGCGCAATTGAGACACGGCAGGCCCCTTTCCCCCACCCACCCCCGCACTGAACAAGTGTCATCCGTTGAGCTTATATGATACTCTGTCCTAAAACCGCTTCAACGGGCGCTCGTTCAAATCACCGGTCGGTAAAAGGAAACTTTCTAGGTCACTCTAAATTTTCATTAGTAAAAGTCTCATATTCAGTGAAAATTCTCAGAATTTCAGTCAATATAGCACTACTGACTTTTTCGTAGTCCTATGTTGACTGAAATTTAGTGAATTTTCATTTATTCAAATTTAGAATTCACGACATTATCTCACGCTAATTTCAGTCAATATGGCACCACTGAATTTTTTTCGCAGTGCTATGTTGACTGAAATTCAGTGAATTTTCACTGATTTGAATTTAGAATTTACGACAATATCTCACTCTAAAATTGAATCAGCGAGAGCGTCTGAGATTCAGAGAAAATGCAGTGGTACTAAATTGACTGAAATTGAAGGGATAATTTAAGCACGTTCACGAAACAAAAACAGTTAAAACCCACACATTTAGCCTAAAATCGTCACTTTCTGTATCGCTCCGTGTTGTTCAGAGACTTGACCGGCTCGTTGCCTGCAACAGTCTCTACTGCGAAAACGTGCAAATTGAGGCGTGTGTATTGTGTCGCTGCGATTAGCCAATAAAAGAGGAAAAATTGAGATTTTGCAGAGAAGCCAGGTGGCTATTATTTTCGCTGACGGAGACGATTCTTGAGGCGGAACCCGCGACAATTCCTGGAAGTCCGACGGAGGCAGCGTCGACGAAATACACGGCACAGCCCACACGCGACCACAAACACCCAACAATTAAATTTGCTAACGTTTAACATTTTTTAACAATTTCCGAAACCGCTCCTTCGACGAAAATTAAGTTTGTTACGAAAGCGACGAAAGGGTTGTCTATATCCACTGAAGACGATTCAATTAAGAGTCTCAAATTTTGTTCTTCAAATTGATTTCTTTACGGGAAGTGAATAAGCATGTGTATACAACCAAGTATCGAGATTTGCAGTATAAATGTTCGTACTTTTCTTGTAATTTTTTACATTTTTTTAAAAAGTTGTGGATTTTTACAAGCCATTGCAAATATAGGGAGACTTGAACGCTCGTAAACCAACGTAATACATTTTAAATGAGAGGTGACTTGAACGCACGGAACCCAACCTGATACATTTTATATGGGGCATGCGTGCGAATAGCCACATCGTCTTTCGAAAGCACAATACCTTTCTAATCTTAATTTAAGATTTATTTTTAAGATTTAAGATTCTTAAATACCATTGTCAATCCTTATCCATCGCCAAAAATACCAAAATCGCAATTTTTTTTAAAAAAAAAGAAAAAAAGGAGACGCGCCTTAAGACATACGCCATTTTATATTAGTTCCAAAAGCCTATCAAAAAATATAACTCAATTTAAAAAAAGTATTTTTCAACGCATTTCGATGGGCCTTAACAATCAGTTTCAACTGCGTTTTTTTTTCTCTGTAACAAGGAAATTATAAGGAATCGTTTACAGAAAATTGGGTGATAATAGGAGGAAAAAATTCCGGCGGAATGCTCCGTTCCCCAAATCATACCGAGTCATCAACCTCCCGGTGTCAATAATGTTTACGCGATCCCCGCACGTGTTGGCACGCTCTTCCACGTGCCAACAAGTTGTACATCGTTGCGCGCACGTGCACGTGGGCAGCTCGGCTATACGCACGTGACGGCATGCCGTGTCCGTTGACATGTAAAAACACAACAACGAACCAAACGCTTTGTATCTTTAATGTTATCATCAGCAAGGCATCAAAAGTAGGCGGAAGTTAGTACGTATGCGCAAAGCGCAGTCTTGAATGGAAACGCAATCGTGGGAAGGAATGAGAATCAAGTGCTGCTTAATTAAAAAGTAAACGATCAATCGAAAAAGAAGCATCGTTAACGCAAAGGAAACGGTTATACCTATATCAACCAGCCAGGATGGATTACAGTACATACGACAATAAATATACGCACCTCGGATTTAACTGCCCCACTTTTAACAGTGCGTCAAATATTGCTAGGTTAACCAAGGGTTATGTTCCGTTTAACCTATGGTCGGGTTAAATTCCGTTATTTTAAACGGTATACGATTAGGTCAATTCGGGGAGGAAGCAGCGGGGTTGAATTAGGTTCGATTACGTATCAGATTACTATCTGTTTTTTTAAACACGCAGCTCAAGAATCATTGGAGAAAACCTGCACGGAAAAAAGGTTTTGTTATACCAACAACGTCATTTGTTAAAATAGGGATAGCAAAAATATTTTGTTACAACAAAATGTTCATTTCTATCGACAAAACGTTTGGTGCTGCAGCAAAATTTTTGGTTGCAGCAACAAAAAATTAATTTGTTGTCCCTCATTTTGTTGCCGTAACAAAACCATTTTTTTCCGGGTGGCACGTTTGGCACATGGTTTCGAATTATCGAGCTGAGTAATCGAAAAGTAGGGTACCAGTTAAAACGTAACCCGCGTTTAAAAATGATGGATTCGCGAAAACTGGCTAAAGATAACGTTCTCGTACAGTTTATTTGCGACATGTATGATAGTCATATACAGTAGAGTCTCAGTTATACGTCTCTCAGTTGTAAGTCCCACTCGTTTGTACGTCCAATGGGTATAGTCTCATCCAGAATACTTTACAGGCCGTTATACGGAAGATTATTTTCACTTGTACGTCACTCTCAGTTCTACGTCCAAATTTTTGAGTCCCGAATTGGACGTATAACCGTGATTCCTCTCTAAGTCAAAATGATGCCAAAGACTGACTTCGCAGAGATAAAATTTTGACTAAAAACCAGACATTTTTTACTGATACGATATTACGGCTTCAGACGAAATGCTTTTAACTGTGGCGTACACAATGTTGCTGGAGCAGGGATGCTGTTCAGGAGTGATTAATGACCCTGCGAGCGATTGTCGGACAAGCTTCCACCCTCAATCGCTCGCCGCCAAATCGGCTGTGATTTTCGTTAGAAGTACCCCGGAAATCGTCAAGTCGCCCAGAGATTCGTTAAATGAAAACCAGCTTTAATAACATAGCATTAGGGGCTCCTCGTCCGCCTGTAATTTGCCTAAGACCAATACGCAATTATTAACTGTAAATAAATCGTTGCTTTTGTGTGTCGGACAGTTTTCTTGCGCGGTGCGGCACGGCGAAGGCGGGTGGAAATGAGTACTGCCGAAGCGGCGGTGCTTTGCGGAGCCAACATTTCACGTGTCGGCAATCAGTTGGCATCCCTGGCCGACGGCGAGGGCATTCTCCCGAGCGCCAAGCCATAGGCGGCAGGGCTACCAACTTGCTGATTACACATTCAGACATTTGGATGCTGTGACGGAACGCTCTTCCCTCTTGTAGCGAAATAACTCTCGAGGCTTTAATGATTCGCCCGACAAGAGAGATAAACGCATGCGAAGTTCTTCGCAATTTGAAGATAGCTTCCCGCAAAGGTGCGATAATGATTGGGCGATCAGTTCACATAATAGAAAGTAAAAAAAAAAACAAAAAAAACGTGCCTTTAACGTGAATTTTTGAGGTGATATTTTCTATTTCTTCTGTAGTGTCTTTCAGCTTTATCGTCTGTTTCATTTTGAGCAAAGAGGTACTGCAAATAGCGAGTTTACACCCCTCCGCAGTCGGTAAATCTTCTAGGAAAAGCCATGGAATTCACAAACAACCGCGTATGTTTAAAGTAATCTAGGTTAGGATAACTTAGGTAAATTTGTAGGTTATGGGTTCTATGTTAGGGTAACTTTGGTTAGGTTAACCTTGGTTAAGTTAACCTGGGTTACCTTGGTTAGGTTACCCTGGGTTAGGTTAACTTAAGTTAGGTTAACCTAGGTTAGGGCAGGTGCCTTGTGGCTTTCTTTGCTACCCCTCAGTTCGGCTGCCGCCAAGCCTCATTCCACTTGGGAAATAAGCGGCATCAGGCTTGGCGACTGTACGGCTTTGTTGACCAAAGCTAAAATCAGAATCTTGAGCCTAGATTCTGGGCGATGAACGGTTCAACGCAAGAAATCCATTCAAACTCTGAAATTTAGAGGACTAAGCAGAAAAAAAAAGATGACGTTCCAAACTTACAATCAGGCCACTAAGTAAGCAGTCTTAGATTTACAACCTGAAGATACCGCCTTTTCGTCGAGAGGAATAAACAAGCACCTTTAAGGGCCTCTAAAAAGTGCTCCTAATTCTTAGGCTCCACCAAAAGGCTCCACTGATCCACTTTGAGAAAGCGTAAACATTATTAAGTTTTTTTTTGTTTTGTTTTTTTTGGTCGCCAGCAGTGTTCATTGCTACCATTCGTAAGCGAACCCGCTTTGATATGTATCAAGATATATCCTGATTTATCTCAAGGAGGGCCGAGTGGGGCTCGTGTGAGGGCCACCGCAGCATCTCTGCTGCAACCCCACAATACAACATCCTGTTATGCAGTTATGCAACTCGATACACTGATTTGGTTTCGCAATGCGCCGTCCGGCAAGTTGGGAAACGATCAGCGCGCCATGAACCTGCAAAATGGCCATGAGGGGGATTCTTTAATCATTTTTTATGTCGTTTCCAATTTTCAAAACTCGCTCGTTTTTTCAGATCTCAACCCATTAGCCCTAACTATTTGGAGTGAAAATCAGCTTAAGAGAAATTGGAATGATTTTTTCCATTGAAATACGAAATTTTAAGCTATTAAAAATGCCTAAATTATTGAATTTCAAGTTTCCAGAGGGGTGATATTTTTTAAATTGTGACAATACTGAGCGTAAAAGATCCTCTGAAATATTTTTTTTTCTGTTTCCGAACGGCATCGCTGGGCGGTGGTAGGATAACCAATAATGCAGAGTTGGATTTCAATTGAGTATATTGAAAGGCTTTATTTATACACTTATTTGCAAATTTTGAGCATAGAAATTCTCACATGTCAGTTAAGATGTTCTCCATTTGAAAACGCCATTCCACAGTGAGGCAGCCAAATTTAATGACGACAAAAACAATTGTTTCTTACGGTGTTGGAAATCGCCTACTGATAACTGTTTAGTTTATGGCTCTTTTCTGTATGCGTAACAATGTCCTTATGTGACAGTTTTTTTCCTGTAAGCTACGGTGAAATCGTAGCCATGACAATTTTAACCGTAGTCGGTATTCTCATTATTTTGTGATTTCTTTCAAAGCACTGTTTTTACGAATGTCACTTATTAATTCGAAGACTTCTATTGGGACATGATTGATGAATTTTATGTCTTGAACAGAAGCCTAAATCAAAACACTTTGAACTAGAAATATACTTAAACTTTTGCTGAATTAGGCCTACTATTGGTTTCTAGTTGTAGGGATAATTTCAGAATAAGGCCTGATTTTTTTTTCCAGTTCATCATCAATCCACAGTAAAAAAAAAGAGTTTTGGGGGATGCTACATCTGTTTTGGATGCGGGACCCAAACGGGAATTGTACGTATTTTAGTTATTTTCAAGATAGGCCTATATTCAGCCATATCATACAAAAAGTCTTGGCGAGAGCTTTCGATTGATGTGTCTGAACATTATATTAAAATTACCAAAATACGCACTACCCCCGTTTTAGTTACCCAAAACAGGTAGCATTCTAAAAATGGGGGTTTTGTCTTTACTATGATACTAAGCGACTGTTCACATTACTGTACCGGGTTATACGTCTGCACGTGCAGACGAGTAATTAGCGGTATAACTTGCTAATAACCGATTAACGAAGGTAAAAGTTGATCTCAAATTCCAATTCATAATTGCACAAGCATAAATTCTAGCTTCCGTTGTGAATGAACTAGGCGCTCATTGTGATTATGAATGACGTGCCGTGTCCGGCTGGGTGTCATCCTACGCGGTTTACATCAAGCGGTTCCCAGGTATGAATAAACCACTTGCAGTAGTGGGACAGGTTATGAGAACGCGGGTATAGAACCGTCGAAGGCTGAATGGTGTCAAGGCGCGCAGGTCGATGGATCATTCAGTTAATTAAGAGCACAGAGTTTGAGACGCGAAAAGCCAGACCGAAACGCCGGCTGACCTTGCGACACCCGACCTCGTGGTCGGTAGCATGCCACTGGAGGTCCAGGTCTGGAAAGGTCGAACGATGTACAAAACAAGGTAGAAACTACTGAATACAAAACTGACAATATGTCCGAAACCTATATGCGTGTTTGTGGCTTCAGGCGCCCTCTAGTATCGATAAGTGGAACTCATGTGTTCGGCCAAGCGTGCTTGTCATGCAAGCGACACGCTTTTGTTGCGCTCTTCTGGTCGTAAGGAGACAATTAACGCTGAGGCTTATTCACACGTCGTATATTGAGTTAGCTCTGTCACCTGATACCGCGTTTTGGAGGCGAAAGTCACTTATTTTAATATCTAAACTTTCCAAAGGAGCTTCATGGGAAATGATGTCATGCCAAATCATCAGTAGATTCTAATTGCAAATGTAAATAACTGAAAGCTAGTTGCAGATTCGCGAGCAATTGAGTGCAACGAAATGTCTATGAATTGAGTTCAGAGTGACAGCTGACTGTCTTGCTCGGAGAAATTCTTGATGTCGAAAATAAGAGTCGGCTGTTTGCGGGCAACTTTGTTAACGTATCAAAATGCCTAGAGTAAACAAGTTCTTTTTTTTGGGGGGGGGGACATACTGTATTGCCTATAGCTAAAACAGATGGGCCTACCGGGATGTAAAGTTCTCCAAAACACAGAATTTCTTCAAATACAGTTATTACTATGGAAGTTCTGGGGCAGGAAGATCCCAAACGGATTGGATAATCCAAAATGTTCACCTGTAAAATTGATAAAACTGTGGGTTATACAGTAGAGAAGCTCTCCACACTAAAGATCTCTAAACGAAAATCCTCTTAAAAAAATCTCCAAACAAAAAAATCTCCAAATGGAAGTTCTCCATACAAAAGTTCTCCAAACGGAAGTTCTTCAAATAAAATTTCTCGAAACGGAAGTTCTCCAAAGGGTAGTTCTCTAAACAGAAGTTTTTCAAACGAAAGTTCTCCGGGACTTTCCTAAACGGAACTTCTCCAACGCAGATCACCGCTCTTATTGAAACCTATGCGAAACCGAACGTTTTCGAGATACTACGACTGCTAGAAACCTGTTCTATTTTGACGTCAACGAAATGGTACCCGCACAATGTCGGAGGTAGGGCGCAAAATTATTTGCACGATAACCATCAAATAATGGCTAACGAATTTATGACTTTTCTAGATCTTAAAAATCCGGTTCCTCTGATGAAATCCACTCTTTTTGATTAGTCTACTAGATGGCGAAATGTAAAAGCCTCTTTTCTAATTACATTTGCTGACAGAGAAAAACTGCTGTGACTATTGGCCAACCTTTGACTTGATACAGCTCCTTAGCAATAGCGTGCAACCCGAACAACGATATTAATATTGAAAATCTACTCGTTAAAAATGATTATAATATTACCGTATAAACTTGTATTAATAAGTTTTAAAAAAAATATTTAAAAAATGAAAGCAGGTATTTATTTACTTTTACTGCACGTATACGATACAAGGCGTGTATTATAGTTTCATTAAAAAATAACGGCATGCAGCAACACGCTAAATAAATTTAAATTATTAGTGAAAATTCGCTTTAGAAGTGAAATTTCACTCCTATATAGTGAAAAAGGAGCCACTAATTTGGCAATAGTGGATCACTTTTCAGGAGTGCATTTTCACTCCTAAAGTAATTTCCACAACTTAATTTTTTTAGCGTGAAAGTATAAAACACGTGACTTAAAATAACCACTTGTGGAAAAAAAAGTTTCACTTTTGCGAAAATCAAGGCATTTTCTTTTATCGTCAGGAGCAGACAAACGCGTTTCCCCGCAAAATTTCCTCTGACAGACATCGCAGATACATGCGCCGAGCTGACCATTCACTTCCACAAATGAACATCCCAAATACCCCGCGGAGAAATCGTGACTACTACGCTACGAAAAGCTTCTGTTGTGGGGGGGGGGGCAGGACGGATTTGTACTGGAAGACGATCACCCCCCCCCCC
>Ga0058701_10001271_pt1 | contig 17737 bp, 7 predicted proteins | sample AgamicOrMae_FD_97039 | JGI IMG/M metagenome (GOLD analysis project Ga0058701, IMG submission 97039) | Agave microbial communities from Guanajuato, Mexico - Or.Ma.e | ecosystem: Host-associated > Plants > Phyllosphere > Phylloplane/Leaf | place: Guanajuato, Mexico | collected 2012-06-04
CATAAAAGTTTGAAGAAATGTCAAAAACGCATGTTCACCCGTAAAAGAGCAACAGCTGCAACGATCTTGCTAATGAAGGTTACCTATTCAGAAACAGTGTCTACAATCGGCGGAGTTCAAATCAGAGCGGTCTTTCAAAAGATTCAGCTGAAGACAGTTTTCGACGCGCGCACATAACAAGGCACACACACCCTTATTCAAATATTGCATACTCTTTGCGTGTATGTATTCGTATAAACAAAACCTGTGCTGCCGATGCGGCTTGAATATTTGGTTGTATTCTAGAAATATCATACGTTCTACGAGCATGAAAATGTTCCAAATTGCACTACTAGTTAACAAAACTCAAGGACAGACCCAAAACTTTCACAATTAAAAAAAAAATGTTTCTCCGATACCAAAAGGAAGTGCAAATTGTAGGAGTTGGCATTACCAAACTGTAGCTCGAGAACCCAAACGCGAACACTACCGCCTATGCGATCATGCAGCCCAAACGACGAACATTGCATACAACTGAACTCTGTGTCTTTCACATTCTCAGTGCATTTCTTATCTGAATCGAGGATGTAGAAATACAAAACAGTGCTGCTAGAGAACAATTACTGCAGCATAAACTGATAACGATCACCAGGCTATGATACTACCGCATATCCCTTAAACCTGGAGACGTCTTGGGATACTTAGTGCCTTCCATAAAAAGACGACCGCGTAAGAATATGCCTTCGGTTTTTATTTCCGTCACCCTGCTCACAAGGGGAAGGATGATTCTGGCCTAAACATATGGTCGCGATCACGGTCGGTGCACGACAATACAAAGTACAATAGATGATAGCCAGCCCCTGTGCGAGAACTGTCGTCACCCAGGTCTTCTGCTCACTAGGACAGATTGATCGAAAGAGGTGATTAGTCATGAGGTTCGCCGATATGAAAAAGCACCGGGTCGCCTAATCTTCCCGTAGATAGAGGTCACTACGCATCAAAGATAATTCATGCAAACGAGGATTTTTGATTAGGGTTGGGGACAAATCTTGTGTACTGTCAACCCAATTTTGCCGCGGTGTGACCACCGAAGCAAACGGTGAGTATTGTTGTCACCTGACAAAGGAAACATTCCAGGCGCAATCGCGCACCGAAGTAACGGAACACCACTTGTGCACAGCCAAGCCGGCAGGTTGGAACACTGACGATTGACCTTGAGCGGACCAATCACAGAACTTCCCGGCGCTCGCCTCACTGCCGCTGCCAACCTAAAATCCTCCCCGCGCAAAAACAGTGTTCTGAAACTTTTGTGCGCGATAGTACAAAAAATAGGAAGTAGACATTCCAACTAACAGGCAATGAATAACTATCTGCAAAGGCTGGGCAAAAATTGTTTATCGCCATAAAACAACGGTTATTTAAGCAGTTACTTGTTTATAGAGTGCTTATTTTATGCCCCGATATTTGCACGTTTAGAGGTGAAATAATGCTTTACTTTCTAAAGGTTCTGCAGGGAGAATTCGTCAGGTCAGAGCTAACGAAGGAAATCATCCCCTGAATAAATATTTCTGAACGGAAGCCAAAACTGGGACACCATAAGTATTAAGAAAGAAGATAACATTAACGCAGAGCTTACAAATGAGCCAATATGTCGTTTTATCGTTTCAATCGAATTCCAAACAAATAGATAAATAACAAAAAAAAAGGAAAGAGAACGCTCTTAGCTTTCAATTGTTTTGATGGTAGATATTCCTGTATTAAATGGGAAATTTGTTTTTCAACGTGAGTTAGAATATGCATAAATAGAGTTACACCGAAGTTTAGATTAACGGTTTTGCAATTAAAAAAAATATGTGCAGTTTGGATCAGACGAATTTGTTGGACCAAAACATTATTAATAAGCTCATACGACTTCGTGCCATGAATAACAAACGAATTCAGTTTCCACTCCGATCCTAGCTTGACTTCACAAGGCCAGCAGCCCGTTCCAAACCAACAAAAGTTCCAACCAAACTCTAAACTTGCCGCAAGTCTGCGATATTGATAGTCAAAGAGGAAAATACGCTTTACTCAGCGGATTCCAAGCAGACGAGGAGCGTGGTGTCAGAGGCCTAGGGCATGCCTAAGGCATATCATATCTGTATGAAGCTTCTCCAAATCTGATCAGAACCCATTTATGGAGGTAGCACGACGAATCCGAGCATTTCTGCCCTTGTCGCGCAGGGCTGAAGCGTATAGAGTGTAAGTGAGATGCAGCAATGGGGTTAGGTTTGAAGGACGGAGACAGACGTCGCCACTCCCCTTCCCCGCGCTTAATTATTATAATTAAAAGCATGACTTCAGAGGAGTCTGACTGAGTAAATATTTGGTGTAGTTGCTAATAACCTGTTTGAAAATCCTACGTCTCTCTCTTACTTGCACATTACCCCATTTGCGTCTGCCCTTTGCTGGGGTAGTTTTCGGCTGGCGGGGCGGGGCACACAAGTTGAGCGACAAAACTCTCTAAAAGCGCCATCTGCAGACGGCGACAAATGATATCGGACGACCGCCGCGTTTATAACTATGCGACGGATAGGTCTTTTACATCACCGGTACTTAATATTCGATCCCTCAAATAAAAAATCGATCAGATTCAAATGCGTGTTTCAAAAACCGATCAAATGAAAGCGTTCATTTGAATAAACGAACAACTGCTATTCTTTCTTATACATTGCAGTTGAACGTTTTTTGCCCTTCGACGTGATTAATTTTTGATACAAGATCATTCACTTGATCGGTTTTTCATTGGAGGGATCGTGTGATTTTCTCCGAAAAGATGAAATCAAAAATATAACCCGTTGATGAATCGGTTTTCCTTGAGTCAGCTATATACTTGCTTTATATCTTTGTGCTTTTATACAGATCTACAAAAATGAAAAACCCGGATAAAGTATAATTTTGCAATACTGATAACAACGCATAGCTTCTGCCCCAACTTAGACCACCGGTCCACATGTTCTTGTCCATCTTTAGCTGTTTATACTACACTAGCTGATTGGGCTTCGGTACAAAATCGGGCCAGAACACTAGCACGTATCACGAACGGTATAGTTACGCTCGCTTTTCGTACTGAAAAGATCCATGAGGATCATGAAGACAAGAACCTCCCTGGTAATATTCCGTAACAAATTTGAAGAAAAAAACCTTTTTCTAGTTTGCTTTTTTTTTAGTTTTTACCCCCCTTTTCTACAAGGTAAAATACAGCTTTGATTTTTCTGATCAAGATCAATATCACAGGAACAACTCATACAAATCCGTATATTGTGTCATACTTGATTTAATAAAAAAATGGAATAAAAATAAGCTACCTTAAAATGGGTAAATCCAACCACTGATCCCTCTCTTTTGAACCACGATTGTACACCCACCGCATGATTACGTCAAACACACGCAATGATCCCGTAAAAAAAAGGGAGTAAGTTTGAGTAATGAGCACGTGGTATCCGTTATATGAAACGTCCTTGCCCAAACAATCACGTAAAAAGAAAATGTCAGCATACAGAAAATAGAACAGCCATCAAAATGTTCTTATGGAATATATGGGAAACAAATTTTGCAGTTATTGTTGCAACGAACTGGTTAGTCATTTTGAACCGTTTAATGTCTTTTTAACCTTTTCTTTAGAGATAGGACTATTCCCTAGCCTTTCTCCGACAAAACTATGTTCGGCATCGAATATTTAGCCACTCCCCTTTGGAATGAGAACTTGGCAAAACGTAACCCTGTCCATCCATTTCCATCTATTGAAAACTCGCGGAGCGCCATGGTGGATAACTCCTTTCATGAGCGTTGCGACGTCAACAGAGTTGTGTTTCAAACTTTTGTGCGAGCGTTTCGAGCAAAGCCTGTTTGTTCGAGCAAGTTGGTATTAACACGGTGCTGAAAGTCTCGGCGATGCGACAGGGAAGCGCGTCTCGGCGGCTCGACACAGGCAGCTGCCGGGCCCGGAGAAGAGACCCGTCTCTGACGGCGAGGCGCCGCACAGGGACACGATTTTGTTCGGCGGGAGGAGAAGCGTATTAATTCCATCTTCCGACCCGACTACCACCTTATCTAAATGCGCTATCATTCATTGCTAAAAGCTCTATTCATCCAGTCCTTAGTATGCGATATAATAACCCAAAACCAAACGATTTTGTTTCTGAAGTCTAGTCAGTTTAAAAGTTGTGATGAACTCGTTCTTTGTGTTAGTAATGTACTAGCCTATGGAACACTTTTTTTCATTCACAATTAAAACAGATTTCGTCCTCTAATTTGAGAGTAGCCTCTTCACTCGAAAATATTTGTTAATTAGCGTATTACCTTCATGTATTTGAATGACCTTTCCTCAAGTTCTAAAATCAAAGTCAGTTTTCTTCTTCGGAACTGAACGCATGATTCAGTATTTTGATAGTTAAACGTGACATCAATTCGGTATCACGTACAGTACTTGCTCAAGATGCCGAAATTGGTCGGTAGCATGTAAATAGAACTGGTGCGCGTGCAGAGTTGATCTCCATATGCAATATCAGATTTCGTCTAACAAACCGCAGACGGCTAAGTTAGTAGCAAACACTAAAAGCAGAGTCGCGACTAGGTTGCAACCATAACTGAAAACAGTGAATCCATGAAGACAATATGACACCTCCAAGAAAAACTTTTACTACTTCCTTGAGGTTATTCTTTCCCCCCTCTCTCTTCTAAATGTCTCTAGTTAGCAATAATAAAACAATCTAATAATCTGCTACGTTAAAGTAGATAAACTATTCTTGTCTGGTCTCTGTAAGATTACGATGACCTCAAGAAACCTGGAGACAGTTCATTTCACTAGAAAGGCCGCTGAAAATAAAACTGATATGCTTCTCTTGGTGTGCACACTTCACGTCAAATCCCTTTACATACCGATTCCGCTGATCGTGTCCCGATTATATGAGTTCTTGGTTCAGCGTTCCACACAGCGTTTAAGAACAGAGTGAAACGAGATGTAGTTCTAAATTTCACCCAAAATTAACATTGCCCTGCAGTCAATTTTCTTCGCTTTTTTAAGTAATACGAATAATGGAATACGTGGTTCAAAAATTGAATATTAACCAACCAAACAAGGGGAAGGAATACGAAGAAGAGCAGAAATAACATAAATGAGGCGCGAAACATACTTTGTATTCTTCATTCGGAATCACCTTGCAGGTCCTGACGACCAACCAGCCTTAATCGACCATCCGCTCTTTTACTGTTCGAACAATGAATTGACAACTAGACTTGATTCACGGAACAACGTTGACGAGTTGGTAAGCGCAACTGATGCAACGGCTGTAAGGTTGACCTACGCTTAACCTCTTTTTTTTTTTTAGATTGTCAATACAAGGAAATATAACAACATAGAGGACTGTGAGTACTTTATCCGGACTCGTGATGCTTTCTGATGCTCACCTGCATCTTATTGCAATTCGAACGCAAATACAAACCAATTTTAATAATTCATAGGCGGATGAAAAAATACCATCTCCACGGGAAGACGAAATATGTTCGACACTAAATTTACGAACCACTCATTGCGACATGGAAATATGTTGGGACTGCGGTACTACGCATCCAGCGGGCCTCTGAAGATGCGCTCCAACATCTAATATATGCATGGAATCAAGACACGTTGTAAATAACGACGTGTCAATGAGTTTAGAAAAGAGCACGCGGACTCGGAATGCAGCAATGTTTGAGCTCGTACGTGTTCCTACATTTTCTAGTCGGATCCAGTAGAATCTCTTTACAATGTATACTGAATGGCTAAAACCAATATCATATTTATTACCTCTTCCGATGGAAGAAAAATGGTGTTTACTAGCTTTCTCTAAATTACCCCGCGGACATCTCTCAACTTATTGAATAAAATTGAATGTATGCCGTAGGAATCAAGTATGAAATATCAATCGGACTCGTAAGAATTTTTTTAAATATAAAACATCGGATTTTTTCTTAAATCAATTTGTGTGTTCTTCTCAACTGTCCGTCCTTCGTATCAAAAACGCCGAGGATTGCGGCAGCATGTCCAGTTGAAACTTCGTTACTGACAAACCTCCAAGAGCAGATCGTTTCAAACGAAAAGCAAGCAGACTGTAGTAAAGTACACCCAAAGCATTTTGAACATCCGCACCAGCGCCATGGCTTATTCCTGTGTCCTATGAAACACTACAAACTCGGCTTGGGGCCGCAGAGACGCGTGGTGCCGCCATTCGCTGGATCCCCCGCACCCGATCCTGCCCCCGCGCGGCTGGCTTCCCGCAAGGAAGCGAGCTTCTGTTTGTAACCCATTTGCTTTCCCTTATTCCACAAAGAGACAGACGATGTAATTCACACGATGGTGGGTCTTCACTAACTTGGATAACTAACGTAAACTTGTGTATACACTATCACCCAAGCTCGGGGACTTGGGGCTGAAACGGCTCTTACGCGGGCAGACATAAAGAAAACCCCCTAAGCTTACTATCGGCGGTATTGGGGCATATAGTGAAAAGCGTCCGAGCAGAAAAGCCGCTGTGTCTATCGTGCCCCTTTCACACAGGCCTCGAACATTTGCCACTACTGATAATTTAGATGACGTAGAAATCTGGATACCTAGAGAGAAAAAATACAAAGCTCAATGTCTCCCGATACCATAACAAGATTTTACCACTCCCCAATCCAAACATGGCCTTTGAATTAGGCCAAAAAACAAAATAAATTCAAAATAGGTACATATGCACAGATGCAAAACATGGGGTTCTAACCTCTTTTTTTATGCCCCTGACCCGCATAAAATGAGGCGGAAGCATCTTCCGAATTTATTTCTCGTGTACCCAAAATAAGATAGGGCGCAGAGCGTCACGCGACCGCGGGATCTATTCGTGATGGTGCGCTACCATGACAAGGGAGGAAGATGTTGCTGACCACCGTGACATATTTTAAAATCCTTAAATCTAAAGTGTAATGCTTATTACTTTTTTTCCTACATGATTGGGACAACAGCCGAAAAGTACACACAGATATAATGAATAAATGCATTGCAAAAATATAATGTAATTAAAATTTATTTTACATCCCCCTGTTACGAGCCCTTTTACCATACGCGTACACAACAATAAAGCTATGAAACGTCTCTCGAATGACGGAGGAGGGGATATGATTCCACAAGGGGAAAAGGAGCAAAAATAACCAAAATTTATTTCGCTTCCTTTAGGTCGACCTCGCCTACGCAGAATGCACTAAAGCAAGTTTGGTTGGTTGGTAATCGCTAATGTCTGATTGATCTGCATCTCATTAGCAAATCTAGATAAGAAGGTGATGGTGATCCTCTAGCTCCCCCACAATCTCCAGCCCAACATTGTTACTTCGGTGGCTCAGCAAAAAGGCTTCAGAAGAGAAAAGTTATCCCATTAAGACATAATCAGGCGGGGAGTGAAATGAAACAAAGAGGTCCCTCCGGGTCATCGTAGACTAAAGGGATGTGTTGCATATAGGCGCCCTGTTTCGTTTGAGATGAATGAACAAGATAAGGCCCATCGAGAGTAACGGGTGTCATCGGGACCTTTTGAAAGGTCGCCGTAAGAGAAGCACTGGTCGTCATCCTTAGCGATCGAGAGCTTCTGTTCTTGGTTCCCTCTCGCTCTGCCTTTAGCTACACTGGATATTACCCTCCGTCTGTCCCGCTCCATCCGTCTGCTCTGCCGTCCGCCATTATCACGAGATGCTTTGAAGTTTCTACATGGTCGACTATAGCCTACCTCCAGAGCCCTCTGTGAATGCCGCCCTGCTTTCTCCAATGTCGCCTCGCCTCTCAGAAGAGACCACGGGATTAATTAGCGTTCATCCAATTATTGACGAATGTTGCGACGCCGGGCGGCGATGTGGTACATCGCACTGTTCATTGACACGAAATCATGAAAGGGGACCTAGGGACGAACAAGATGCTTTCTACGTAGATAGTTTTATACCATGGCGCCAGCTTGTCTGTTGTCCGCAATATGCGAATGGAAAGTAAGGACTAGTTATTATCAAAGAAATGTCTTCGCTCAACAATGAGGGCTACTGGCTTGTCCGCATCCAACGAATGGCGCAGGGGGATGGGGTAGGAAATCAAAATCTACCAACAAAATGCATAAAGCATTGTTACAATTTTTTGAGGAAGTGCTTTCAAAATGACAGGAATGTCGTTAGATTTAATTTATGTGGACTGTAGATGAACAATTTTATACATGACATCTCAACGAAGGAAAAAATAAGATTTAAAAAAAACAAGGTACAAGAAAAAAGGGGCTGTAGTACAGTACCTTTACTTTGTGCGACTGAAATAATGTTGTCCGCTAGTACGAACTGTTCTTTTACTAACTCCAGCAAACTGCAGACGTTTTCTGAAGTACACTATTTATGTACTGACTGTTACATTAAGACTATTTTCATGTTATGGTCGAAATACCAAAGTAGAATATGGCAGGATATGACAAATCGTTTGGGAGTGGGACGAAAATTGAGACAATATGATAGGTGCTGTTTTCACGCTAAGTGGCGAGATATTTTAAAGTGAAACAATAATTCATATTTTTGATGGACTGCCCATCCCAGAATAATCTCCATCTCTCAACGCCGTACCTCAGATCCCATTAGACAATTCCAACTCTTTAGTCAGCAGCGCTATTATTGTTTAAAAAAATGGGCGATCCCAATCCCAAAGATTGATCTCGTACTCTACCTGTCCCTGCACCCAGCCTGGCGGTAAACCAAACATCTTTGTATAAATAGCGTTATGCATCCATTAAGGCGTCACAAAATGACACATAGTTGATTGTCTTGGGGCTAATGAAAGCCAGCCCATTGTGTATGGGAGCAAGTATGCGTGACGCAATCCGGAGGGGCTTAGGCCCCGGGGCTTAAGCCCCTCCCGGGCGGCTGCGCCGCCGCGCCACCGCAGCGCTGCGCTGGGCCCGGGGTCCGTGACATCGGCGCGGCCGCCGCCTGCCCAGACAATACATGTGCGCGCGCACCTCCCACCCATTGGACGTCGTGCTAAGACAAAGCTAAACAATGCGAGGCGGAGTGGAGGGCACTGGGCGCAGGCGCTTCTCATTGGCTCCCTCGCTTCGTCTCCTCCATTGTGAGCGGCCGTCTCGCTCAGGTGCTTTGTTAAAGCTCGCGCACTGTAATTGGTCGTCGAGTCGTGTCTTGGGCCTCATTTCGGTCCTCGGATATATTTAACCAGCCATTGTGTTGAGGGGAAGACCTGGGTGTTCGCCCGCTCGGAAGGCGGAGAACAATCCCTTGAAAATGTATACCGACAGAGTGGTATTTTTTGACTCAACGAAACAGTCTCAAGGCATTTTAAATCGTGGCGTTATAAAGTTTCGATAGGTGAATCGCGCACCTCATTATTACGCGATACATTGTGCTTCGGTTTAATGAAACGTACTCTCTTGAAAACTTCTTCGAGTGAAATTCACTCGTTCTCACCAACTCGAAGCTGAGGTATGGTCAGTTTTTGATTCATATGCGCGAATTTCACTGGAAGACTTTTAGAGAGTAGGCTAAAAATTAACCCAAGGAATCGCCGGGTCATCGCGATCACAGCTATTAAGTACTGATATTGTGTATATTCCTTACATTCGAATATTTTATGTCTTGGAAGATTGAGCACATTTCACACAAACAGTTTGGAGTTTTCACGCAAAATGCAAGATGGTTCAATTTTTTAAATAATATTAATTCATTTTTAGGAACGTAAAATTCATGTCAAAGAAATGTTTTACCTATAAATTAACACATAGTCAAAAGTCAAACAAACAGTTTATACTTTCGAGAAAAAACGAGCAGGTTAAAAAAAATGCTTGACACGCAGCCTTCTGTCAACCAACTGAAGGGAAGACACGTTCTGCTATTCGAGAAGTAATTCTGCTGGCTAATATGCATGAAAGGTTAAAACAAGAAGGGTTGGACTGATAAAACACTGACGAGATGCTATGCTTGTTAAAAGTCGAGTTTGTTAGTTGTCACTTGATGAGTCAGCAGTTTTATAAGTCATTAATTCATCGAACAGACCAGTGATTAGTGCACTGATCATTAATAAAAAGCACTTTGAACAAAACGTCCTGACATCGTAGGCTCCTTTTCTTTCAAACAAATAGATTATGTATGACTTGACTGTTCCGTGGGATATGCCAGGAATTATAGGTATTACTCAATACATTATGCCGGTATATCCCTTAATTTTACTATTTGAATGATGTGTGGAAATATTCAGTAATAACACGTGGAATGAACGAGAGTAATGCATGGATTTATAATAAATATATCCTGACTTTATAACTTATGGTTCTAAAGAGCACATTAACTTGGTTCTACACTGTCCCACTGAAAAATGTACCAAAATGAACTTAGTTTAAGCGTGTGAAAAACGTCTCCTTTGTCGGGGGCATCCAACTTAAAAGTTTGTCTGCAATGTAACAAGCACATATTTTTTTCCTCAGATTAAGAGGCTTCATTTAGAGACAAATTAATTAACTACTGCGTTTTTAGGCGTGTTTCGAATGCACTAATAATTAAAACATTTCCAAGGTTAAAAAAACTTCCTTTAATTTTTTTATTTTCTTAAGAAAATTCGTTTAAATTTTCTTTTTTTTTGAAACAAACTTGTTCGAATTTGTTTAAATTAAAACAATTTGTTTTAGGTTTTTGATTTTTTTTGACAAGTAGTGAAGAATGCAACAGGAAATACAGTGAATGTTTTCAAGATCTGTTAATGGGGATTGTGAAGATTAATCTGGAAAAGTCGGAAAGAAACAGCACGGGGCTCTCTCCCACCCGCACTTCAAAGAATCCACGACCAAACAACATTATGTAGTGTCTCTGAATGGCCGAACGGAAAAAAAGCATAAGTGCCTCATTATTATTTTGGAGGCTGCGTTTGTGACGGGTTCAGAAAAACCGAAGGGGAACCCAGCTAAGTTAGTATCCCGTTAGGTGGCGTTTTCAGATTCTGTCAAGAGTGAATTTTCCTTCATAGAGAAATAAATAGAATAAGAGACCTGCTACAATACCCTGTTAACTTGGTTATAACGGGGCAGTGGTATTGAACCAGAATTATAGTCAATATGGTGAGGTTGGCCCTCATTATACGACAACGAAGTTGAGCGGTCATGTCGTTAAATAATACATGGCAGTTATAGGAACTTTAACAAATGTTTATCTTATTTCCGGTAATTTACTTACTGTTAACATGGGTTAATGAAGGACCCAAAATATCTCGTAAATAATCTGTCTATGACAGGAAAATATATTCTTGATTACCGCGAGGAAAAACTGATACTTCCAAGTTATTGTGATATGTTCGCTATCGCCATCGACTCAGATACCCTTCCCTACTTCAAAGAGCACCACTTCAGGGACCACGAGCACAGTAAAAAATAAACCTGTTTTAGTTATGAAGGTAGAACAGGGGAAGAGCGTAATTTGGTTATCTTTAAGGACAACCCAGTGAACAACCCTATCAATGGAGAGCTCTCGACGATACATTTGGTATGGTTGTTGATGGGTCTATCTTCAAAAATAACCAAATTTCGTTCTTCCCCTGATTTACCTTCAAACCCAAAACAGGTGTGGGACTACCTTAACCAGGGGTTACTTTCTACTGTGAATGCATGCTGCAGTGGCAGGTTTCAACTTAAGTTGAAACCCTTCCTAGAATATTTCCTTAAAGTATCATTCAGTGTTGACAATTCCAGCCATTCCAAAGGGAGAACAAGCGTCCTTACGATTCAAACTATGAAATATGAATCGGTTGAGCGAAGTTAACCTTCACATTATACTGTCAACTCTACTGCAGTACAAACGCACCAATACAACAATAGTTACGGTTGAAAAAAGAAAAGAAGTGCCTTGTATGTGAATCTTTCAAGGGAGCCGTGCGACTCGCGTAGGTGATCAATCTTACACCGGAAAGCAATAATGCCAACGGAGGAAGCCGCCTTGAGCCCTAACAATAGGCAACAATGCGTGGCCTCCGATAACACATGAGGCATACAAGAGAGGTGCACAGTGTACTCAAGACCACGTCTACGGCCATGATCACCACCACCGTACTAGACGGAGTTACCAAATCAGGTCAGGGGTTTAGTTTGAAGCATAAAGAGTTGCTTGCGCATAGAAAGCTGAATTATTTCCATTCGTTCAGATTACCTCCTGCTAGACGAAATGGTAACTTCATTAAGCGGACAGTAATTATTAGAGCCTAATAGTTCTGATTAAGCCATTTAGAAGGGGTACCGAATTCCCTCTCGGAAGCCTATTAGCCTCAGCATAAGTCCTTGAAGTTTTTGGGGTTCCATCAAACTCCCCCATTTGCGCTCTGCTAAAACGTTTAAAAGGGTCGGGGGAAAGGAAAGGGGGGCGCAGATTAAGGTGCGGAAGTCAGTTATTGTTGGTTGTCCCGTCCGTGGGCGGCTACCTAACCTATTAGGCCAATGAAAAACGACTTGCGAAGAATTTCGGACAGCAATGTAACTACAAAATAACTCGCTCGGTTTGATGATGCCCATAATAGATTATATTATTGCATAACCAGACTATTTCGTGGTGGAGATTTATGTGCGGGACGTATGTGAAGGAACATTAACGATTTGTAATAGTGTGTGGGAACATTTACTGGCTGTTTTGGGAACTATAGTAATTTGAATGGTCGTTATGGTTAGCCATGCGTACAGGATGGTGCTTTATGGTTTAGTAAGCGATTTTGGGTGGTTACAATGTTGTGACTGCCTACAGTTCGTGTGTTTTGAGGCTTGTCCAAAATTCTCCGATAGTGAAAAATATTAATGAAGATCAGGTACATTTTTCTAAATGGACACCATAACTCTTGTTCTAAATTGCGTTCCGTTACCTACTTTGAGCTATGATACCCCTTGTCACTTTGGGTGATAAATGTTGGAAGGTATGTGTTAATCCACGCTCATTGTTGTATTTGAAAAATGTCACCCTACAATGAAATTCTGACGCTCTATCTTAAAGAGAACTTATGAACAAGTACGGAACGTAACACGCAACGTCTCTAAGAAATAGGAGGCTTAAAATGAAGTACTTATTTCACAAATCATTTATTAAAATTATACCACGAGTGAAAAATAAAAAGTACTAACTGAATATTTTCCTGCATAGGGAAGTATCGCTACAGGCGGAGAAACGCAAACTTATCACGTGACCACCCAAAAGTTCTGGTTCAAATCGAACACATTTTCTTCGTAGTCGCAAATTTAAAATTAGAAATAAATCAAATCCTCGTCAAGTAGAACTATCGGTGGCCCTCGCTAAGTGGGTGATTAACTGACCACCACACGCTCAGGGGCAGGCTGTGAACCCAAACCTAATAGCTTTTATAACATCTCGCGATGCACATAAAATCTGCGCAATAGACCTTAGGATTTAGTTGTGGCCTGCACTTTAGTCAGTGAACTTTCAAATACAGTGTAGCAAGTCAAGCTAAATTTATGGCTTGTAAAAAGGCTTATCATGGGAGTTTTGTTGTCGTACGTCACTACGATATTCGTTTTCAAGTGTATTTTTTTATTCGTCCATGCAGTTCAATATGAGAATACAACTTACTTCAATTATATATTAATTTATTTGTTATCGACGTTTAAAGCTCCTCCAGCAGTAGGGTAGACTCAGGCTCGAGGAAATGCTTTACTTCAAGTTACTCTTCCATTTTGACAGGGTATTGATGGTTTTGAATTTTATTGTGTTATTTTATTTTTTTTTGAACGTCAATGAGCGTGGACTTTCGGCACCAGTGTACCAAAAATATCTTTAAAAAAGCCGTTGTAGAAGCCGACTTTCATCGGCAGTTAATCGGATGGATACGTATCATGATCATGTCTTTTATCATGATGAATATATTAACATCATAAAAAATAATAGTTAAAGATGAGTATCATTACTTTGCATAAGAGGACTATTCTTAAGCCCCACGCACCGGCTTCACGTAACGGTAACCGGTTCACAAGAAGGCTAGCTTTGCACTTCATGAAAAAATGTTCATTTCCTCAGTCTCCGTTTAGTACCCAGGTGGCTGAAGTGAAATTGATTTCAACAACTTCCAGGGTGGTCACGAGATAAGTTATACACTTTAGGTTAATTCCGTCTGAAAGGCATTTCTTTTTACCCAGAAAGCCGCAGTTGCGCCGACATAAAGACTTAAAGAGTCAGTATTTTTAACCCGAATGGTGAAGGCACCGAAGACTTTTCCTCCGTGAGAATGGGAACGTCGAACTCTAAGCTGCTCAACAAACACGAACAAGGCGGCAGAATGTAAAGATCTTACAGCAGCTTTTTACTCAATAAATAAGAGTTCATATAAATAATTGTTACTCTGAGTTTCAAAGTAAGAAATGGCTTTATGGCAATTTTATGAGGCATACGAGTCGCGGAAACCTTTGTAGTCTGGCGCGGCTCCTCACAGAGAACCATAACATTAGATCATACAAAGCAAAGTAAGAGCAAGTTTTTACTGCCCTTTGGTAAACAGACTTAGCTCAAAAAATGCGTTACAACCTGAAAAAAAAAGAGACTACGGCGCCAAATTTGTCACTCTTCCGAAGACAGATAATAGTATCGTTCATCAGCTTATCATCTGAATTCTACGTGAATGGCTTTCAGAACTTAAGATTACCACGAACATATTGAGCATGAAATGTTAAATTCAAGCGATTGTTTATTCCACTCGCTGCAAACTCCTAATATGGTGACCTTATGCAAATCAACGAAATGGACGATTTCGGCTTCTTTAGTAAGCCTAAACGTCTTTTCAAGTGAAAATGTGTAATTACATTAGAGTCTCAGTTATACGTCTCTCCGTTGTAAGTCCCACTCGTCTGTACGTCCAATTGGTGTAGTCTCGTCCAGAATATTTTACATGGCGTTATACGGAAGATTATTTTCCCTTGTACGTCCCTCTGAGTTCTACTTCCAAATTTTTGAGTCCCTACTTGGACGTATAACCGAGATTCTACTATAGATGAACAAGAGTTCACGAAATATTAAAAGCACTAACGAGAGGGCAGCATTCTGAATACCGACCTCTTCTAGATATTGGAGTTCCCTTCCTTTCTTACAGGCTGTTCCGCACTCAACCTTTTATAACTATATGAGAATTACCCGAGATTAACGATAAGTGGGCGAAAGGTTCCGGTTTTGTTTAGAGCCGTATGCCTCGCTCCGATGAGAACACAAATGGTGCCGATTCAATCTTTCAAAATTCCAGTGAAATATCGATGTTTTAATCGTCAAGCTTCATGCGTCACTTCTGGGTTCTGCGTCAAATGCATCTTTCCGGCAGATGAAATCAACACTTGTAAAAGAGGACCATATCCTACAGCGGAGTAATGCAAAGTCTGTGAGGGCAAATTGGGTGTCCGGCGAAAAGGATTAAGTGTCGAGGCGCGGTGTCCGGTCCACGTGGGGGGGGGCCTCGCAGCGCACGGATTCCTCTCTAGCGTCACCCTTCCAAGTGGGCCAGATTGAATTGCAAATACAAGTTGCCGGACGGTCCTTCTCCTTGTTACCCCTTCTGGTCGGTGTCAAAAGTAGACAAAAGTTGCCTCTCAAAGAGCAGCATGGTTAGATGCTTTCTCGTGTGAAGGGCCCCGTGTCCTATCCTGTGTCTTTCGCTCTGAATATCCAACGATCACTGCCGCACATCTACACTCCGAATGTTGCTGCTCGCGTGGCGCCACCATAAAGACCCATTTGTCATATTATAAACAGAACTTTCAGTGTCAGCACAGGAACGCGATTTTGGTAATAGATAGAATTAAGGATATTCCATCGCAATAGGCTAAAATTAGATTGATACTTGAAAATTTCCGGATTAGTTAAAAATGTGTGTATACCTATCGTTTGGTGAAATCCAATAAAATTTTAACGTTCCGTTTTTAGGTAGATTCTAAAGTTGGGAAAGTATGCATGGGATCTTACGGCAGCTACGAAAAATAGCGCTCAATCCGGTGAATTATTTTTAATGGTGTATGATTGAGATAAGATGAGGAGCGAAAAAACTGATTCCATTGAAGATTGGAGTTTAAGAAACAATTAACACAAGTTTTACGACAATCCACCGTTTCGTTACTTTCAAAAACTTCGAAAACAGCTGCATTTTCTAGAAAAAAAAAGAGTCAAAGCAGCAACTTAATCATTTTTTAACGTAAGAAATAAGCTTCTTTTATTGTGAAAATAAAATATGAGGAACGGCTCGGGTAAAGGCTTATCAAAAGCGATAATTTTCTATATGTTCAGATTTTTAACACCCCTTTTGAAGTTTTTGGTGGACTTAAATAGTCGGAAGCGCTGGAATAGGTATCTGAAGGTTCTTCAAGAAAACAGACAAAGACAAGTTGAGCTCAGCAAAAAGACAAGTCGTCAATTTTTATCCGCTTTCAAACATTCCGCGGTCGAGTACCACTTGTAAGTTGAGAGATGTCCACGAATCAAGCAGTCTGCTGTCGTACGTAGGCCTCTAAATACGACGGAGTTTATGGAACGGCATTTTTTAACATGTTCGCGATTAGATCGAAATTTGCCCGCGCAATGGTCTTGAAAAAATGCACTATCATGGACAGAGAAATTAAGGGAGCGCAAGCCAGGGGAACATTGGAGAAGTGTGCAGCTGTCTCGAAAGGCTGCATTTATTTTTATTTTTTCCTTCACCGTCTGCTGTCTATGAGCAACAGTATTCGTATGAAATTTCCTGGTGCACTGAAACCTTTTTCGCTAAGCACATTACAATATTTTGCCCGTGCGTCCAAGGCATCATGTTCAACCAGAACGCGGCTCGTAACATCCACCATACGGCTTACTGATTACCAATTAAAATTTCATATAGGTGAAGCGATTTCCAACCCCCATTTCTTTCTTGTCCAAGCCAAGCAGAGCGCGGCACAGGGCATCCAACCTAACTTAAACCTATCGATGCCAAAGCTCCTTAGATTACACTTAGTATTTTGTGCCTTACTGAGCCGCCGTACTGCTTGATAACAAAAGGTGGAGCCACGATGGACAGATGAGAGCAACCTTTCAAATTTACAGGGAAGCATCATTATCAAGTTATTTTTCCTCGTTACGTTGCAGAACACTAAAACAACAGCTCCTGCAAGTAGACTGGCCTAGGCCGTTTCGCCTGGCGCAGCCGGGGGCGCAGCCAGTCCCAAGAGCAATTGCATAGACTAGCCATGAGTGTCAACCCTTCCCTTTTCTCCAGGGTACTCTTGAGGTCCACTTTGCAGGACCAAGTGGCGCGCGTTGAATGCAAATCGTGGTCTGGCTGCGTGCCAGACAACCGGCCCTGCAAGAGTGTGTTGCAATATTTGCGTTTCTCTTCATAAAAATCTTTGCATCCGAGTCGTAACATAGCTTAGTATGAATATTTAGAGGAGACAATCATGTTCACCCCCATCGATGAGTCGTTCCAAATTCATAGATAAGGAACTCACGATTTAATACGAGCGAAATTGAAACGTTTAGTAATGAGTTCGATGTGTATTTTGTTCTGGAAGCATGGACTCATTTCAAATCGCACAATAAGGTCTGGAATGAGTTGCTACTGTTATCATGTCGTTCCCGAAAATTTTCGTTTAGTTTGATCTACTTGCACCTCATGTGGTGATTATGATCGGCTCAATAAGTCCAAAAAGTCTTCCGGAGAAAGTAACCTTTAATTAATAGTATTTGAAAA
>Ga0058701_10001272_pt1 | contig 17729 bp, 15 predicted proteins | sample AgamicOrMae_FD_97039 | JGI IMG/M metagenome (GOLD analysis project Ga0058701, IMG submission 97039) | Agave microbial communities from Guanajuato, Mexico - Or.Ma.e | ecosystem: Host-associated > Plants > Phyllosphere > Phylloplane/Leaf | place: Guanajuato, Mexico | collected 2012-06-04
ACGTGAGTAACGGACTCCCCCCCCCCAAAAAAAAATGAGGTCAAGAAACTTATGTTGTAAATAGTAACAATAAAATAGTGACTAAAAATAATGTCTAGTTGGGTCAAGAACGCTTTTCTTAAATCATTTTTTTCTCTAAGACAGAGATTTTTTTGTTGAAATAAGAATATTTTCCTGGGCTCTAGAAAAGAAAATCAAAAGTTTGTCTTTTTGAGTCAAGAACGCTTTTCTTGAAGCCAGATTTTTTCAAAGTCAAAAGCGATTTTTTATGTTGAAATAAGAATATTTTTTCTTGGCTCGAGAAAAGAAAGTCGAAATTCCAATCACCCAATGTAAAAAAACAAACAGCTTTCTTGATATCAGAATTGAGGTTTACTTGTAGAGACTAATGCTCTCTTAAAGCTAGATCTTTTTTTTTTCTCATAGTCAAGGATATTTTTCATGATTAAATTAGAAAAAAAAATCTCGGCTCATGGGGGGAAAAAGGGGAGGGGGAATCTGATAAAAACGTAAAGAAGAGTTTTCTTGATCTCAGAATTGATTTTTGCTTGCAGAGGTTCTGTAATGCTCTCCTTAAAGCAAGATTTTTTTTCTCCAAGGATATTTTTCATTTTTAGATGAGAAAATCTTTCTCGGCTCAAGGCGAAAAAGAAGATAAAGAGGAAAAATATCTGATCAAAACGTAAAGAAGAGTTTTCGTGATGAAAGACTAGATTTAAATGTGACGAGTTTGTTTGGTGTGCACAGGTGGCGTCGCGGGAGGAGGTCGGTACTCGGAGTGGTGCCGGCTGGCGTACTGGGAGCTGGCGAGCCGCGTGGGCCGCCAGTTCCCCGTGCGGCGCGCCGCCGTGTCGGTGAGCGCGGGCGCCGCGGAGCCGGCCGGCGAGGGGCTGTGCCTGGCCGCCCTGGCCGCGGCCGCCATGGCCCAGGGCCCGGCGCCGCCGCAGGCCGTGCTCCGGACGCGCGCCAAGATCGGCCTCGGGGTGACGCTGTCGCGGGAGGAGGACGGCGTCTGGGCCTACAACCGCTCCGACGCGCCCATCTTCGTCAACTCGCCCGCCCTCGACGACCCGGACTCCCGCACGCTGCTCGTCTACCGGGTGCCCCCGGGCCACTGCCTCAACGTGTTCCGCAGCGACACCCCGGACACGCACTGGGGCCGCTGGGGGGCCGCCCGCGCCGTCGAGGGCCGCGTCGACCCACACGCCGTCCGCATCAGCTTCGTCAAGGGCTGGGGACCCAAGTATTCGAGACAGCAGCTCACCGCCTGCCCCTGCTGGCTCGAAGTCTTGTTGAGGCCTCGATAGCAACTCACCTGACAGGTGCCAGGCCTCAACGCCCCGCGAACAGAAAAGACGGTTCAAATCCCACGGTTTTCCTGATCGCCAAAAAAGAAAAAACATGAATGTCTATCCGACTCAGCACCATCTAGCGGCAGCAGCCCTAAACAGCCGACCCTCTCCATGCCGTGAGGCCATTAGTTCTTGCCGCTGCCGCGAGATGGCGCCAAAGTCTTGGTTTGGGATTCCACAGATTTCCCATACCCTATCAAATTCAAGCGAATTTGCTTCATAGAACAGCATAAAAGAAACAGCCATTTCATTTAAAAGGCCTATCAGGAAATGAATTTAAATATACTGGAATATTAACCAAAAGTATCGTGTGAGACGAAGTTAGTCGCTTTTACCATGCGACGCACGGCGCGTTGCCGGAAACGCAGAGCGCCATTTATTGTCGCTCTACACACACAGGACATTCATGTTTTCCTTCGTACAAAACATCATTTAAGACTTCCTATCGCCCTGCAGAATCGTAGTCCTATACTCCTGCTTTTCGATAATCTAGTTGCTTTGCCAAAGTAGACCGCTATTTGGGTTCGAAATCCGTGAGGTTTGAAACCGTTGTTTTGTATCGATCGTCTTTTCTGTCCTGTCTTTACTATTGTGGGCTTTTTATTATGGAGACAAAGACTGGAATTTTAGACGTCCTTCCGACTTGGCTGTGTTCCTTCCTCTTTTTTGGCAAAATGCGCTTTCTGAGAAAGAAATGCAATGCATTTTGCGTTCAGCTGTGATCAATTTTAACAAATTTGCACAAACTCATGTGTGAAATCTACCAATGGGTGCGAATGTGAGTGTGAATGAGTGAGTGATTTTTGGTCCCACGCGGGGCAACAGCTTTTTCAAGATGAAATATTCGTTCGCCTTCCCAGCTTCGATTTGTCAGTCAAGCCCAGCCAGCTTTAAGAAAGCTGGTGAAAATTCGTCGGACAAAGCTGATACCAATTTATTTATTTTATTAAATAAATATAACTCCAACTTTTCAATTAGTGCTTATTCAATATTTTAACCCATTCATGTCTATACTGCCTTCTTTTAAACCTCATTCAAATCACACTATTTAGAGAAAAAAATGAAAAGGCGAAAATCAAATTTGATGCAAATTTGGCAAAGTAAAAAAGGAGCCCGTCAGATTAAAATTTGGGTTAAAATGTTGAAAACTTGTTGCATCAAAACTCTGTTATTGGGAGTTTTAGTGGTAACAAAAGTTCTCATCTTGTCAGCGGGGAAACAGTTATGATAAAATAAATTTGGCAACAACGTCGGTATTTTTTAGAACCGAAGAGGTGTCCTAACTTGTTCCCCACAAAAGCTCGCTGTTAGTCGTAATTTACTAACTCACCGAAGCAAACCGTAATTGTAAGTTATTTAGCGCAAGTAAGAGTTAGGAGAACTTGCTCAAGAGTTTTGACTGACAACTTGCGAGGCTTGGAGGGCTAAGCAAGTGTTTACCCGCGTGCGGCAAAATGAAAACAATTTTTGACATAGTTTTCTTAAATATTAACTCAGGGACTATGGAGCTAAAAGTTTTTTTGTGCCTTTGACTTGAGTCACCTCGGCTCAGCACCTATTGTATATTCAAGAAAGAAGTATTTATGTATTTTAATTTTGTATAAATGAACGTGAAGGCTTATTTAGACGAAAGTATATACAAATTAATAATACATTGCTATGTACAGTAGAAATGAATGACGTAGCTTAATTATTTAATTATTAAAATAACTTGGTGCAATTCAACAAACTACTTTTGCAACGAAATGCCTTGATAAAACAGCTCTTTACCCTCTCTTCTCTTTTAGAAATTTCAGTTAAGTGGCGTGGAGCAGATAAGTCCAGCAAAAATATTGTCTTTTTCTTCTTTTTTTTGGTTGAAATTTAAACAATTTTGCACTAGAACGTAGTGTCAAAATGCGAATGCAGGATATAATGTGTAGTGATTTGCTACGGCCAAAAATTATCACATTGCATGGTAAAATAGCGAAAAGGGGCCCGTGTTATATGAAATATATTTTACAAGTGCGGAATAACTTTTACGATTAGCGGAATGTGAACTTTTTACCCTAAAGCTCTATGAACCTCAAATTTGCAATATTTGGCCAGAACACATTTTTTCGCCACTTTGAAAGAAACTGCAGCATTTTGAACAGTTCAATTTAGACAACAGCTCAAATCTTCCAGGCCTAATTGAATTGAAAGTAAAAACTGTAACCTTGTGCAAGTTGATGAACCGAAGCTTTAAAGTAAAAGTAGTTTTGATTATGACATTTGGTTGGCAGATCAGCAGCCTAATCTGGAATGCAATGCCGACACTGGAGCTGAAAAAATTAGAAATACAATTTATTTTTTGTAATACTCCGTGTTGAAATCCATGTTTCAAAAATGATTTTTTTTTAAATTGAAGATGAAACCCAATCAATTTTAATTGAAAAACAAAAACTGAGGTCATGCTTCTTGCCTCGCGAAAAATGTTGTTAATTTTTTTCACTGGCGTTTTGTCGGTGCTTTACTAGAAATTGTCGAGAAATGTAAGCTCAACCGTGGCATCGCCAGCTCCTACTTTACACGACATGTATTTTGCACGCTCTCGGACGTAAACATAATTTCATTGTGTTCAATACGCTTAATGCAATCAGAAACTATTTTCAAACCGATTGTACAACTTCACTGCCTACGAAAACTGCGATGAAAACAAAAAAGATAAGTAGGCTCAAGAAAGTTTGTTTTGCAAAATTTAAAACAAGAAAATTCTAGCAAACTTTTGATAAATAAATATTTTATTTTTTTCAAGTCAATTTTCCAAATTTCAAACAAAAAATCTGCTATTCTAAGAAATTATGTTCACTTTTTTTTCTTAAGACTCGACTTATTGCGTAGGTGCAGACAGAAATTTTCGGATGATATATAAAAACCCGATTTTTGTTATGTTTTTTCGTGTAACGTGGGATTCTGAAGCCTGCTATTGTGTGAATGGTATTTGGAACAATATTTTTATGGGCTATTTTTCTTGTTCGCACTTCACTAAGTGTTCCAGCAACATGATCGCGTCAGCAAAGCGACTGGCCCTTTCAACGGAAACTCAGTGTTCATGGTTCAGTCTCAAGACGTTGAATTTAAGAGGGACTATAAAAAAATGGAGTTGACCGGCTTTTGCTTCCATTCTGAATTAGTTTGCTGCCCGCCTTAAAATGTGGTTGCCTTAAACTCGAATTCCAAGTAACACATTTTGTGAAAAAGTTGAACTAATTCACTGAAACAGTGATTGATTGCCTTACGTCCTAAAGGAACTATTTTCTACCGTTTTGTAATATAATCAATAAACGCTCTGGCTCTTGATGTGACATTTTCAGCATTTTCATTTTCCTTCACAGCCCTTGAGGTAACCTAAATGTTCAACATATGTGAACTTAACCGAAGACGAATTTTCTCAGCGCAGTATAATTTTTAAAATGTCACCCTGAGCGAAATCGACACTCTTTTTCAGAATCTTAGAAATTACGCTCAGTTTCTAACGGCCCCTGCGCGCCCCTGGCGGTATTTACTGAGATACCGAAACACCTATTTTAAGTTACCCTGTCTTTACGTTACTTATAGTTTACTTAAAAAAATATTATATAAAATAATATGTAAAAATAAAAATAAAATGACCTCTGATCTCAAGAGTGAAACGGAAATTCTCGAATTTTTGACATGAGAAATTCCGCGAATTTTGAATCTTATGAATCTCAAGAGTAAAACGGAAATTCTCTAATTTTTGACATGAGAAATTCCGCGAATTTTGAATCTTATGACTCTATATCTCAAGAGTAAAACGGAAATTCTCTAATTTTTGACATGAGAAATTCCGCGAATTTTGAATCTTATGACTTTATATCTCAAGAGTAAAACGGAAATTCTCTAATTTTTGACATGAGAAATTCCGCGAAATTTCCAGGCGTTCCAGTTACGGTAAACAACACTATGACCTTGGAGGTATAATTCCTCCAAGCTATGACCCTTCCGGGTTTCAAGTGTCCACGGTGAAATACACGTTGAAATATTCACACTTCAAAAAGCACAAACAGACATCGCTAGTGCATAGACATGGCATGGAAACAAGGATAAGGATATCCATTCGTGCATATATTTTCAATAAGTAGATAATTCGTCATGGATACTTCAACACGGGCTTTCTTTTCACGCACTCAAGTCGCATTGTCTGATGAAAAGAGTGGCGCCAGATGGAAAATAAAAACTGTTTTCGACACTCAATTACGCCAAGAGATGGTACACGACCAAAAAACATCTTGAAAGATGACGGCAGCAAGTCAAGAGCTCGCGTACACGCCGCGCTGCGCGAAGTTTTTTTGTCTTGGCACACTCCAAATCGCCTCACTGCACTGAGTGGTCTATACAGTGTATAAACCGATAAAAATAGTATGACATAATACTGCAAGCCACAAATAAACACTTTCATTTCTCCCGTCATCAGACAAGCCCTAGTCTCATGCCCCCGTTGGTCGGAGAGCCAAGGTGTTAAGAGCTGCTTCGTGTCACCCATTCATTATGAAATCGATGTCTGCTATTTAATATGTCAACTGATGCGGGCACGCAGTTGGTTAGATCTTTTGTTGAACATACAGACCACGAATATACCAATAATTCTTTGCTAATGTACGCACAGGCCTTGAAAAATAATAGAATGTCAGTAGACCTGCGCAGGGGAGAATGAGTGGCCGCCGTCAACCACTCGAGTTGGCTTTACAACAGTACTGACTTTAAGTCTTGTAGAGCTATGAATAGGTTCACGGAAAAGATAATTGTTGTCATAGGATCCTGGGGTTGGGTCGGAAACCTACGTGGAGGCGGATACAAATACGAGGGACTTAGGACCATTCTCGAAACCATGCCGTCCTATAGGTTAAGGTGGGACATTGAGCTTACCTTTAGCACCTGTGGAGGGTTTCTTGAGTTTCTTGATCAGCACTTCGAGGTCTTGACGTGATGTCCATCACCAATAAATATAAGAAATCTCATCACAAACACTTTAAAGAGGAATTCTTTCGCCCTGAAAGAACGCGGATACAATCCTCCCTGTACAAACAGAACACATCCCCTTCAGATGCCTTCAGACTCCTAACCCCTCGCCTCTCTCCTCCAGCCCATCGAAGCATTGCCAACATTCGCGCGACTCAACTTCAGTACACTACTTATCAATGAAGCGTTTAAACGTGACTTTTTTTTGTAAAGGAAATCCTTTTGTTGTTCGCGTTTAACTGGATCAAGGTGAGTATACACTTTTTTTGCTCGCACTGGTAATCCGGTGACTGCAACGGTTGGTAGTGAGTGAGGCGGGCTAATTAAAGATCGCCGCAGAGCAAATTCAAGTTTTGAAACAGGTCCTCGATTTAGAGTCAAGAAAAGGGCCATTCTCTTTAATGAAATGAAACGTTTGTAATTATTTCCAGGCCAAATAACAAAGAATACGCGTGTATTATGCGCATAATACCTCTAATGCGGTCTTCTGCCCGGGTGATGAGAGTAAATTCCCGAGAGCAAAACAGCACTTTTACCGCGATTACCGCGGTCCATTAAAATCAGGGGGGATATAAACTGAAAGAATGCCGAGAAAAAAACTCTCTTAATACCGATTAACTGCATTTTATTTAAAACGGTCAAACGGTGGCTTAATACAATTAGAATGTTTAGTAACCAAATTTGTCAGTTTTTAAATATTTTTTTTGGGGGGGGGGGAAAAAGGAAGTTCAAAGTGGAATTTCTTAATTATTGACACAAATGGACTACGCCAGTTCGTGGCTGCTGACCGGAAGTGATCTTTGCCAAACTTTCTCCCCGCCCAAAGGTAAAACCGTTTCAAAGGATATTTTGAAGGGTTCTTCTAGGGTTGGATTTCGGGTCGAAAGGACATTGGCGAAGGTCATTTCCGGTTGGCGGCCATGTTCGCCACTAACTCGCGCAAATCGTCCATTAACTGTCAAGAAAATAACACGCAAAACGAGGGATTCATATAACAGTCGCGTTTGATTCCAAACATTTTTTTTCATGTTGTCTCAATAACCATCCACACATTTTGAATAAGAATAAAAAAAAATAAAAAAAGGAAAAAAAGGCATTATCGGAGTAATTCATGCTACTTGGAAATAATGCAGACACGCTTTTAACAAAGGCGTTACTAATAAAGTTAAACATTCACATGGCTTCATTCATGGGGGTGTTGCAGTTAATTTTACAAGTTTTTACCATCAATCATTATACTTTATGTTCTAGACATAAAATACGGATTTGGCAGCTTAAAATTCAACACATTCCCCTATCACTCCATTAATTAAGGTTGAGTAGTGGAAGTACTCCAAGTGGGATAGGTTTCCGTAAGATCAATTTTGAACTGTTTTGAAATTTGCAAAATGGTCAATACATCGTTGTATTCCGTCATATGTTTACGAATTCTTGTCAATTGAGATCAGGACTTATTTTAAAAGCCAGTTCCATGCAAGACAATATACCTCTCTGAAACATTATTTTATTCAATTAGATAGCGTCCAGTTCAAACCCTTCATCCCGTTCAACAAATCCAAACTTTGGCACGATTTCTTATACCGCCCAAGACTATATTGTTCTAAAAATAACCCTTCCTCTTAAAGATATCTAATTCAAAATCTATCTTAAGACAAAATTTTGAAACAGGCAAAAACTCTTGAAGAAGCTTGGCTTGCTTGATAGGAATTTAAATCCATACATTGAACTCTCACAAAATTGGGCAAAACAAAAACTCTTAACACAAAAAAAGCTATACATAATGTAAGCTTCGAAATTTGATGAAATTCAGGAATTGTTTCATCCAATTCTTAGAACAGAGGGAATGACAAAGCAGGGCAGAAGAGTTGACATGAATATATTACACCTCCCTAAAAGGGCATAAACAGAAAATCTCTTTAGAAGACCCTTTCTTGATGATAACAGACTGCACTTAAACTGCTCTAAAGCCCACAGTCGTCTAAAACATGAATCAAATAGTAGTGAAATGTTAAATAAATTACAGACTCCACCCCAGTGAGATGAGCCACAAAATAAACAACACACATAACACTACTCATTGCACCCAATAAAAAAATGACTATATGCAAAAGTGTAGAAGATTTCTTTCACCGTGGTTCTTGTGCATTGTTTCATGGTTGGCAATATACATCAATGCTTCCAAGGTGAAATGTTCACCCTAGAAGTAAAAAGTACATACAACACAGCCTTTTGTAAGAAAGAGAATGAATTAATTACAACTATGCACCAATCCATAATAAAAGAAAAAAAAATCTTTGTACAATCTGCTTTACTCCTGTAATAAATGCATCATGCCTTACTTGGATGTTTCAAACTAGCAAACCCTTTAACTTAGTCTTTCACTTTCAACAACAACCAAAAAAAAAAATTGTCCCTGTTTTCTTTTTAATGAGCATAAAATGACTTGTGCATGATCCTGAAAAGTTTCCCTGAAGATTGCAGGCAGCCTTTATTCTCGATGAACCAGCACATAAAGGCCAAGGAAAAAGAGAATTGCATACTGGAAAACAAAAATAAAGATATTTTGGAACTTGCTCAGAATTTGGTAATTGAAGTGGAAAATGAATCATGAACTTACCTTTAGTTTGGGGTATTCATTCATATAAATAGTCACCATCCCCACATGTGGAAGGAAACCTCTTGCCCTCCCAACAACATCTTTTTGGGTCAACCACAGTTGACCTGGAGCATACAGTCCTCTATCATCTACACTATTGTTGTCACCCTTTGTGAGAAATTTCACCTCACCATCTTTCCTAAAAAAACAAACAGGTTATTAAATAAAATTATGGAACAAACTTTTCATCTAAGGTAACTGAGAGATGAAAATTAATGCAGGTTTCCTTTAGAAAGAACAAAAAATACCCTTAAGGTGAAATTTACTACAGCAAAGATATGTTATTTATTGAGAGCAAATATTGCATTTACAGGATGTACAAATTTAAGTAGATGCTATTTTCCTTTGAGAGGGGATTTAATATAAACAGAAGTAAAACAAATAAATATTTAAAAAAAAAAACACATCAGGCAAAAATTCACTATGAAGCCAGTTTGCTGTGGCTTAAAGTCAACAGATAAAATTCCACAGAAACTGTAATGTTCACCATTAAGAATATAATTTTATAACTTATTTGTTGGGTTTATAACAATTTTAAATGACTTGACTTAGAAGATGAACAAAATATTGCTGTGATACTATGGAGAAAAAATCAATTTTTTCCTCCACTGTGATACTTACTTCCCATGGAGTTTTAGAACTCGGTGAACTATGGGTATATCTCTCCCCTCTATCTTGAAAACAACAATGTCACCAGCTCGGATAGGATCTTCCTTGAAGTTGGTCAGAAATAATAAATCTCCTCGGTGAAATGCTGGTTCCATACTTCCACTGCAAATACAACAGTATTGTTTCTCTTATAGATGCTTCCATCTTCTCAAATAGTGGCAGGGCAATACACTAACAACAGTCCTGTCAGAACATGATTGATTCAAAATGGATAACTTACCTTAGAACAACAACTATGGGACTTTCACTTCCAGTTACCACCATGAGTCCCTTCCATATCATTAGAGCTGATGAAACTATCATACCAAAGCTCAGTCCTTGATACAAGAACTGTAACAGCAAAAAACAAATAGCCTCATATTTTGTCCAAACACTCAGAAAATATAACTGCAACTGTACAGCTGATGAAACTTAAACAAATTTCTTCATTAACACTGAGTAAAACAACATCAACATTTCAATGAGCAAACGGATAAGTATGGCAGGTGGTGGAGCAAGAACCCTTAACAAGCTAACTCTTTGCAGTTACCTAAACAGAAAACATGAATATCAAATATAGAAGAATGCAGCAAAAGCTGTTAAAAATAAGTCAAAATATGACAAAAAGAGAGTTAATGCAGAAGATATATTTATTTATGTTGGGTTAACCTAACTTGGAGAACAACAGATGCACCTCTGTAAACATAACAAACAACTTACCTGACGCTTATTCATGCGCCCTACTTCATCGAGAACACCTTGAAGAATATTCATATTAATATAAATAAAATGTATTCTTTATAAGATATTAAATCAAAATCTTATTTGCCGGTGGTCCACGTCAGTTTTTACAATACATCAACAACGCGACAACTGAAAACCATAGACTAGAAAAAATCTCAATTTAAAGGTCCCACCATGGTCAAAGTATGGGTTGACCCAAATTTCCGTGAAGATCTCCGCCTCGACAGTTCCGATCCGCCATCGCCGTTGAGTTGAGCTGTCACCTCACGGATTCGGAGGAAAACTTTACATTCTCATAATTTCTGTTTACGACTAGTAATTTTATCGCCTCTGTCGTCGTCAATTAACCAAATGCTACTTGTTTAGTCATTGTTTTTTAAGCCGCCCCTCGCCCGTTATCAAAAATGGTACGTGCCCTCACACACCTTCCTTGGTTATTTACCATAATTTTTGTTTTATTTACTCAGCAGACGCTTTCTGTCCAGAAAATTCGAAACACAGTTTATAAATAAAGCTAATTTTACGCTCTCTTCAGTAATACGTTGGAATTTGGATGTGTTGTGTCGGCTGAAAGATGATTGACCCACCCGGCTACACCTCTTTTTTACATGACATACCATGATTTTTGTCTATTCACGGCAACAATACCATTCTAGAGTAAACATATAGCAGTCTTAAATGACCATTATTGCTCGGGAAATTATGAACATGATTTAATGCATCAAGCTTACCAAAGATAAATAGTTGACTTATACTTAACCTTTGCTAATTGTTTTCTTTTTTTTTTATTTGTTTCACCAGTCTTCAACACTTAGACCATATCTGACTGCTGTCAGACACACACTTGAGGCAGCCATGTGTCTGGACAATTTCAATTCTCAGGTTGTTGAGAGACATAATAAACCAGAAGTGGAAGTACGGTGAGTCTTGCAAAGCAGAGAATATCCTTTGGTGCTCTGGTTGATATTAGAGATTATTCCTTTCCTAATTTTCTGCTTTCAGATCAAGCAAGGAACTCTTGTTAAATCCTGTCATAATAAGCCGCAATGAAAAGGAAAAGGTCCTTATTCAAACATCAATAAACTCAATTCGAGTTAGTATAGCTGTTAAGCAGGCCGATGAAATTGAAAGATTTCTGTGCCAAAAGTTCATGAGGTTCATGATGCTACGTGCAGAAAACTTCATCATTTTACGGCGGAAACCTGTTGAGGTAAGAGCTACAGGACATTTCAACAATATTTGTTATGCCTGAAAGAAATTTCCTTCATAATTTCTGAATTTCTTGTTCCAGGGCTATGACATCAGTTTCCTCATAACCAACTTCCACACAGAACAAATGTTTAAGCACAAATTGGTAGACTTTGTTATCCATTTTATGGAAGAAATTGATAAAGAAATAAGTGAAATAAAACTTGCATTGAATGCCAGGGCAAGAATCTGTGCTGAGGAGTTTCTTAAAAATGTAAGTCTCCTGATACTATACCAATTTTTGGAATATACTTGTTTGTCTAACTTGATTTCCTTACTTACAGTTTTAACAAAAGACCAGATTTCTCCATTGTTCTACGAGGAGTCAACTGCCACCTCTTTTTGAATACCGGTTGCTTTGAAATATGTATGGTAAAGAAAATGTTTCCAACCAAATTTACCTAACCAGTATTCAACAAAACAGATGGTATTGTTATATATTTGTTCCGTATCCTATAGTTACTTAAGTTGTATCAATTGATGCATTTTTTAAATACTGTATTTACTATTAGTCCTTGTACATGATGGATTAAGTCTTTGTTTCTTTTGTAAGGAATGAGAAGCTTTTTATTAATTACCCTAATCAATGTAATAAAGCTCAATTTTTTGGAGAAATCCGCTTTTATTTGTGTCTGAAATCGTGATTCTCCACTGTGAACATGTATGACAAAAACGACTGGTGGAAATAATGCTCACAACACCGAGGAAAAAGAGAGAAGGGTGTGAGTTAATATGGGATACCGGAACGAATGAACCCGTCTGTTGAATTATGCAGAGAACGTCATTAAGGCACCGTGTCGAACAAGGAGACGAATATCATAAACGATAGGCGCTTTCCCTGCATCACATTGTTCAAAGTACTGATTCGGAAGAGGAAAGACGAGATCTAGTTATGTTCCCTTTCATTGACATCTTGGCCCGATATTAATCTCAATACAGTACGGTCTCAGTTATACGTCTCTCAGTTGTAAGTCCCACTCGTTTGTACGTCCGATTGGTATAGTCTCATCCAGAATACTTTACATGGCGTTATACAGAAGATTATTTTCACTTGTACGTTCCTCTCAGTTCTACGTCCAAATTTTTAAGTCCCGACTTGGACGTATAACCGAGATTCCACTGTAACACGTCCATTTGAGCATGGAGTATTACTAATGGTCGAAAAGGAAGAGCCAGAAGGCTAAGTTAAGTTAGCCTTCTCGTTCGTCGCTGATTTATCCTTCATGATTAAGATATCAAATCACAAATTATCTCTTGGGCCGGGTTGAGATAACTTGCAATGTTTCCGTAAACCCTCAACCAAAATCAAGAGTTTTCTTCCTTCGTATTGTACGATATTAGGGCTGTGTTTATTTGCAGAAAACATCGATAAATAAATAAACAATTTATCAAAGAATGACTTATACAGTATAAGTTCACAAATCTTCCTTAAAAAGAAACTGTACAAGTAGAAACAACAATCTACGCTGTTAACTTAATTCGCCAGTGGCCTCCACAACGGCAGGCTTTCGCCCAGCGCTGGTCCCAAGCATTCATCGCCACGGAGCGCGACATGCCCTGCATCATCGCGCGGGCGCCACACCTGAAATAAACCAAAACAATCGCCTACCGATAACTACACAGTCAAGGCCGAAAATCTGCCCAAAATCTCAGATATGGTCCCGCCTGCGAGCGTCCCGCTTTCGGTACGTTAAATCAAGTAATAAAAGAGTGTTGCTATTGACCCGACATGCATTAATATAACTAGACTTGAACGCACGGAACCCAACCTAATCATTTTAAATAGGGGGTGACTTGAACGCACAGAACCCAACCTATTACATTTTTTGGGCAGTCGAGTCAATAGACACACTCTTAATAAAATAAGCTAGAGACATCGGTTACAACTATTTCCAGTTTTCCTCAATCAGATCCCATTATCGCCATTTATATTTTTTTTTTGTATAAATATGATTAAGCAATATTTTAACTTATATCATTACAAAGGGCTGTTTTCGACCTATATTAACTCCATATTTACTCATCGACGAAAAATCTCTCAATTCATGTAGTTAAAAAAGCTAAAACGTAACTTCAACTTAGAAATATATACAGAATTACATCAGTTTCAAAACAGCATTTTGCAAAATTTTGACCCTAAAATGTAAAGTTGATTATTTTAAAGGGTGTTGCAAGTGACCCCACATGCATCAATACAGGTAGACTTTAATGCACGTAACCCTAATAAATTTTAAATGGGGCAGTTGGGTCGATACGCACTCCCTATTTTAAATTAAAACTTCTTCAGCCTTCCTGGAGCAAAAATTAGTTAAATTGTCGAGAAACTACTGAAAATTTACAAATTCTAACGATTGAGATTGACTGAGGAATACTAAGGATGGTAGAGACCGTTGCCTGTTGCTGAGTCTGTCGATTTATGGTACAGCAACAAGGAGGTTAAAGCAATGTGGACCTCGTGTGACTAACATTTTCATCCTGGACTCTCCCTTCCTATCTGTGGTTTCAAGGTTTCAAGTCAAAGGTGAATCAATGCAAGTATCTTAAAACACCATGCATGATCTTAACTGGTATCCTTGAAAGAAACAGAGATTACCTGCAACACTGCTTGACAGTAAGTGGCTGCTTCCCGAGATAAATGTGTCGAATACTGTCAACGATTTGTTCCGTGTGGTTGATACCCTCAACCACGTTAACTTCAGGTACGAAATGCAAGACGTCGGGCTCAACCCCGAACTCCAGCTGAAACAAACAAGCACTGAAATGATTTATGGCTGGTCAGAGAGTAAGACACAATCCTGTTGAATGACACTGTTTCAAGAAGGCGATATGACCACCGTTTCATTCAGGATAAATATTGCGTAAACACTTTCGACATTAAAACTAAAAACGTGAGCTAAAAATATCACTCATTAAAACTTGGTCCAAAAAAAGCACTGCATAAAACTTGCTTTCATGCGGAAAAAGTAAAAATTTTCCCATTTACTTTTTTCTCTTCTTTCTTAAAAAAAATAATTAATTAATTTAAAAAAAACGGGCATTTAGTGGTCAATGCAATTTTTATCTTGATCCTTGTCCCCCTCCCCAAATGGTTATTATTAATACATTAGCCCGGTCAAAGATGGTAGCTGTAAACTGTTGAACTATCCAATTAGCTATTCAGAAGCTCAAACTATACTCAAGTCTATGGTTAGTTGCGTTACCTGGAGCGGCAGACTGCAAGAGCCCAATGGAGGAGAAGCTATCATAGTCGTAGGCGCCACAACATGAAGCTGAGGTATGAGAACTTGGCTCGGCAACGAAAGGCAATCATCTAGAAGAAACACAGTCTCAGAGACAATCAGAAACGGAAAAAATAAACAGCATGTTTTGTTTTTTTCTCACCAAGGAGAGCATCATCCGGTTCGGAGAGCTGCACGAGCCGAGATAAGAGTTTGAACAGAAGTGACAAGACATCCAGATTGTCTGCTGATCGCGTAAACACTGGCAAACAGCTCGACTGAAGAAGTCCCCACATTCGAATAAGGGCCAGCAGCTCTCGAAGAGTGTTCAGCGCTTTTTTATCGCGCAGAATATCGTACTGAAAATGAAATGAGAGCAACTCACTTGAGCAACATGAAATCCATTAGGGCCAAGCATTCAGCATCAAACGGAGCAGTTAGATTTCGCGTAGCGCTAGGGTTGCCAGTCAAGTTTCATCTCGAAAAAGTAACTTAAGTGACATTTTAGCCAGACAAAATTTCCAATCGTGACCCAAAGTGACCTACTACAAAGAATTCAGGCCTATGTATATTAAAAAAACATATATTAATAACTCTGCGCGACCAGATTATTGTCATTTTCGTTTCAACGACGTAAAAAGGTTAGCTGGCTTTTCTGGGTTTCAACAAACGGGAAATCGTGAAAAGAGAGGGATCGTGGAAGTATTTCTTCCAATTGGTTATTAAGGCTACATTTACACTTAAAATATAAAAAAAAAAAACATTTAAAAAATCCCGCTGAGACAAATATTGCGACCCCAAACAAAGCTCGATCATGTGCTCGGACGATTCTGGGGTAGGGATTTGAAATTCAGTTTAGCAGTGTATAAACTACGCGGGCAACAGCCGATGGTGAAAGCAGGTATTAGTTGCATTCCACCGATTAAACGTTAAAAACCTGACAAAAAAAAAATCGACTGGAAATTCGGTAGGAAAAAAAGAAAACAAGAGTGTACCTGTAAATTAAAAAAAAAATTACCCAATATTTTTCATACGATCTCTATGTTCTGGCGATTGGATCTGATTGAGAGACAACAAAAAAAGGTTGGAACCGACATCTATTGCTCACTTTGTCGATTTTAAACGGACCAGGAGAGGCGGTAGGACAGCCGGGGGGTTAGACGGGAGGGCGTACCGGTAACTGACAATGCTCTTCTGCGCGATGACAGGCCGTGAATTAGCGATCATATTTGAGGGTCATCCGCGCAAAAACAATACCTCAACGAATGAGACTAACAAAGTAGGATCTATAAAATAGTGACAAAAAGGGACAAAATTTACGAAAAAGTGACATATAAAGACAGAAATCGTTTTAAGAGACAAATAGTAGTAGAAATTGTTTTAAGAGACAAAAAGTGAAAAAAAGTGACTCAATGGGAGTTCTAAGTAGCGCGTAGTTACGCGCATCAGTGCATTTTACACCGAACACTAAATACAGCGGGCTGTCCACATAGTAGCAAACGAAGCGCGGTACCTGCGCTGGTGTTGTAGGTGAAGCCCTCTAATACTAAGCCAGTGAAGATCTGGTTCTTACTTAGGGCGCTACTTACACCGGAAGGTTTGGTGCCGTGGGGAAGGCGAGATAGCAGAACCAAGGCGAGGTCTGCGACCCATTGGATCAGTTGCTGCAGCGACTGCAACGTGCTTTTTTCCATTGTGAATTCCTTGGCTTCTAGGTTAAGAAGAACTTTGTCCACGTCCGTGTGCGAATCACACATCAAAGCTGAAAAAAAAAATAACTTGTATCCACATACCCACGGCCTAGCGATTATGCGCACCAAAAGAGATGCCTCGTGTAAATAACCATTCTGTTGCAGGCTTGCTACATAGGCTCCCTACTACCACTTTCTCCATCTTCCTTAACCCATTCAGCTCATCGAATATTTTTAGATTAAGAGACTAAGATTAAGATTGAAGAACACCGTTACGTGAACCCGAGGTTCTTCCTGGGAGAAAATAAGCCCAAGATATCGCATTCAGTACACTTCGGTGCCATTTTGAGAGACAAAAGAGCATTGTTTTCTTGGATTTTTAACTGCTGCAAACCTGGTAAAATTGCCGTTTTACGGAATATTCTAACCTGTCAAACTTTCAGCCGGTCCTTTGTCATGGCTGGATAAGTCTGAAGGTCTCAGTAACGACTTGAAAGCGGTGGCAACGGAGTGTAACATCATAAGCGATGTCAAATCAGCTGCCTTCGACTGCCCCGACACGGACAATCTGCAAGGAGAAGAGATAGCTGGTTACGATGCACTCGCACTCGACGCACGGTAAGAGCAGGAGAGTAAAACCGGAGGGGGGTGATCTCCGATACAGGAACCTCGACGGGGGTTCCCCATTACAGTAAGGCTTAAGGATAGGTTAGGTTTAAAATCAGGTAGGTAACGACTTGTGATTTTTAATCCTTGTTGTTTTTCCCAGGTTTTGCATGTGTTTCAAAAGGTTTCTTCGACGCTTTTCAAGATTTTCTTCCTCATTTAAAGGCTTTCATCCAGGTTAGAGCCCTGAGAAGTAGAGGCGTGAATGGTGACCCCGCCCCAGCCATGGTACACCCAATGAATTCCCTACGAGGAAAGGGTACTCAACTTGGCGGTCATGGATTGTATTTGTGCCTTCCTACTTTCCAGGGCTCTAATCGAGCCAGAGAAGAGACTGATTAATGACAATAAAAATGGTATTATATTCCCAATTTAAAAATCATCTAGAAAAACGAAATCTACGGAAAAAAGGACTAGGATTCGGTTAATCACCCAACAGATGGCAGGAGAATACGTTATATACGCTTGAGGCAAAATAAACAAATATTTTTTTATTTTTTATAAT
>Ga0058701_10001274_pt1 | contig 17726 bp, 16 predicted proteins | sample AgamicOrMae_FD_97039 | JGI IMG/M metagenome (GOLD analysis project Ga0058701, IMG submission 97039) | Agave microbial communities from Guanajuato, Mexico - Or.Ma.e | ecosystem: Host-associated > Plants > Phyllosphere > Phylloplane/Leaf | place: Guanajuato, Mexico | collected 2012-06-04
CGTGTTGCCGGCGTCAAGCTGCAGTTGTCGAGCTAGAGGCGTCGAGCTAGAGGCGCCGAGCTGCTCATTATCGCCCCTCCCAGAGGCCAGCGTCCATCTGGGCCAGAGGGGCGCCCCTCTGGCAAGCCGGAAGGGGCGTGGTGGGCGCGCGTCTGGGGCTGCCGCTGAGGCTGGGCGGCAATTAATGGAGTGGCGTCGGCGCGAGAGTGTCACTGGTGGCGGATCGTCATCGAGTTGGCGTCAGACTAGCTTGGGCGAGCTGAAGAAGCGCGGGGCCAACAGAGGCAAACGGGTGCCCATTGGAGCGCGTCCGAGAGGAGCAGTCTCGTGGACTGGCTCTGAAAGCAGCTCCGAAAAGAGAGAGAAGCTCGTGGTCCCCAAGCGCCGATTGGCCGCTGTCTGTCTGTCTGGCGGAGCTGCAAGAGAACTGCAAAAGGCGGCAAGTTTGGCCAGCAAATGGCCCACTTTTCAGCTTGCTAATTCACTCAGCCACACACACTCCTCGACCCCAGAGACTGAAGGCAAAAAGCAAATGATAAAAGTCGAAGGGCGCTCCAAGTGGTCCGGCTGCCAAGCTGCCAGAGTGGCAAGCTGCTCGAGTTCCAAGCGCGCAAACTGGCGAACTTCCAACGGGAAGCTCGCCAACTGGGCCCAGCGAGCTCGTCTGGGCTCGCGGGAGCCAGTTGGCGAAAATTGTTTGTTTAAATTAGCACCTGGGCCCTGTTTTCTTTTCCTTTCCTTTGTTCTCTCCCTCTGGCTGAGCTAGTAGTCTGCTTCTGGCGAGCTTTGTTTTTATTTCGATCGTTGGCGAGCGAAATAAAAACACACAGGCAGAGAGCATCAAGCGCGCCCTCAGCTAAGCTCGGCCCGCATCTGTGGCCGCTCTTCTCTGCCCTCTCAAGCCTCTAATCACTGCGAGCCAGCTTGCCAAGCTGAACCGGCAAGCTAGCTCGCCAACGCTGACCTAATGTCTGCTTTTGGCGAGCTAGCTTGGCGAGCTTAGAGAGGCGCTCTCGTGCTCGCGCTGAGCTGAGCTCTGGAGAGAGACAGAGGTTGGCGCAAACTGGCTCCACTTTGCGCCAGTTTGTCAGTTTGCCAATTTGCCAGTTTGGGCGAAACTAGTTTGCCAGCTTCCAGCAGTTAGCCGGCGAACGCAATGGGCGGCAAAATGGGGCCAAATTCTGCACCTAAGCTCGTCTGGCGAGAGAGCCAAAGAGCTGCCAACGAGCCGCCCGCGCTTAGCCCAACCAGAAGTTGGCGCTTCTGTTGGTCTGGCCAAACTTCGGCAAGCTTCAGGAAGCTTCAGGAAGCCTCAGGCAGTCTCAGGAAGCTCAGCAAGCTCGGGAGCCTCTTCAGAGGCTTGGAGGTGAGCTGGAGAGCAAAGGAGAGCGAGAAAAAAACAAGGGAAAACCGAATGGCGAATCGCAAATCGCAAATCTGGCCAGAAGCTCGACTTCGGAGCGGCCACAGTTGCACGTCTCGACTGACTCGCGGCCTTCCAGTGGGCCGAATCAATCAATGGGGGCAGAGCTTGTCTGCGGCGGAAGTTTGGCCAAAAAGAGGGAGCCAAAAGAGAGGGCAAGAGTGGGGCCCCAAAGGACTGGGGCGCTTCGAGGTGGCAAGCTTGGGGCGCCGCCAGAGACTGGCTTTGGGCGAGCTCGTTGATCTTGTCGAGCTCGAGTGGGGCGAAGAGCGAACTGTGAGAGGCCCAAATGGGAGGGGAAACGGCTCGTTATCTGGGCGGCTCGATCGAGCTGTCTGTTTGGAGTCGTACTGTTGGAGCTGCTTCATTGTTTGGGCCAACCGCAGGCGAGGTTCACTCGTTTTCGAGCAATCAACCATCTTTGCTCTCTGCCAACTGTCATCCAAGTGCGCAAAAGTGGCGCTCTGTTTTCCAACTTTTTCCACCCTTTTTGGGGCCCTGTGGGGCGCCCTTAGGACTGGCGCACGTCAGCGCCAGTCCTTAGGTCTGCAGCGAGTCCATTTCAAAGCCGAGATTGAATTGAGAGGGCTCGAAACTGTTTCCAAAAGTCGTGTGGAAACAGTCTGTGGAAAGTGCTCGGAACAGACGCTAAGCTTCCCGCGGAAAAGCTCCCAACTGGGCCCATATCTAGACCTAGTCTATGGGGCGGCCTCGGGCGCTTCGACGGGCGCAACATGCTCCAAAATTGTGGGACAGACCAGCCTGAAGAGCGGCCATTTGAAAAGGGCCGGAAGTGGAGGGTTGTCTCTCAAATGTGGCCACTTATTAAGAGAAATCGAGCCTGCTTTTGGGAGCGCCCAAAGAGCGCCCTCCGAACGAGAGACAGACAGTGGTCGGCTTGTGCAACCTCCGTGCACGAGCGCCAGAGAGTGGCGCTCACAGACCTTTGTGGAGACAAAGGGGAACCGGAAATGGTCTGAATGGTGGAGTTTTTGCCGGAAAAGGTTTGGAGTTTTTCCTTTTTGATGAGCGGACGTCCATTTGGAAATGGGGGCCACTTTTGCAGTTGGTGCAGTTGCTGCAGTTAGGTCTAGATAGTGACTGGGTTGCGCGTTTGGGGCCACGCTCAATTGATTTTTTGCAGCACCAGAGACTGTGTGTCGGCCGGCGCGAGAGAGTGAGAGAGAGTGGGGCTATTTACACTTGGCGCTGAGAGCGCCCAGTTCGAATTGTCGGCTCGTCGTGCGACAAACTGCAAAATGGCGAGCTCGCCACACACGAGCTGCAAAGGGGCAGCCTTTTGGGAGGGGCCAAGTTTGGAGAAAAAAGGTGCCAAAGTTGGAGGGGAAAAAGTTGAATTGGACGCGTCGGACTAGGATTGGCGAGCAGAGGACAACAACTGGCAGCTGAGCGGCGCACAATTGGCTGTCACAATTGCGGAGGGGCCGCAAAGTTCAGCTCGTAAACACAGTACGAGCTGAACTGGCGCTTGAAGGAGGCGCCAAGTGGCCCCTTCGAGCAGTGGAATTTTGGGAGCACATTTTGGCTCGAAAAGTTCCCGCCAGAGCTCGAGATTGGCAGCCACGCTCTCTGCAAGTGGCGGGCTTGTGTTGCGGGCGTTCTGGTGAGCTTCCTGGCAAGCTCACAGAGCCGAGACACAAGCGAGCAAGTTGGAGCTCGAGGCTCCAAGAGAAGGAGTTCCGTAAAGTTTAGTAAAAGGCTGTGGAAAAGGCGCCTGAAAACGTAGAGGTGAAAGAGCCCAAAGAGGAGGGAAAAAGGAGAGCAAATAGGAGGAGTGAAAAATTGAGCTCACCTGAAGTCTATTGTTCCATCTGAATTTGAATCGAACGTTCGGAAAACGTGCTCGGCAAACTTGGAGGCGTCGCCTGAACAGTTCCAATTGCGGCCAGTAGTGTTCCGGGACAAAGTGGACGGTTGGCCCAGCAGCCAGCCAGTGCAAAGGGGCGCCAAAAGGGTGCCAGCGAGGTGGAAATGGAGCAGCAAAATGGGGGCGGAAACAGTTGTGAGACTGGTTAGAATTGGCTCGAGTTTTTGCCCAAGAAGTGCGAATGGGCGAGACTGTGTTGTTGTTGTTGTTGTTGTTGTTGTTGTTGTTGTTGTTGTCTTCAACTTTCTGCAGCTTGCGGCATGTTAGCACTTGCGAGCATTTGGGGCACGTGTGGCCCCAAATACAAATGAGACACCCGGCCGGCTGGTCTCTGCTTGCCGGCGAGGCACAGCAAGTGAGTGTGAAGGGGCCCAAATTGGACCAGGAGGAATCCCGCCAAATGAAGGCCCAATGAAGGACCCTCTTTTGGCTTCCCTCTTCTTGGCTTCCTCCTGGAAGCGTTGCTCATTTGGTGCCTTGACACTCACCGTGGGGGAAAAAGTTGCCGTAAATGCGCTTGAACTCCTCAGTGCCCAAGTGGCCCGATGGACAGTCCTTGAGGAAACCCTTGTACCAGGCCTGGATTTCCTGGTCGGTGAACTCGGTGTTTTGTCTGAGATCTTGCAGGACTTCCGGTTTGAGTTTGCTGTTTTGTTTGCCCATTTTGGAGTTGGAATTTAAGATTTGAAAAATCTGTTCAAAGTTGATCTTTGGGTTTTCGAGGATTTTTCTTTGGAAGATTTTTCCTTCGCGTAAAATTCACACAAACTCTGAAATTCTTCTCTCTTTTGTTCGAAACTCTTTTCCTCTCAGTCTCGCCCAGTCACTGTCTGCCGCGTGAAACTGTGACCAGGAACTGGATTTCTTTTCAGAAACGGAAGTTTCTGAACTTTCCTTTGCCCAAATTAGCTCAACAGGAACAGATTGTTCCTTTTTCACAGATTTGGAGTGCTATTTGGAGTGTTTCTATCTGTGTTTGTTATATTTTTATACATTAGTCTGGCTCGCTATTTCATCCCCAACTGTTTCCGGCTGCTCTTCAATCAATTTGCTCAGCTCAGCTCGTCGAGCGAAGTTGCCACCGCCAGTCGATGGCCACTGAATGCGCCTGCTCCAAAGGGGCCCACAAACTCGATGCGCTCGCCAACCAGTGCCAGTCTCTGGCGAGTGTCGCCCACTGGGCGGAAGCAGTCGGCGTCAGTGGCCCAAATCGAGCTGGCCTCTGGTTGCCGAGCTAGACACTCGAGCGGCGCGTTCTCGTCGAGCTCGCAAGCGGAAAAAGGCTTGCCCAACGAGCTTGGCGCCAGTGGTCCAGTGGTGGAGGCTGTTTGCTTGCTCGCTCGCTTGGTGCCGATTTGCTTTTTGCCGCTTCCGTTTTGCAAGTCTGCGCACTCGAACAACTGTGACAGGTGCCCGGCGGCCAGACAAACTCGACTGCTGCTTGCTCCTCCCTTTGCGCAAAGAGAGATCCCCTCGCGATCTGGCCAACTTCTCGCCTCAACTGCCACAATGATCCCCCAATGCTCGTCTCTCTGCTCAACGCCGGCGGCCAACAACTCGGCCCACTCGCACTCGCGCACTCCGCAAGCTCACTGGCCAAGTGCTGCGCGAGCACTAGTATCAGTCCGTCTGACTGTCTATCTGTCTGTCTGTCTAGCTGGCTGGCTGGCTGGCTGGCTGGCTGGCTGGTGGAAACGATTCCGGCTCAGTGCCGAAGTGGCTGCCTTCAGTGCTGCCGCTGCCAAACACGCCTCGTCGCAGGCCGGCCCAAATCAAATGAATCGCTTAGCAGAGCGGACGCGGAATGTGGCGCCGGCCGAGCTTTGGCAAGACCGCCCAGTCTTGCCAAAGTGGGGCCAAGTGCGCGCGCAACTCGCCCCCACAATTGCTCAAAACAGCCTCACCTGCCACCAGACAGCTCCCGCCGGCCCCCACTCGGCGCACACCTCTGCCTGATGGCCGCCATTCGAGCTTCCTCTCCGCCGAGCTCGCTGGCAAGACCCTTGGGCAGGTGGCGCCCCACACTTCACCGGAGCGAGCCCTTAGGAGTGGGCGGCCGGCGCTCGCAGCGCCACCTCGTGCCGGCCCAGGCAGACGCGCGCTGTGTTTATCCACAGTGCGTTTCTGCGAGCGCAGCGGCAGTTCGTTCTTTTCGCTGCCACCAGAGGGCGCGCTTGTCGCGCAAAAAGCCGCAAACTCGGTCGCCCAATCGGTTCTGCTATGCTTCGGGCCCAGAAGCGCTGGTGGCGAGAGGCAGCACGTCTTGCGCTCGAAGCCAGAGACTGTGGTGGTCTGGTGGTCAGTCCATTGGTCCGCTGGTGCCTGGCGACCAGCTTCCCGGTCCAGTCTGGACGCCGACTGGCCGGGCTAGGCCAAGGGCGCACTAAACAAGCATAGCGGCGATCGTCAGGGCGCATTATTGCCATTTTAAGTGGGTACAGGCGGAGGGGCGCCCAGGGCCGCATGGACCCACAGAGGAGCCTCGCCAGCTCGCCCCTTCCGCGACGGGCGGCCCCTGACGACGCCCACTCAATGCGGGCCGTGGGCAGACTCGCCCAGCCAGTGGGAAGGCCGTCTGGACAGATGGAGCCGTCTGTATGGGTGGCGCGAGTGAGCGTCCATGGCCGTCTGTCGGGTTTATTGGTGGGCCACTGGGCAATAAAAGCGGCCAGCGCCACTCGGACGCAACTCTTTGCCGCCCCCTTATTCTGGGTGGCCAGCCTAGACTAGTCGGCCCAAGTCGTCGGCGCTAGAGTGCCGGGGCGTGGCATGGGCATGGGGAAGGCCTGGGCCGGCGTGCTCAGCATTATGACTCATCGGCGAGGCGCGCCATTTCGGGCTAGGCCCAGCGAGTTCAGGCCAGACGGGCTCGTGGGGCTGCAGCTTAGGGCGGCCTGCAGCTTAGGTCGGCCTGGCTGGGGCGCACTACACAGTTGGGCGCTAGTTCGACACAGAGCCGAGCGGCAGGAGACAGGCGGCAGCTCGGGCGGTCAGGCCCATCGATTCGGGTGGGGTCACCCTTGGGCCTGGTGTGGCTGCCAGGCCGGCTGGCAACCAGCGCGGCCCGCACGAGCCGGCACGAGCTGCCAGTTCGTCTGTGAGCTCTGCCAGCGCGACTGCTTAGGTTGCGCTCGGGCCGCGCTCACCGCCTGGCCGGCCGGTCGGGCCTGTGCGAGCTGTTTTCGAGAGAACTGCCATCGCACAGGCGGGCCGCGTCACCCTCGTGCCGATGTGTGCTCCTTGGAAGAGCGCGCGCGCGCGCTCACTATCGCAACCACAACGACCCTCAGCACGCACAGCCCGCCGCCCCCCTGCCTCGCGCGGCGCGGGTTCGGGCGCAACAGCCCAGCAGGACTGCCAGTCGGGCAAACGCCCTCCCGAATCGCGAGTCGGTGTGCTCGGTCCACGAACTCCGCTCGGGCTGCGGCCAGTCAGCCGCTCTCCTTGGCCCAGGCCCAGCGGCGAACCGAAAAGATTCGCCGGCTAGGCCAGACTGTGCCGAACCAAGCGGGCTGGCGTGGCCCAGCACACATACTGGCACTGGAGAATGTATTGAAGTGGAGAGAAAAGCCGAACTTTAACGCTCGCCACCAGCAGCAACAGCCTTTGCAGGCCAACTTTAGGTCCATTGTAAGACGCAGGCGCTTTCTGGCAGCCGCTCCCAGATGAGGGCAGAGACACGGAGAGAAGGAAAGGACGCTGTTGCAGCAACCCAGTGGTGGTCGGCCACGACGACCACGACGCGCATTGGTTCGCACTAACGCTGCCAATGCTAAGGAGCAGCCAGACGCCGCCGAGTGTATGCGTGTGCGACGCTCACGGCGCCGACGGACACTCGACACGCACGGGCAGACACACGCACCGGGCCGTCCAGTTGCCAAGATTCACGCACATGCACACGCACACCATTCCTCAACCACCAGCCCGACCCTGCTGGCGACGGCCGCGCGGCATCCACGGACATTCTGCACTGTAATGATTGTTGCCTCTTAGTCAGCCCAACTATCTGATAGAAAACTTCTCTAGCTTTCCCTACACTACACACCATTCAACATTCTATTCTTTTTAATCTAATTGGCATAATATCAACCAGCTTTCACAACAACTTGTCATTCTTGTTTTCCATCGTCTATGTGAGAGAAAGAAGCTTTACTCAACGATAAGAGAGGTTAATTTTAATCCTAACGACGTTATATTTTCACCGAACCACTGACAAGTCATAAGGATTCTCGTCAAATTGAAACAGACTCTTCCACTTAACACACTTGACACACTCAACCATTCAACAACCACCATTGGCAGACAAAATCCAACCCTAACCAACTACTCTTGAACGACCACTACGTTAGCGCGAGATAAACCAAAACCAAGTTTTTGATATTCTAGTTTACATACAGCGAGACAAAGAGCCAAAATGACACAAGAGGAGCAAACTGCCTTGGTTGATGGACAACAGGCCGCAGCAGCGCCAAACTCTGGAGCTGGCGACACACCGAGCAACGCGGGAGAGCCGACAAAGAACGTCGAAAGCGAGCAACCGGCTGAGGGAGAAGGCAAGACCTCCAATGGTACCAGCCAGGAAGGGGATGAAAGCCACATGAGGCTCTTATTCAAGCAGATAATTAGAATGCGAAGTGTTAGAAAACTGAGCCCCGCCGCCAAGGCCGCTAAGGCAGCTAGACAGGCAGCCAGGGCAGCTGAGAATGCTGCCAAGGCGGCTGAGGTTGCAGCCAAGGCCGCTGACAGTGCTGCTAAGGCGGCTCAAGACGCCGCACAGGCTGCATTCGAGGAAAACGCCAAAGTAGCCGAGGTCGAAAAGAAACCAGACGCAACAGTCGGCCAGCCCGAAGCAGACAAACAGCCTGAGCAGGTGGCGGCAAAGTAGACGCAAATTCAATCTCTGCACGAAGATAGTTACAAAATTAACAACCATTATTTAGGTAATAACGTTCTTCGAAGATGACATATGGGTAGCACTTGTACCATATGGGAAGAGTATGATTGTCTCATCGAAATCAATCATCCATCAACCGACGGTGTATTGATTGAGTGGGTTGATTTGATGTTGTATCTTTTATATGAAATGATAATAAAATGGTTTCCCACAGAACCACCGTCAATGCAGTCAATTGTAGCAAGCAGAAAAACATACGAGAACACTTTATTATTATCAATGTACAAAATATATCCATATAAAGGATGAACAAAGTCGAATCTCTCAGAAGAACCACCAAAAGGCAGTGTAATATCTACATATTTTTCGACTGTCAACTGGACGATCAAATTTATGCAACTCAAAAAGTACATGTCAATATTCCTCAGTATTTATCGATGGACCCAATATCGACATGATAATTCTATTCGCTTTCTAAATTTCTTGTGGACAGTGACTAATGAAGTAATAAAGAGAAAACTATCCTGATTCCAATCTGTGTCGTATCAACTTGTTGACTCTAGTCCTCCTCTCGGGCCCCATCCACCGCTGGTCAATCGCACCTGCACGCGCGAAAGCGTGCTGGATAAGGTAAACACGCATTGTTGATGTCCATTCTGGTTTCGAGGCAACCAATCAACAACTGGTTTTTATAAGATAAAGTTTCGCTTCATTTGTATCGCCATCCAATGCCCAGATGACAACCACAACTAAGGATTCAAACCAACTTTGTGGGACTTATGAAATACTTGATCAGATAGGAAGAGGCAGTTATGCATCCGTACACAAAGCAATTGTTATGCAAACCGGCGAAATATGCGCCATCAAGAAGATTCCATCCACCAATTCCGAGTTAGTCGACCTCATCACTGAGATTGGAATCATAAGCGAGTGCAAATGTAAGAACATAGTTCGGTTCCTCTCTAGCGAGTGGTCGGGCAAAGAGGTGCTGATAGCTATGGAATATTGCGCCGGTGGCTCTGTCAAAGATGTTATGAGACAATTGAGCATAACTTTGACCACGGAACAAATAACTGTTATCGTTAGAGATGTTCTCAATGGTCTAGCCTATTTGCATTCAAGCAACAAGATACATCGTGATGTCAAGGCCGCGAACATATTGCTCAATGAGGACGGGGTTGCAAAGTTGGGAGATTTCGGTGTCTCTGAGCCTCTGGACACCAATACATCTACGAGGAAACGCTCAATAATAGGCACATTATTATGGCTACCTCCGGAAGTCATAAATCAAGATCCGAATTACAGTACTGCGATTGATATTTGGAGTTTAGGCATAACTATAATTGAAATGGGCGACGGAGAACCTCCTTACAATCACTTGGAGCAAAGCGCCGCGTTAAGAGAAATAGCAAACATAGACAAGCCATCTGCCACATTTAAAGACCAGACCAAATGGCCAAGAGATCTGCTGGACTTCTTGAACTTGTGTTTGAGCAAAGATGCGACAAAACGTAAGAGTGCTCGAGAGCTTCTCAATCATGATCTCATCAGAACAAAGTGTCCTTCGAATGACTTGATCAAGAAGTTAGTTGCTGAAGCGTCTTCAAATATCAGAAATCAATCTGAGACAAGCTTGTACAAGAAATACAAGGCATTGAAGAAAGAGAGTTCCTGCTTGGAGATGATCTATCAGAATCGAAGGATGAAGTGCATCCGCGTAGATCGAATGACAGACTCACTCAAGGCTGTGGAGAAGGAATTCAATGAACTCGAGAGTAGTGGTGGCCAACGAAACTCGAGAATCACTTATTTCCTCCAGCAACTAGAATCAATGAGAGAAGAAATACAGAAGCTTCAACGTGAGAAAAGTGAGCTAAACTCGCGTCTAGTAGAGAAGAGGAGTCGTAAGCTCCAGTTGGATAATGATCTCAAGAAGATACGTAAAAAGCTAGAGGATGAGTCCATACGTAGGGCAAAATTGAAGAATCTCGAGAGTAAAATTGGTTAATAATGGCTCAAGTGAATGTGATCCCACTCGATAGATTGAACCACTAGACGCCTCCTTAATAGCTAATTCATTGAAGCGAGACTGCGATAATCATCAAGAGTCTGCCCTCCTCAAGTGTCCCTCCTAACGCAGTAGTGATTTATCTGAGTATTCTTGATCGACTCCCGCGCAGTGGTCAGATTCTCATCCTTATCCACAAGTTTTTGCCTACACCGGAGTAGTGCAATCTACCTCAAGACTCATGAGGTGTCACCACAGTTCAGCAATGATCAGTGAGGTCCGATGACAACATATAGCAAATTCTGAAGAGTGGGACAAAGAAAGTAGACAGACCAGCCCATTGGATGCTCACAAAGCCGCGTTCAAGCTTCGTGGAGGACCGTTCAGCACCCTCAATCATCTTTGTCATCACGAGCAACAGGCATCTCATCACATTTCTCAGTTGTATCAAACCGATTAAAAACTGAGAGAATCTCTGAGAAAAGCTCGTTAATGTGTGTTTTAAGTTGAATGTCCCATAAGGCTATTGGACGATGGAAGCCTAGAGGGATGATTCGGCGGATATCAGATTTCATCCGCCCTGGATAACTATACCTGCTATGGTATAATGACTGAAAGATGAGAGACGTCGGGCCGCGTTTGGGAACTCTGAGTTTCTTACACCGTCCCCAAAAAAACTGTGCCAATTGGTCCAGAAACTGCACATGGAGAGCTAGATGCAACCTTCATCGCATCCGCCCTGGTCGACATTGTACATCATGGTTAGTTTGTCCTTGTGAGATTAGACCTTCATGCAGATTCCTGGCCGGAAAGTCCAACCGTTGGAACTTCTTTCTCAAGTTAAGTGAGCTCATAGAGATGAGTGGCGTAAATTGTGTAACTTAGATTTCAGCGGCAAGTGTTTCGTTATCGACAATCAAAGCCGACTAGACCGAAACCACCAACAATTGAGGTATCTCTGCCTGGTCCATCAATGTTGACCAGTGAGTATTGTGAGTCGTGATAGAATTTTTACCACATTGGTCATCTCCCCCAGGGGAGCAGTGACTGCTTCTGATTGTTGATCACGGATGCAATGAACATGTCCACGGTAAAATCCGCTGTGGCTCAAGCGATCTGACGCGCGGTTCGTGATCTCTTTCCACGAAGCTCACGAAAGGCCAGGATTTAAATCGACAAAATCAGCTGTTCATATTTCTGCTGTTGTTATCCACTTCATAATTTCTCGTTTAGAGATTCAACCCTAGTACACCCCTCATTATTATATTGCCACCCATATACACCTGAAATCAATCACTAATCGTAGTCCCACAAAGCTAAATTTTACAATAGAGATTCTTAACAAGGTCAAATGAAGACTACATAGCAATCAATGTCTTTGAGGGTTTGAAAGTCTAGAAATCTTAGAGAAATGACTGTAATCTCAACCCATCAAGCCAATATTTTCGTCGGTAGATGACTCTCACGAATCTAAAGGCATGGCTAACACAGAAGAGTCGGAGAATCTACCAGGGAAGTGGTCATTGGCAATCGCTGAACCCTCAGCTGAGACCGTGGGTCAAAACAGAGCAAAAAATTGCTCGTTAGATGATTCTTCAAATAAATTTGATAAGGGATCTCATTCTAGTGGTAAATCGGACGCAGCCAACGGTCTTACAGGTAGCATGACAATGATGCCTAGAAAAAGATCCGTCTCCCGGGATAGTAGCATGAATGACGAGCAATCCAAGTCGCTCATTGACTCTATATCGGCCACATCTGGTCGCAACAATTGGAGTGGCCTAGTAGAGGGGAGAGATTTTATGGAAGACAACCCTTCGATTAGTTCTATAAGAGGGGATTCGGTTTCTGCAACTATCGCCGATTACAATAGAAAGCATGCCAAAGAGCGATACAAATCTACTTCGATTAGCCAGAACGATAGCATATCAAAAGTGAGTGTTGGACAGCAGGCTATTGCTAGCAGTAGTCGGTCGGCCGTGATAGGGAACGTCTCGCCCCAGAATAACGATGATCTGTCTGTGAATATCAATTACTATCTTGCGAGAAGCTCTTCGATAGTCTTACCTGCAGATGGTGATAGCAGCGAACAACAACTTATAAATAAGCTGAATTACGAATCTAATCCTGGTTCCGGTGATATAGGAAGTGCCTTGTCTCACACCAACGTTGATGCGGAAGACGTCTCAGAAATAATTGAGGAATGCACGAATAACCCGACAAATTCCGGATCAAATGTGTCAAAGAATAACTCCACTCGAAAACAGACACCCTCGCAACAACAAAGCTCTAATTGCCAGTCGTCAACACCCGCCAAAAGAACTAACACCACCCACCCGAAGAGTCATAGACGATTTCATTCTAAAGTTAGGAAATCACGCAGTGGTCAGAGTCACCATCATCAAGGCAGCCATCCTAATCAAAGGCATCGTCATCAGTCGTCGCATCACAGCGATCAGGTCACAGCTCTTTTTGAATACGACGATCTACCCCAAGAGGCCTCGCAGGTAGAGCCAATCATCATAAAAGGCAATGGTAACCTTACTTTGTTTGGTCTATCCAATTCATTCAGCTCCGAATTTCCTACCGCACTTGTTGGGCGAGTCTCCCGGGAGGAGTTCGACAAAACCATCAGCAAGATCAACGCTCTATTGAGAGATCAGCAATCGCTCAGCGCGAAACTACTCTTGTTCGGTGGTCTCTTCTGTTGCTGTTCACTTGGTTTCTCGTTGGTCTGGCCGTCGATTATTCTCAAGAAACGAAGCAAAGCGAAGTTAGAGAAGCTGATAGCAAGTGAGAACAACCGATTGTATTCGAAATTGGGTTTGAATTGGAAACTGGCCGAGCAACGTTGCTATGGTAATCAAACGTTTATAGAGTACGTTCTAAAGATAGAGTTCAATCCGAAGTTGGATCTCTATCAACCAGACTAGAAGTTCAGAAATGTTAGGGATTGAACATTACGGGGGAAATGCTTTATCAATATCGGTCTGAGCGCCTAGAGTTGTTCTTTCTTTTATAACCATAGCCGTCGACGACTTTTCCCGAGATTAAAAACGGCAAATCGGAGAGAATTCATTCCACTGTCCACCTACCTAATGTCTTACTGAAGTCAATGCCTCATTTCACTGCTATTCCCGTCAGCAGGCGAGTTGAAAGTCAAACTTTCCAAGACTTGCAAGCACCAGAATGATCTTATCTTTTTGTCGACCACTCTATACTTTCACTATGCCACTCGAGCTACTCGAGCGGACATTACGTCAAACGTTTGTCGACCATAGTTGTTCTTGTTCCTCGGTAAATGATGTGACATGGATGTTGCTGAATTTTCAGCTACTGTCCCATAACCTAGGCCCAAGTCCATATCCAATGTGGGGCAGGCATCACAACCACAAACCATGATGCCCAAGTCAACCAGAAGAGTTGACGAATCGGCTCCTCAGGACTGAATTCATACTCGTTCTTTCCCCAGGTGACTGACCGGGTTAGCAACGCATCAATTCATGGGAATACCCTCCATTATCGTAATTGTGGTGACATGCGCCTAATTGGTGGAGGTCCAATCCGATTGAACCGGGCTTTCGGGGAAAATTTCAATCAAACTTGGACGATTCGAATTATCACATCCACAGGTACGTCACAACGATATGTGAACTATGCAGTCTAATGGTAATCAGTGGGTGAGCTTACATCAGAATCTAGCCCCAAAATGTTTTGGTTATCATACTGTATCGTAAACAAATCAAGCTGGAACAAAGTGGGGCCTAGTTGAGGAGATTGAATAGGCGAATGTCAGTCGGATGAGAACAATCTTTCCGGTCTAAAATGGTTTCGTCGTTTATTATGCTTTGTTGTTTAATTGGCTCTGGAGACGCCAAGAGATCTGGTGTTTATTCAATTCAGCTTGGATGCTCTAAATCCTACTGAATTGGATGGTGGCTGTTAAAAGAACTGATTGGGTAAAATTTTGTATGAATCAGGCTGTGGCGGAGATCAGGTCTAGACTTCACATAAGAGATCAGCAGTTTCTTGTGTTTGAATGCACGAATCGACTCAAGCGATCAGTGCAACTCACCATTTGGAGTGCTTGCCCTCGTACAATTTGAGCATCCTTTGGGCGTCCTCAATCACATGTTCCGGAAACTGCACATAACGAGCTACATGTATTCCGTAACTTTCATCACATACGCCCTGGTCGACGTTGTACAACATAGTCAGTTTGTCTTCATAGCAGTAGGCCTTTACGTGTAGATTTCCAACCGTTGGAACCTCTTTCTCAAGTTCAGTGAGCTCATGGAAATGAGTGGCAAAAATTGTGTAACTTTTGATTTCAGCGGCCAAGTGTTTAGTTATCGACCAGGCGAGACCAAAACCGTCGAAGGTTGAGGTTCCTCTACCTAGTTCATCTATGATGACCAGTGAGTATTGGGAGGCCTTTGCTAAGATTTGCGCCATATCGGTCATTTCCTCCATGAAAGTAGAGACTCCCTCTGCCTGTTTATCACCAGCACCTACCCGGGTGAATATATTGTCCACGATCGATATGACTGCGTTCGAAGCAGGAACCATACTTCCGCACTGGGCCATAATGACAGCGACTCCAACTGATTTGATGTACGTTGACTTACCGCCCATGTTAGGCCCAGTTACTATATACTGTTTCTTGTCCAACTGATTCATTTGGATGTCGTTCGGAACGTAGTTTTCAATATCTGGTTGGTTCTCGACACATGGATGACGCATCTTCTCAATATCGATCTTATTTGCGTCCTTTTCTAGTATTAGGGGCTTGCAATAGTTATTTTGCACAGCTACTGCCGCCAATGAGACAAGAACATCCAACACGGTAAACGACATACACAACTCCAAGATTTGCTCATCGTACATCACAGCCTGACTGATAATCTCACGATAAACGTTCTTAGCTACTGATTTGTATTCGGCCTTGGCATCTAGGTAGCTGTTACTCAACTTAGTCAATAATTTCGTTGTGAAGCGGTAGCCATCTTTCTTCACTTGACTGGATTGTACGTATTTGCTATTACCACGAATCAACTGCTCGTTCTGTCGTGTAACCCGGAAATCAAATCCCTTATCGGCATCAATTTCCAATTTTAGCGACTTTTCAGCTTCCAAGCCGACATCCTCAGCAACAACTCTAAGCTCTTTACGAGCCCTCTTACACAATGTATCTAACTCGTCAGTGATTTTTGCGATATCATCATTAGATTTAGGCTTCAGGAGGTAATCATTGTTCTCATCAGGATTATCCAGCATCAGAGAGTCCTCGAGGAGATCGATGAAGTCTTTGAGACTCGCGTATGAGGTACTTATCCAATTAAACAAATTTCTGACAGAATCGGGCGGTACGATAGATTGGGAGTTGATGATGTTGTTGTAAGTGGCGGATAAACCTTTGGCCGAGTTGCATATGTTGTAAGCTTTCACTAAATCGAGGATTGTGCACTTCTCCTTGGAGATCTTACAACAGAGTCGTAAAAGATCAGGAATTTTGCGTAGATATTCATCATGACAGGCAGTCCTGAGTTCGTTATTAGTTGCCAAATGCTCTACAATGTCCAATCTACTGTCAATTCTCTCCTTGGATATGAGTGGATTCCTGAGCCATAGACTCAACAACCTTTGACCTGATATGGTGCGACACTTGTTGAGTACGGCGAAAAGAGTAGTATTGGATCGAGAGGTGGTGGATGCTGATTGATCAGGCAAACCGTCAGCCCTTAGCTTCGGCAAAATGTCCAGGGCATTGATGGCCGGTTGGTTCAGCTCTATGTAGGGATGCCCCTCTAGAGTGCTAAGAAGAGCCTTCTTGATATAAGATGTGTTGTCGCTTTCGCTAAGTTCAGGGGGGTTGTCGGGATCGAACATATTTCCACTTAGCTATATATTTGGAGTTCCTTGAAGGAGGAATGAGAATTGAGAGTGAATAAAATATAAGGCGAAAACGATCAGCTAACTTGCTGTTTCTGACATGGGTATCATGAGTACTAATAGGAACATAAATATACTTCAGTAAATGTTTAATCAAATGAATTCTGGGCTTGAATTCGGATTTATAATATGAGAATCGTAAAGAGATCTGAGATTGTGGCAATCATTTGAGGCTAGAGAGCTACTAAGATGAGCAAAAACGAATTGTTCCTGGACCCAGCGAAAGACAAACACACGCTGCTTCGCGCGCCAACGACACGCTTTGTGTACAAAGTGTGTGGGTGCGCGTTTAGGGAGCTCGATTCAAGACTCCAGGTAACACATAAATGGTTTATTTGTGGTAGATATTATTTGACTGAAGACGAGGAGATGTGGGTCTGCAAACTTAACCACTCATCAAAGTAGGCTGTGATACGATTGATAAAAGTTTCACATAGTCACTAACCACTTTGACGATACGGTTTGTCCGCGCTTTGTGCTAAATCTTGGCAGATTGTAAAGCATGAAGCTTTGTTCATCTTGAGATGTTGCCTTGAGGGAACTTTCTTGTGGTCGTGTGGTAGCAATCCACTGACAATGGTTGAGAACCTACAGGCTACAGACTGCTAGTCTAACGTCTTGGATAACTATTTGGCTGCTAAAACCAGGAAAAGTTTCACTGAAGATTGCTGATAGTGATATTTTGCTAGACTTTTACTAACTAAACTGAAGTAACGAATGAATATCGCGTCAAAGACAAGGTAGTGAGATGATTTTAATTGACTAACTTTCGTTCGTTGAGACATCTCATTACCCAGTCTTTCACCTGATATATCATCATGTTTGACTATACTAAGGACTAGAATGTTTGGCTAGCTTGATTGTGTGTGGTATTGGGTGAAATGATTGGATTTTGTTGCTTATGTTTGAGTGGATTTTGGGAATTAGGTAAAAATTTGGTTGGGTAGTACTGTGAAATTGTGTATGCGAATTAGGAAAAATGAGCTGCAATCACGAAGTGCAATGGAAATTTGGCTACCGCCGCCAACGGGATGGAGTAAGAGCCAACCGCGCGGCGCGCGCGCTTGCAACACCAAAGTGAGAGAGAGAGAGAGACTCGAGGCGAGTGGAGAGAAATACAGTGAGCTGTTGTTGGCGCCGTCGCCGAACAAGCGAACGAAGGAACGCTTGCCAACCGCACTCTCTGGCGCCGTCGTCTCGGCCAGACATGGAACAGAGCGAACAGCCAGCCCCGAAGGAGCAGCGGCCGAGAAGAGGGGAACGCACAGAGAGAGGGAGGAGACAGACAACAGAGCTAAGGTTTGGCGCAGGGCATAAAACTGTGCCGGGCCGGCCCGGCAGGGAAGTGGCGAACTGGAGAAGAAGCTGGCGGCAGGGAGCCAAGTGGCGCGCTGGCTGTGGGCAAACTGCCTGTGCTTGCCCCCGCTCGAGCGTGGGTCCGCCGCCCTGCACTGCGGGGAGGGCTGGCCGTCGCCTTCGTTACCCGCGCGTCAGATGTGGCTGCCGTTACAACAGGAGGTTGATCATGCGCGGTCACCCCCCCCCCCCCCCCCCCCCCCCC
>Ga0058701_10001275_pt1 | contig 17725 bp, 9 predicted proteins | sample AgamicOrMae_FD_97039 | JGI IMG/M metagenome (GOLD analysis project Ga0058701, IMG submission 97039) | Agave microbial communities from Guanajuato, Mexico - Or.Ma.e | ecosystem: Host-associated > Plants > Phyllosphere > Phylloplane/Leaf | place: Guanajuato, Mexico | collected 2012-06-04
ATTTATGTCCATAGCCATATCTGGCACAAAAAGCGGTGTATTGAACTAGAATATGATAGGTGTGCATGCTTTTAGTTATCGAAAGTCTGCAAGAAAACCTTTTGAAAAAATTAAAAAAAATCAGGGGCGTTGCTCGCTTGAGTCGGGACGAGTTATTTACGCAAAAGGATTGGCTTTGATTGCTTTTCGAATTTTTTTACATTGATTTTAAAGTTTTAACAGAACTTTACTAGTCTGAAGCGATCAAACAGCCTTAATTCGTGGAGAAACCGGCCGCTTGCACTGCTCCGCTCCGCGCCTCACCTCGCATAAGCTCGCCTCGCCTTGCCGCTTCCCTCCACCCACAATATGGCGGGCGACACACGTGACTCGGGCACTACGAATCAAATAAATACTGACAGGTATATTTTACCTTTTCTTTTTTACCTTCGGCTTATCTTTCATCTAAGGCTACAGGACGGCAGAATCGCTGTCTCTCATTCGCCCCCCCCCTTTTATGAAAATGATGGGAAACATCGTGTAATAAATAAATACCTATTGTGTTATTTTAGGCAATGTACCGTTCTGAGCACCTCTGCACCACCTGAAACAGTTTCCACTCTATAAGATGAGACATTTTTAGGGCCCCTTCTCTCCCTCTTATAAAGGTACTGTCCGTTTTCGAGGTAGTTCATTTATTTAATCACTGTCTCTTTTTTAAACGTCCCGAAATAAAGCCCTTTTCTTTTGTGAGGCCCTGTCTCTTTTTCAGGCTGTCCCTTTTACAGCACTGCCACTGCAGAAGGAACATCTTTTGAAGGCATTGTTCTACTTTGAGTCCCTATCTCAACTCGTCGAGTAGACTAGTCGTGCGGTCTCGTCCTGGTGACTTTGCAGGGGTTGACTAAAAATTGAAAAGTTGCCCTCGCGCGAATATCGTAGTAAGATCTGTCTGCACCTTTGCAACCAGGGACATCGGATCCTTTCATGAAACAAAAGACAGCGGCCTGCAACGTTTTATTTTTATTTACTGTTGATCGGATTGTAAATTGTGTTATTTTTGTGACAGCATTGTTGCGCGTGAGTAGACTTGGATTTCTTATCACGGAGCGAATCGAATTGTTGCGTATGGGTCCTGCGCCTTGTAAACCATCCATACATCACGACCTTCTTGATAGCCAGATAACAAGGGCCCGCCGCGGCCGCCAGACCGCGTCTAATCGCTACCTTTTATCAGGAAGGCTCTGCTCTGGCCTGGCAGGTCCCTACGCCTTTTGGATTGCCACACAGCCGCAGCCGGTCGGCTTACATGCATAGTTAAAATTCAGACCAAAACTGCCGAATTAGGAGCATTCGGGGCGGGACAACCTCACGGCGTGTAAGCCAATTAGGATCTCCTGTGTGCTGATCAGATCATCCATAGTTTCGTCTACAACGTTGGGCCCTATCTTTTGGTTCCTCCGGAGGTGAACTACAATGAAATCAGACTATGTTTCATTGCTCGTAATGATCATACTTGAGTGAATGCAACTTGTAACGACACCTTTTGAAAGTTCCTTGAGATGGCACAGAGATTGAGGTATTTGTAAAAGTTTGTTTGGCAGACAGATTTTTCGTGAAAAGATCCAATGGAGCGCTCTAAAAACATGTGCTGAAAACGTCAGGCAGATAAGCTCGCTCGTTATGTAGGCCGTCTCGGAGACACCAGCTCGGAGCTACTGACACCAATAGAGGGGAACTTGTTGGAGCCGGATCAGTAATGAGTCTTGCGCCCAATGCATCTCCTTTTTTGGGCCAGAAAGCACGGCACTCGAATAGCGGGACCTTGAAACACCCTCGGAAAGCATTGTGGTGCTCTGGCTTTGTTGAATTCCTACGGTTCTTGTAGCCGTGGTGTCAATGAGTTGATAGATGAGAGCGAGATTTTTTTTCTCGGAGTCCTTCGAAAAGCAATTGCGGTCACTTTCCAGCTGAACGAAATCTCAATGGAAGCGTTAAATTTGAGTATAGCGCAGTGGTCTTCCATGATGTCGAGGAATGCCTCGACGGAAGCGATGGCGGCGCTGTGTTGCGCGCCGTCCGTACTCTCCATAATATACAGGTGCTGATCCCATGCAAAGTATCCGTAATTCCCTCTTCTTTATCATTATTGTCCGAAAACGGGAACTGGACCCCGCTAAGGAAGTATAAACGGTGCGGTGTTCGGGTGCGCGACGGAAGAGAGATCCTGGTCTGGGCCCGTCCCATTCCCGCGGGGTGGGCCTGGGACTGGTTCATCGAGTATTAGCCCTGTCACTACCAGGCGACAAGCAGCTCTGTCATTTAGTCTACAGCTTATTTTTCAATGCCATGACATTTTGCGCAATCAACGCTGTGTTGCTGTGGCGCAGACTATGCTAGACGCAGTATTATGTGAGAGCAGAGCGGTGCATTTTTCTACATCCGCGGCCTCCACTAGCCAATTATACGGAAACGTCTCCGACGGCTGATTTTGCTGCGTCTGCTGAATTTCTCATACGGGACCATTATATGGATAGTAGGCAGGTAGAGGCAGCCTCACTCCTGTGCCTCGTGAATTTCTTATCCTGCGTATTGACAGACGGTTGGACATGCGACCGAATGCACCGAGAGAAATTCCACGCGGAATGCCCTGAGCGAGCAAGCAGGGCGACCAGCGACCAGGCTGACGACGGGGGCAGCAAGACGTCCGTTATGATCGATTGGGGGTTATGGAGAAGGCGTCCCGCTCCCTTAGAGAGTAAAAGTATCCTCTTGTTTTGTTGTGGCGAACTTCGGAAGCTGTGAGACACTTTCATCAATGGCCTCCATCCTGCAATGCCGAAGTGAGACTGCGCCACTTGGACCAATAAAAATGTTGACGCACTATAGATTTATTGGGACGGAGGAAAGTGTTCGACACGGAAAGTGGCGGCCAGGTGCGCTATTGTTGAAGGGTAGAATTGCCGGAGGGTCGGAGAAGGGGAGTGGGCACCGTGCCGCGCAGGGCCAGGGTCGAAGTAGGATTCGCTCTAATGTCGACCCGAGATGACGTCTGTGAAACATGAAGCTTTGTCTTTCTATCACCGGGGCCATCTCCAGCCGGCTTTTCTTTGAAAATCCTTCCGGTTTTGTTCTAGATGTCTAGATACGAGAACACTTGTTATTCGGAAAGAAACGGTGTCAGCTCGCTTGTGACGAATGCTAACCTGCTCCCCTGCCAGTTCCACGGCTTCTTTCGTTAGCACCTAGTTTGTTCTTTTGTTTTCATCACGTTGTCTACAAAAATGGTGGCCCGCCATAGAATCAAAGGCATCGTGTGATTGAAGTGTCGAGCCCAAAAGCCAAATGTATCGAAAAAGCCGTAGCGTTGGGCTACCGACTGTAAGCAACCAATGAAAAACCAATAGGTAGGGCAAGCTATCACAAAGCGTCCAGGAAAAAGTGTCGCGCTGCAGCGAGCCACTATGAGTGCAAGCGAGGCCGAATACTTGCATACTTACCCACCTTGGAAACATATACAGTCCCCACACCTGTCGATCTAGCGGACGCCTGAGTCAAAACCAAACTTTATTGGGCAATCACTGTCATCCGTACTTGGCACCTATGCCGTCTTGTCAAGGATCCCTCTTTCCTAGTAATATGTTTGTGTCTAATATTATACAGTGTGGCGCTGCGATCCGATTTATAAACTTACTTGAATGAAGTTTACGTTCCGCGGAATGTTAGCATTTTTCTCCGTAATGGTAGCGAGAACAAATAGTTATGGGGTTGCTAACATGTCATATCCATTTAGTTCGATTCAATTGTACCAATACAAAGTGAAATGTATGTTAAGGTGGCATTGATATTATTGGTCCATTGGTCAATGAATAGTTCCGACTGATTGCTTCTTGTAGCGTTGGTTGTTCTAGTCCCAGCATTCTTCTACTCTTGCGTCCAACGTTTTGTCCAATGCATCCATCAACTGTGTCCACATCTTCATCTTCAGGAACCAAGTTCGCCATGTTCCTGATCAGGTCAGAATCATGTCCAGATGCCCATTTTTTTCGTGTCCTCTCCCCTTTGATCAAGGTGTGGGTCCTCTTCCAACTTTAGCCTAAACTTCTTGTGAACTTCGGTACCAATTTTTCTTTTTGAGTTATTCATGTTAAGTTTGAATCTTCGTCCATCTTGTGCACTCTACCTCGTTGTTAATTCCCATTTTTAATGATCACTTCACTCCAGCACCTCTCTTGTTCTTCAGTACTCCGATATCTCAGAATCCGCGCCCAACAAGATCCCTGTTCTCCTTTCGAATTCGTCGTGTATCACCTAAACAATAGTTCTTCTTACTCTTCTGAGAGCATACTTCACCTGCGTTCTGTTACGTCGCTTTTAGCGTCCGACTTTTCGTCTGGCGCCTCCACTTATATGGTCGGTCTTAAAACACAAATTTCTCGCGAAAAAAAGACGCCCACGCAATCCGTTCCTTGTAACCGTTTCCATGCTTCGAAGACGCGGAACCTCAATGGTTTGGAATCTGAGAGGACTGACAAGGTCGGCTAGCCAAGCCAAAAATTCATGATATTTTATAAGCGCTAACAAGTGGGGTATTGGCTACTATTGAATTAAGTTTGCTTCAGCGGGTGAAGAGGTTGGCACACCTGGGTTGTCATTATGCACCTGCTGCTTTTCTATTGAACACGATCGCCGCGCCGTCGCCTCCAGCTGGGGTGCAACAGCGAGGGCTGCAATTGCACCCGTGTATGCATTCGTTCGCGCGGAAAATGGACTTTATGACGATTCAATTATTACTAAAAATTAACTTTCGATGTATGATGGGTTAATCGATTTCCGTGAGAACATCTGCGTTACAAAAACAAAAAGGTACTCTCTAATCCTATTTTAGAACGGCATTTGCCCTTTTTGATTTCGCTTTCTGTCGGCTACCTGACTTATTTTCCATGCTACTCTGTTTTCCCTTTTGAATCTTTTCTCTGGTAATGCTTTTTTATTTTTCGAAAACATCTTTTTTTTTACACGCTGCTCGCACCCAGCTTCTCCCAGTAAATTCCAAACACCTGCTGTTTTTTTCGAGTGTGAAAGTAAAACAGGGTTATAGTACATAGTTTTTGTTATTTTTTAAGACAGACCTTTGTTTAGCCATATAATTCGACAGGTCTCGGCGAGAGCTTTGCAATGATCTGGCTGAACATAGGTCTATCTTGAAAAATTACGATACATATTACCGCCGTTTTATCGTACGAGTATGCAGTATATCTGAAACAGGTCCGCATTCCCTAGAACGGGTGTTTTGTTTCCACTATGCTTTTTCTCTCGGCTGTCTTTTTCTTTCAGATTATGTTTAAAGGACTCCGTTTGTATCCTTTACCATTTCGACGCGATTGTCATACTCACCAGACAAAGTGAGGCCTTCTCTCAGAAATCTCTTCCCTGGTCGCAACTTTTCTTCTGAGTCGCAATCCCACTTATCCTGCGTTCGTGTCAACGATACAGCTTCGTAAAAAATCGTTCCCACCGAGCTAGCTGGCCTCTACTTAGTTACTGGATAAGGAAATGAAGGGGTTGAGCGGGCGAGCTGGACCAGGCAACCTGGACCAGGCGTCCCCGATCAGGAAGCTGAGCAAGGCATCATCGACGTGGGAGAGCCCTGCGGCTGGGCGCTGCCAGCACCGCGCCGCAGCTGCACCGCGGTAGCACGCACAGGACTGGCCACTGGCCGCCCGGGCACGGGCCCGCGCTCGTGTCTGACGATGATGTTGGTACACGCCATCACGGCAGTTATGCTCGCTACTCTCTTCCCACGGTTGGCTCCGTACTTCTCAATGGTTACCCGAATTCCAGGGGAATGCCGGTTCTCATATGGAAATATCCTATTTTTTCCTGCACGAATGTTTCGCTCAAGGGATTTGTCATTAGCCAGCTTATGGGAATAGAATTTCCTATTTTATTATGATCATTTTTTTTCTAACTTGTCGCCTCTCTTTCTGTTACAGGTGAGTTTGAGGAGAGGGTGAACTTGAGGAGTCTACATCAAGTAGGAACCTAACATTTTTTTCTTGTCTTAACCTTTTTAATATTAGCTTTTTGCCTTTTGTCCTATTATTTCTATTTTTCCTCTGTTCGGGAAAACAAACTGCCTTAGTTAATTGTACTGAAAATTAATCAAATAAAATAAAGCGACAGACAAATCGGCTATGGCCGAGGGAATTTTCGTCGATACGTAAATAAAATAGTCAACACTTTTCATTTTTTCCAACTTTACAGTGAACATTTCAATAGGGTTGTTACAAGTCAGGAAGGTCGGGGAAATTAGGAATATTCCCGAATTAGTCAGGGAAATTTCTAGTTTTGAGGTTTGTTCTGGTACCGGTAATTGTCAATCAGCAGAAAACATCGCTTTTTCAGTATCAAGTTTCAAGGTTTTTTCATTTTCCAAACTCGAGTGTTGATTAAACTGACACAAATCAGAGTGTTTTTTTTTTTATTTTTAGCCAGAGCCTTCGGTCAAAAATTTGTTCAGAATCTGATTGTATGTTTGGTCAGCAATAGGCCAAAGTATCCGTTTTAAAAGTTCAGCTATGAAATTTTAGGACAGTTTTTTTTTGTGTTTAGTCGTGATTACACAGTGGAATTTATATTTTAATTAAAACTGAAATCAGGGGGAAAAGTCACTTTACTCAGGAAAAGTCAGGGAAATGGAGAATTGTGGTCTTGTCAGAAACTTTGTTCAAGTGAAACATTTGTTAATATTCTCGAGAAGAGGGATATTACGTTTTAAATTTTTGAAACCCTGGCCTCTAGTCTTGTGAATTTAATTCAGAGCCTACAAATCGATAGCTTTCAATAAAAAATGGTGTTTTGCCGTCAAAATTTTACCGGCTGTCTAGTGGCTTTTCGATAAATTTTAATTGGCAACGCTTGTTCATAAAAGTTAAATCGGCGTTAAATCGCTCGTTCAGTATTCATTATAAAAAAAGAAAAAAAAAACTCTTTGGCACTGCTCAAATATAGGTAATTAAGGCCAGCATAAGCTGGATGTCACAGCCTGCTTGAAAAAAAAAAGAAAAGAAAAATACAAAACAGTCGGAGTAATGATCGTTGCAAAACCTGTCCTCTACACTTATTATTATTTTTTGTTATTACTGTTTTTCTTTTTTAATGAAAATGTGGGTGAACCCCAACCGTGACTCAAATGTTTCTTAATTAAACGTGTGTGTGACTTAAAAAATAAAAAGACTTCTTGCATCCTTGTGCTGCTATTTCTGAATGAACAAGTTGATGTATTTGTTTGAGTTAATTGGAATAATTGAGATGCCGGCACCCTGCGGCCAAATAACGAACTATTTGTCGGAAATTATTTGGGTAATTGGTGGCGAGACGGATGCACGCGATGTGAAACTGCATTTCGGAACGTTGCAATCCTGTGTGAAAATGCTCTTAGCATCAACTTGCCTTTTCATCCCACACTCTCAATGACCTTCAAAATATAGTCATCATCCCTCTGTAATTATCAAGATAAGTAACTTTCAAAGCTACGTATAACATCAGTAAAGGAGAATGCGCAGTAATGCGAAGGGAAGATCATTTCACTAAATTTTAATTACACCCTGTACTTTCAATATTGATGGAATCCCTAAATCTTTCGATAGGCCCATAATTTGGTTAGCTGTACAAAGAAGTCAATAATCCAGAAAAAAAAGAAACGTTATTGTTATTCTCTACGACAAATGTTGCACATTCTCTGAGGCTGTTTGTTCATCTTTTCTTTTTTGAAAATATTGATACGTTCACACCTGAAACTCACTGTTTTTTTTGGGGGGGGTTAAAATTTAAAATTTTGTCGCGACTTTTGTGGGTAATTGATTTGAAATACCTTGAATTTTGTACCGTATTCAAGTTATACGGCTTGTTTTATTTCCCAAAATTCGTGTAATACTAAAGGAATGAGGTCATCTAACTTTCGGCGATCTTCAATGAAATCGGTGCGTGGCTAACTTGTAAGACGCTTTTTGGTATTTTGTTATGAAGAGGCGTACAAGTTTTCTTTGTTGCGGCATAGGAACTCTTCCCAGTAAGGGAGCCGAGTGGTCGAGTGACCCGCCGCGGCCAGGCGGTAGCTCTTAACCCTTCAGCCCAAATTACCCACATGAGCGGGTACCCCGGGAACGGGTAACCGGGGTACCCGAATCAGGGGGCTGGTAGGAGGTTAGCACATTATGACACCGTATTTGTTGCCGATCTGATCAGGTTGCACGTTTTGCTTCTTTTCTTTGTTTTTTCAAAGTCAGACACCCGTCTTTTACCCTTTTCCGCGCAGAATATCAAACGAATCGGGTGCGATCTACTTGGTTTTACTTCCTTACGAAATGTTTTCGGCCTTAGATTTCTCATGTAAAATTGTGTTCTTTTTTAAAAAATTATTATTATTAATATCCTAATTTATTGTCAGTCCGACACATGTTATTTTAACCTAATAGATCAGCTAGATCTAACCCTTCTCGGTGGAAACTTTGCTAACTAACAAAGCCCAAACGAATATGTACAGTTTATCCGGGACTGCGTCAACGAGTCCTGTTGAAGTTCATAGAATAAAAAATTGAAAGCCTAAAGCGGCCGCAGCGTCCATCAAGTTGTCAACTTACTGGGCCGACTCGGAAATCGGTCCAAAGTCGGACGTCTTTTGAACATGACACCAGCTGATCCATTTCCTCGGGATTCTCCAAGAAGTCTCATTAGAATGGCACCATTAAGTATGCCCCGTAAACATATGACTTTTTGTCACCAGTTAAATGATGATCTTTTTCACATTAAAAAAAAAGACAAGCGAAAAATTGAGATGAAGAGCTTGTGACACCGTGTGTGGTTGATGAATGAAGGTTTGTTGTTAACAAAAGAACGTCGTCGCAGACTTTCCAATCATAATCCTAGTCTCTTTATCATGTGTGGGATCGAAGCCTCTCACCTGTTAAGATCCAGGAAAAAGAAAAGATCTCGTAATTTATCCGCGAGATTTATTTTTGACAAAAATGAAAAACTGAATTTTAATGAACAGAAATCGTTTTTTTTGTTGTTGTTTTTTTTTGAGGTATCAGCTTAAAACGGGAGCGTCGGTTATCGGAATGAAAACCTGTTTAACCACGATCTTAGGACAGTTTTGAATGTGTTGTGTAATATAGAAATGCTTTTTCTTTCTTTTTTTAATAAGGAGAGCTTATTTCGTTTTTCATTGCTAAATAAATCCAGACTTGGGCAATTTTTTCAGAACAAAACGCGTTTAAATAAAAAATGTGTAATATGCTTTCTTGTGAATTTTGATTTGGGTAATGGAGTTAGATCTATAAGTATTCCTTGGCACATGTAAAATTTTGGCTACTACCATGTTTCTCCACGAAAAAAAGCGGTTTGACTCCTGTTCAAAAAAAAATAATAATGGATCCCGTGCCAAACGTTTTAGGTGCACGTGGTCTCCCAAATAGGCCTGCGTGAGGGTGGAATTTTTGCTTCGACTAGCGGCGGAAAAAAATGACCGTCGGTTTGGTCAGTGCGTTTTAAAAAAAAAAAACGTAAACCTGCGTTTATTTTAGAAATGCTGAGAAATTAACGTAAAAAGTTTATCTAATAAAAAGTGTGTTCTATAGTTTTAAAAGGGGAACCGTTTACTGCTTTTGAAAGGTAGAAAAGACCGTTTTTCAATGAAATGGAAAACAAAAAAGAATAGTATTTGACATACCGATCTAAGTTTCGAAGGAAAAACCGAACTTGGTTTCGAAGAAAAATAACTGTACCGAAATCGACCAAAAAAAAAACGGCGTTCAGAACCTGAAATTGGCGCAGACCTACTGTCGAACACCAGCTACACAGCTTAATCCGTTTGGCTAATCGCACTTTTGCTCCGGAGCCAAAGTTTTTGACAATTTATAAAACGTTTCAAAACACTTCGAAATAATTATCACGCACGCATCCCATTCATTCTTTAGACTTCCCCTCCTCTCCCGATATCTTTGCAACTTTTCACAATCCCAGAGGGATTTTTGAACACTTTTACAAATGGTTGCATTCTTTCCTTGTATACCTAAGGTCCCCTTGACATTTCATCACGGAGCGTTAAAAATTTCCCCTATTTTGAGCCAGTACCTCATATCTTACCACTTTGTCCAATATGCCTACAGCCAATTCTTTCTAATCGCAAGGCGAACACAGCCAAGGATTTTTATCTTCAAAATATTCAGTGGTTGTTTTGTGATTGGCTAAAAACATTTTTGGCAGTTGCTGGGCATACCACACGTCATGCTCACTGTAAGTCGTGAATTAGACGTAGATTCGACCCAAAACATAAGTCTGTCGTTTTGTACTAAGCCTTCACGCGTTTCTGGTGCATTACCTTTTTCTACTTGATGCCGAAAAATTTGGCACCCGTGCTAAATCATAACCAGATTTGAATCTATACCAAAAATATGGTTGGAAGAGGGAGCCCAAAAAAGTGTTCCTAGCTAATTCGCCTTAAAGTGTTTATGGCTCCGTAACTAAAACCCTTTTTATTTTTTACTTGCATTTTTTGGGGGGGAGTAATCCCCAAAAGTGGTAGTTCTTGTACTTTGTACATGGGGTGCCATTTTCTGGGCCGTAGTCCATACACACTTCTGGCGCCATTATTTTGTGGCTATCACTCAAGGTGTTAGCGTTTTTAATTTCGGTAGTTATGCAAATTTTATATCTTAGATTTGAGTCGCTGGCCGGTTTGTTTTGGAGGGTAGCTTTAGAGCTGGCGGGGATTCCTGACCTTTGTGGGTTTTGCCGTGCTTGGACAACATTAGGCATAGACGGAAGCGGCAAGGTCGGGTCGGGGTGGCGACGCTCCCGCGCAATTACGGTCGGGAACACCCACTTGATGCCAAACCGTAAAAACGTCGCCTGCGTTTCCTCAAATCGGTCATCAGCACCGTCATTTATCAATTTCTTCCAAGTTGATTGCCGTAATTGCGGCCAGCCTGATCTAGTATAGTTTCGCGCCTTTTTTGGCCCTTGCATTCGGACAACTGACAATGAGTCCGGCATCTATCTAGTTTTGGACATGGCGTCCACCTCAAAAGTGAGTTGAAGGGATTTTTTGGTGACGCAATGTCTGGGTTTTAAGCTTAACGTCTAGACGTTTCCTGCGTATTGAAGTCTTATCTTTCTCTTTTCTTCTTTTTTTACGTTATTGAACTTTTTTTTTTTAGTTTTCAGCGGAGCATTTCTGTACAGGTCAGAAATTTTTCTTGAACGTATAGTGACACGGAAGTTTCAGGAAGAAGTTAGTTGGAAAGGACCGTGCTCCTTTCTACGTACTCCGAGCGTAAATGCATCGTCCTCTGGTCGACGCAATCAGTACGCTCTAGACTCCTGTCGCGAACACTTTTTCTCACCCCCGTAAGGATAAGACTGCTCCCACAGCTAAAAATGTATCTATCGGGTAAAAATCGTGTTGTATACTGAGGTAGGTCACTGCCGTGGAAGCCGGGGGTCGCCACGCCACGAAAACGTTCAAGACACGGACACGGCCGGAGAATAAAATACGTGGAATTGATGCATATGGATGCGGGCGGCCTGGCAGAGTCACAGCCAAGAAGAGAAGGACGGCGCTGATTGGTGGGTGACTCCGCTCTGCTGCGCTGATTGGTTCTTAAGATTAAATAAGTGTCGCGCGCGCGCTTTTCGAATCCGCTCCGTCTTATTTGCTCTGAGGCCAAGTCTTTCTTTTTTTGTTTATTTGATGATGCGTTCTGATAATCAGAACGTATTTGTGGGAAGCGAGATCGAAACTAAATCCGAGAAATAAACATTATGTCTTTTTTTCAGATCGCGTGCTTTGTTTTGTTTGGCTTCGATATTGGATATGCGTGTCGATGATGGCCGAAGTGCGGCTTGCTACTTGCCGCGCTTATGAGTACAAGAAACGAAACGTTGAGGTCAAAATAAAATTTTAGCCAATGATGTTGACCATTTTTTTTTACAGTTTAACCAGCCTCACGCGGAAAAAAATAGCAAGCTAACGCCTCAGTTGATGTTGATGTTGTGTAGCATGTGCTATTAATTTTATCAGCCATTGCTTTTAGCAGCGATTATCTCCGTTAGCTGCAGCTGCTAAAAAGTTAGCTATGATCGTCAAACAGGACGTGTTAACGTTATTTTGAAACTTTTGCAAGCTTATTAGCAGCTGCAGCTAACGTTAACAATATTTGCTAAAGAGTTACTAATAGCTGCACAATTAATAACAACTAACGCGTTAGCCGCTAGTGCTAATATTATTCTGCGTGTGTGTTTCATTTTAAAAATTTTCGCAGATGTGATAATCAGTATTGCATATTGTTTTACCCTTGTTACAAATATTACAAGATATTTCCGCTGGCAGCTGTTGTTCTATTGTGACTCGTGTTGAGTATCTCATCAAACAGAGTCCGTCTTAAACGGGAAGTCCCCGTCGCAAAGCGGCGTGCCAGTTCGGTTGACGCCCTCCCTTCCCGGACCGAACATTGAGGTAACAATGGCGCGGAGCGTTTGCAACATATCGGCCGGCCGATGATTTGGGTTTGAGACTAACAATGGCGCCTTGTGTAAGAGGTTCGGACGTGCCAATTTGTCTGACGTAAGTCTTGGAAAATGAATGAATATCGACTGTGTCCCGAGAGGTCGGTTGGCTGCCAAAGCCCTTGTCCTTTCCTCTAGGTCTTCGCCTTTCGAGACTATGACGTAATTACCTGGAGGCGTTGATGCCCGCAACCCTTTTCTACATTGGACCCGGGTGCAAACAAAGTTCCGAAATTAATGGTGTGTCCGGGAAGAAAATTGAGAAAATTGCCGCTAGACCGCTATAGATTCTGCGCAAGGCGCCGCTTTTTGCAACTGACCACAAAGCTTGTCAAAGGACGATTCTTCTTTTTATTTGTTATGAACTGAATGAAATGGAACGGCAAATAAGAATGTGTTCATGAAAAGAGTAACAGTATTCTTAAGATGTTCGTTCCATATGCTGTAACTAACCTACAAAACTAACCCCTTTTTGTTCCGGGTTTGTGTTTTAGGTATTAAGCTAAAATAAAAGAAGAGTGTAAATAATATGGTTGTTTTTAAAGATAGGTCTATTCCTGTTAATAATTTAACCCTGTCGATTGAGTAGATGCCTGCGAGACCTTTTCATTGATATAGGTGTTAATAGGTTCAGCAAACCAGAATTGTTGTGACAATGTCAATTTTTATAAAAACAAAGTGCATTGATACCACAACAAGTACAGTTGTTTCCATAGCAAGTGAACTGTCACTACAACACATCTGGTTTCCTTAGGCTGTACCAAGAAATCGTCTTGTTGAGGCAACAGTTATTTTCTCCGTTTTCCTATTTTACCCACATACCCAAAACTGGGACTACCCAAAAGAGTGGTTAGGTCTTTACAGCGTAAAAGTTAAACGGGAGGTTCCGACCGGCTTTGGAAACTGTTATTTTTCCGTCGTTAACTTAGTTGGGGGCATTTGTTATGGGCTGATGATCGACTTTTAGCGAAGTACGAAAATACGGAGTGACGTTTGTAGGTCGAAACCTGACTGGTTGCTTATCCTGCAGAATTCATCTCGTTCCTTATTTAACGGATGTGGGTATCTAGTATGACGTATTGGTACTAGAAAGATGATACTCTCGGTGGAACTGTGTTACCTCTTTCTCTTTTTTTTTCGGATTGAAAGAGAACGTTAGCCAGGTGGGCGGAAGACTCTGGAACTTTGTAAGGATGCTCTGCGGCTGCCATCTTGGCGCAGCCGCCATTTTGTCTAAAAAGTTCGCCATTATTGCTTAAGTGTCAACTTGAAGGGCGTCGGTGAACTTATCCGGCGTTGCCATATTTTTTTCCTGTGTAAACAAACGCCTTTTGCTTTTTCGGAAAGTCGGAAATCTCTTATGGTAAATATGATTCATCCAAATAGTATCTTCATCATGGACAAGCCACCCGAGTGATGAGGCATTCGTGTCGTATTTGCATTTTTATATAGGTACCTTTCGTCAGCGGTGTGAGAATCCGCTATCATTAAGGAGATTAGTTAAATAAATACGGTCTTATTATTTTCCCCATAAACAGCTTGATTTGAGTGAACTTCCGAATCCGACGTATGTCTATGAATAATTTGCACCTGTTATGAAAAATTCATGAAATTTTAAGAACAGCCTGACAGGGGTCAGTACACTAGCGGAAAGAAAGAAGTACTAATCATTCAGTTTGGTAAATTCAAAATGATGCTTTTCAACTTTTCCTATATTTTATTGAATTTACTCACCTCCTTTTTTTTGCTTGTCTAACACTAGTAATGAACTTTCTACTGGAAATTGCCCTTGTGAAGTTCCTAAAAATGACAGGTCATGTAAATTTACGTTTACATTGTTTTGTAGAATTCCATTTTTTTTACAGTGTGTTTTCGCATTAGCTTTTTGGCTAGAGAGAGAAAAAAAAGGTATGAAATCCGTTCGGGATACGTTATTTTAAAAGAGCGAACATATTGCTGACAGATGAGACATGACCTAGTCCACCGCCATGACGTCGCACCGTGTACATTTAATCAGCCTTCAATCTAAAATTGATAAACCCCGGATTAATGAATGCTTGTTTACATTGTTAGATTGATTTCTTGATGATTGAAAACTGAAGAGTAGCGACTGGCTGCGGTATTGTCGTTAAGGAGACTTTGCCTGGTATGGAAATCTGGTCCAGATGATGACCATTATACGTATGCAGCATTCTGATTGATATATACAGTACGTATGCAGCATCCTGATTGATATATACGTACGTCTTGTCGTGGTGCCGCATCCCGGCGACTCACCATCAACAATCCGACCGAATCCGTGTACCGACACCAAAATTCCTTCTTGCTCATCTCATACACATTGTTTGCAAGGAATCCCTTTAAATTATTCGCGTGTAATAAGCCCGCCGTTTCCTGTCTGTCTCCCGTGTGCGCCCGTTTCACGATAACGACCCATGTTGCTTGCTCGCTGTGTTATAGTTGCGTCTTTGACCACTAATGCCATAAACGGCGCGAAAGCTTAGGCGACACGGAATTTCGGACCTCATTGCTTGTCTCCAAGGCTAGCGTTGGTTATTGTTTTCCTGAAAGGTGCACCCATTTTGAAAAGTTGCATATTCTACCATTTCTGCCCTACTTTCCCTCCTCAACCCTAGGTCAGCAGTTGCGAAGTGAGGCACTGTGCACCTCAGTTAACCGTGGGTCGCCTGATGCCGCCAAGAACTTCTTTAGACTTGGAAAAAGGCACAAGGCATTAAACGTAACTTTCCCAGTTGAATGTCGTCAATCCTCATCGTGTAATTCGCGGATGAAGCAGAGATAAGACCAAGAAAGCTAAAATGCTGAGTTAATTTTGAAACTTGTGAGAATGGACATCACTGGTTGCCTTTGGCTTTCCGGTTTATTCGTTGTCTTCCCGGTTTCGCTCTGAGGTGATCGCAAGTGATCGCTCTGTCATAAGCGCTAAAAAGCACAAGCGCCAACGCCGGAAGCGCCAATCCGTAACCGCCAAACGAGAAAAGTCGCAAACGCCAAAGTTCGTAACCGAAATACAAACCTAACTTAACCTAATCTAACCCAACTTAACCTCCTATAAAATGATAGGCCTATCATTTGGCGGTTACGAACTTTGGCGCTTGCGGTTTTGGCGCTATCGAGTGCCCCCCATCGCAAGTGTCAGGACGATATCCCAAAAGTATGAGCTGGGGTTTTCTTGACAAACGTGCGGAGGATGGCTTTGTCTTGAAAGTCGGTCATTATCTTTTCAGAGGTGAATCCGTTCTTGCCTCGCTGATTTGAGCCCCAGATGTCGCATTGTCAGGCCAATCCAGAAATATCTACCATCTTAAATATTTGTAAGATGCCTGTGAAGGATCGGATTGGTCAAGCGAGCTCTTATCGTGGTTTTCTTCTTTCAAGTTTCTATTCAACTTGAATATCGGGTCCAGCCGCATTTCCCGCTGCACTGAAGATAATTATTTACTCGCGTGGCGAGTAGCCGAATCAGTTTAGCATATTGTGTCTCCCGTCTTTATTTTGCGTTCCTCAGTCTCAGAATCCAACTCGTGTCCTTTCCCGATTTTGTGCATTCTAATTTTTTAAGGTAGCAATTTTAACCTTTTGGTTCAACCTTTCGTCTTCAAATCGAGCGGTACGACTTCGGAGCGAGGCAAGAGGCATCCAACCTAATTTAACCTATCATAACCAAGCCCCTTGCCTCTTACCAAGATTAGTTAGTCACTTGTGCCTCGCTTCGCTATCTCTCCGCTCGGCTGTCGCCAAGCCTGATGCCGCATACTTCTCGGTGGCCCTAAATCGGCCGCCGAGAAGTAAGCGGCATCAGGCTAGGCGACCGTTTAATTAGGTAACCCGATGTTAAGTTAGGTTAGGTTACGTGGCTTGTGCCTCGCTCCGCTTGGCTTAACGTCGTAGTGGTTGAACCAAGAGGTTGAAAATGCAACCTTAAAAAATTTAGTGTTGCAAGGTTGACTGGGTTGAACGCAGATGTCTCAATGCTCTCGTCGACATCTTCGTCATGCTCCACGATTTCAAAGACACGGGCGCGAGATGTCGGTAGTGCTTTCGATTGGGTTTCTTGGCAAGTAACTTCCTTCAAGTAGCTCCCCCAAACAAACAATAATTCTACGAGTGCTGCTCGGCCAAATCTTTTGGGTATCGAATATCGGGACACCAGGTATATCACATCTGTATCATTTGAGCGAAGTCCGAAATGTGATATTAACGACCATGTACAAACCGCCGTGAGTCAAATCGGTGTTTATTGACACCCAATATGCTTGTGCATGTTTTCAAAGTGGGCAACGAACTTGTAATTGAATTACCAAATGGATCAAGAACAAATTTCTTCGCCATAGCAGTATTGTTGTTTCTATTTCTTTTTTTTTCTATATTCATATAGAAAATGAAAGTTTTGTTCCTTAGTTAATGATTTTTTTCCTGAATTGACATTTTTTATTATTTTTATTATTTTTTTTTATTTTGTGTTGACCTGAAAAAGACAGTACGTGAAATTATGAGCAGCAGCATTGATAATCGATCACGGCTGCCTTAAATGAGAAAAGCTCAGAATTCTTATCGAGATGAAGTCGGTAATCAAACTTTCTATGAGCATCGTGACGGTTTGAATTTTTAATGCAGGATTAGCGGTTTATGTGCACACCTAAAAAAGTCTACAGAGACACACCCAACGAACACTATTTGAATACTGCTCAACGGCCCTATTTTATCTTAATTGATATTTTAGTGTTTCTCTCTAATAACACGTTTCTAGTCTGCCAAAACTAAATTCGCGCTTCTCAAACATTAATGATTCATCCTCTCGGACAGGTAGATTGCTGGTTTGAGTACTGCTCGGAAATTATGCAGAAAGCACGAGCCTTGTGTGACCGATGCTACTAAAGCGTGCAAGGCGGAAATTCCTAAACAAGTTTTCGATCTGCAAATATTTAATTTTGTGTACGTGCTAGTGTCTCTGAAACGTGCTATGCAGTGTTTTTTCACGTGTAGGCCTACTTATGTAATTCTATTCATGTGAAGTTACTTTGTCCTAAATGTACTGCGTACTATCAAATATAAGTTCGTGTGTGTTATGCACATGTGCTTAAGGCTTCAGTGCATATCTGTATATCTACTGTATATTTATTTCTATATCTTTTTCTATATTTGATTAGATATC
>Ga0058701_10001277_pt1 | contig 17711 bp, 11 predicted proteins | sample AgamicOrMae_FD_97039 | JGI IMG/M metagenome (GOLD analysis project Ga0058701, IMG submission 97039) | Agave microbial communities from Guanajuato, Mexico - Or.Ma.e | ecosystem: Host-associated > Plants > Phyllosphere > Phylloplane/Leaf | place: Guanajuato, Mexico | collected 2012-06-04
CAATGGGGGGGAGGGTAAAAAAAAAACGAAAAATAGCGTTACGTAGTTAATGGATGGTCCCAAAGAACTATTCTCGTATTTTTTTTTAAGACCGTTTACTGGCATGCAAGCTCAGGTACAATTACGATTCCGGAGTTTAGAAAAGTTTGATCATATGAGCTTCCAAATGTATTTCTTCTAGCACGTCGTTGTGGCCTCACCTAGAAAATTTCCACGTGGACACGAGATTGCGCAATTTCTCGGTTCACAATGGAACAAGCTTTTCTCGTTATAATTAGACTAGGTAGTGGTCCAGCGGTCACTGGTTGACCTAATTGCATTTATCGGGTCACGCTGTCATGCAGAACGTCTCCTCGCGGCAAAACCATTGTCTCACCGCCTTCCTCTATTCCCGGCTCCGCGCCGTTCAACGGTATTTCGTCGAGGCGGGCTCACAAAGATATTTCCCTAAGATAAGGCAGAACAACCCAAGCTGCTACAGTACGACTGCCACAGTCGAGTTTTCCTTTCTTCGTGCTCTGTAATTTCCTACGTTTTGGCCACGTTTTCATAACCGAAATAAATATGTAGTTTTAGATATCGATTTTCCTTTAGAAAGCGCTCGCCGTGCCCGACTAGGTTGGTTATGAATGCCCCGGGATTTCAAAGCTCCAATATTCCACCTCTGTGTTCTACCGTTCGTCGGTAGAAGGCATTTAGCCATGTTGACATATTTCGCGATTTTAATCAGAATATCCATCACAGCATGGATATCTAAAATATTCATAACAGCATGGTTCATTGAAGACTGATATCCTTAAAAACATGGATATTTGTGTTCCACGGATATCCATTGTAGTGTAGTGGATATTAGTGTGGATATGCACTCTTGTATGGATATACGAATATCCAAAAACCATGGATATCCATGTGTATAACCGTGGAGTTTTGGAAATCCATATAGAGATATGCCTTGGATTCTCGGACCAGGGATAAGTTGTCGCTTCTCTCCCTATGAGGCTCTGTGTAAGTTCTCGTCTTGAATCCCATGGAGGAGTACAGTCGCTGCATTTAAGTGATTACAGGGTAGAGATAGAAACAAAAGCAGCATGAATAGAGCTCGTCTTTTGTTCGCTGGCCGAATCAGTCGTCGACCTCGCAAAGGAAGTTCAACAAACTCGGCCAAATCGCGCATTCCTAAATAAAAAGACTCTTTAGACTCATTACAGAGTTAAACCAAGTTTGAGAAGTGCCTCATCCCAAACGGATCTTCTCAGCGGCGATTGAAATGAATACGGCAAAGGCAAACCAAACCTTTTCACGGTGTAAATAAAAAGGGAAAACACGGGCCGCGGAATCTCTTTCGGTGAGGTGAATTAGAAAACGAGTGTTGAACCAAAGTATTTGGGAAATGGATTCCGGAAATGAGATTAGATTTCAGGTTGAATAAAACCTGAAAGTGGTTTCTTGAGTATCGTCTGGAAGGTCAAAGGCTTAGATTAGGTTATTGACTCAACAGGAAGTCAAAATGATATGTGTGACAGAAAAATCTCGTCTTTTTTTGCCCCCAATTCGAAAGGAAGAAATTCCTGGAAGGCGCGACAAATTTACACAACTTAACTGTAAAGAGATCTCAATTCATAGACTAAGTGTTTCTGGCCACCGTGCCTCTTGCAGCCTCCAAAAATTAACTTTCATACGGAACGTGAGAGGGAATTACCGAAGGTGAGTGGGAAGGTTTAAAAGTAAATTCGACGAATTATAACTCACCTTCATTTTCTTGTCAACCATTTCCTCGATCGGCGTAGCCATATTCCTCGGATGAATTCTCATGATGATTCTTGATTGATACCTGCGAATAAAAAATAATTAATAGAGCCAGATGCACCAAATATTAGTATTATCCATGCGATATCATAAAAATAATCCTGATTTTTGGTTGGGATAAATAGTAAAACCATATCGAAAATTTTCTATGGGCGCGCTCGTAAATGCCCTTTGATTCCTCTGCAGATACTTCAAAGTGTCTTTTGTGGAAATTCGGTATTCTTATTGAGTCTAGCAGATCTCAGCAAAGGGAAGCAATGAAAAGAATTTGAATTTCGCGGTTCATCGTGCTGTAGAGTATGCCTTTATAATAAACTGTTTTACGCGGGCTGCGTTCCTGAGTGGTCATAACAACCCATTATGATGACAGCTACAGGAGGAATCCTACGTCGCCGACAGAAGGGTCGCGGGAAGCGCCTATAAACACTCACACCTAACGACACCACGAAAACCACGCAGGCACGGGAGACGAATAACTTTGCGTTGTGAACACTCCGTCGGGAGTTTCCGCGAATTTAGGCTCTAATTCCAAGATTTGGGACACCCGCGACATGCTCTCAGGACGCTACGCACACAATAGTTTATCACAAATTATTTAAGTTAACCTGTGTGTGGCCACAGACACGCTTTCCACGGACTAATAATGAATATCGGCTAATGTTTTACGTTCGAAGGTTGGCAGTAGGCTGTAATGGCGGGCGGAGATGGTGGGAGGCAGCTTGTGATTGGTTGCTTGGGAGGACGGAGTTTGAAGGAGAAGTTCTCATTGGCTGCGTATCCCCCACATATGCAAAGTTGCTTGGAAAAATGAGTACTGCCAACTTTGAGAGCAAAATTTTAACTAGAATTCACGATGCAGTCAACCCTAACCCAGGTTTTACTGTGTTTTTCAGGTATGAAACAGCACAAAAAATCTTTTTGTAGAGAAATTTATTTTTGAAGATTATGTAAAAAGATGCAAAGGGCGTAAAGACTGCCAGTCGAAAGTTTAAAATAATTTTAAATTTAAATTAAACAGGTGTAGGGGATTCATTTTTTCGTAGCCCGGCGCAGTGCAAGTGAAACACTTTAGCAGCTATGGTCAATACTATGAGACTTGGAATTACTTTGGTCTGCATTTGGCATTGTGGAGCAGAATTGCCTAGATTGTGTAAGTTATTCAGTATAGTGGCTTGAGATCGGCCATGCTGTGTAGACCCACAGTAAAAAAGCCTCAAGCCTCCCTTTACGACTTAAGTATTTTTATGTCCTTGATAAAGATGGCTTGCCGTGGCATCTTGACGATATGAAAGCCTCATTTTTCATACTAGCGTGAATTCCTGGCTTGAGCGTCAGTCTTTCACCCGGCAGGTACCATCTTCAAAGTGCGAATTAATTTCCTCAAATGCATATCCAGCCTTTTTAATATTTTTTCTACCTACATACCCTTGTTCAAACTTTATTCATGACTAATAATCGTCTTCACCGCAAGCTTTCGCTCACTTACGTCATACGTCACTTAAAAATCGGAATTAAAATCCCTAACCCAAGAATTGCTCGAGCACATGATTGAGCTAACTTGTTATTCCGTGGTGTCTTATCGCTTGTATATTTTTTTTCCGAGCATTATATACTATAGTGTAAATGTAGCCCTAATAACCATAACTGGGAGGCATACTTTCACCTTCCCTCTCCTTTCACGCTGTCCCGTTCGTTGGGATCCAGAAAAACAGGCCAACCATTTTCCGTCGTTAAAACAAAAAAAAATAATAACGCATGTGGGCTTGAATTGTTTGTATAAGGTCACTTCCGGGTCACGATTAGAAGTTTCGCTGTCACTTATGCCTGGATAAAATGTCACTTGAGTCACTTTTTGGAGATGAAACTTGATTGGCAGCCCTGTTTTGCGCTCGCAGAAACAAAACTCGTCCTCCTCCTTTTCTTAAAGTCATCAATATTTTTGTCTCGAAACCTTTTATTCTAGCACGAACTCTTTCGCGGAAATCAAGTTAAATCATATTCTTGAAGCCAGTTCCCCGAAGAGGTTCTGTTTCTCTCATTGAGTCAAATATCGCCACGTTCGGGGACCCTTAAAATGCGATTTTCATCCAAAACCGGCGGACAGTTTTTGCTCCAGAAGAATAAATTGCGGAATCCTATTCATTAGGTCTTGTGATGTCTTCTCTGTAATTTTCGACTTTTCTTTCGAAATCAGGCAATTTTGCTATTCTGAATGCAGAATGGTAATTGGCAACTCGCCATAATTGGGTCAAACAGCAGAAAAAATATGGAGAGATTCGATGTGCTTTTTCTCAAAGTGGGATTTATTTTCTTCGTGGATCAGTTGAGCGTCAGAATTTCAGTCAGAGAAAAATTTCCACGCAGTAATAACACTTTTCGATGAAGTGGGAAAGCCACGCTTACGGGCATTCCCTGACTGGACGAGCGGCGTTTACGTACGGTCCCAATGTCTCCTCGGTGTTGTCGCGACAATATCAAGGTACCAGCAAAAAAATTAAGCGAAATCTGCGAAATAAGGCGGATTCAAAAACAGTTTTCTCAGAGATTAAAGACCAGTATGTTTGCTTTCATAGATCGGATCGAATCCATTCTATGCTCAGAGGCGTTCATATGTGAGGGAAGATAAAACGGTACAATAACGTTCTGAAAACCAACCAACAATACTGTCTCTGGAAAGTGTTATCGAACATGTCGAGAACGCTGTGCCCGGAAGGCGCAGCGCATCAAGATTGATATTTCGGGAGAAAACTGCTTCCGTCTGGTGAATAAAATCACCGAAGCCAAACTAATCACTCGACAATAACACCTGTATGTTTTTACCTACGGGCGCGGATGTTGGGAGATTACGCCTAGTAGATTTAACGATTGCATACCGGGTGTTGCGATACCTATGTGCATCGTAATTGCTGGAGAGGAGGTTTCGTGATCTTAAAAGACAGCTGACACAAAAAGAAGGGTGTAAGGACGATTCTGGGATATGAATTTTACATACTAGTTAAGGAGTGATTAATGAATAAAATGGGCAACAGCCGATGGTAAAAACATTTTTTCGCTCCCCTTAATCAGTTCCAACCATCAAACGTTAAAAATTCAACAAATAATTTTCGACTAAAAATTTGAAAAAAAAGGTAGGGGTACCCCTAGGTTTTTCCGTTTTTCGGTTCGAAATTTTTTAATATGATTTTTATTTTTGATGATTGGATCTGATTCAGGGAAACTAAAAAAGATTAAAACCGATGAGTGTTGCTCAATTTGTATATTTTAAACGGATCGGAAGGGAGGGCAGTTCGCGGCAAGGAGTTTACAGGCGTACATTTTATATATTCCAATTTTTGATGCAGTAAATCGACAAAACGAGCAACTGGCGATGATAAACATAAATTTAGTTTCCTTCAAACGATTCCAATTGTCCAACGTTTTTGGCTCAAAATTTTGGAACCACAAGTTTTGGGCTCAAAATTTGAAAAGGGCTGAAAAGACTTGTTACTTCATAGAAAAGATATGCAGCTGTGTTCTTGTTACATCTTCGCAAGCTGCCTTAGATAACGATACTCACGTTGCAGGGAAAAGGGAGATCAACAGGGACAAAGTACACTCGGAGCCAAAAATAATCTGACACGAGGCAAACAGTCGCCGGCAGCGCCATCTGGCGGGAGCACGTGCGCCGTAATGAGATAGCTGCCAACGGCTGTGTATTTCTTCCTTTTGTAGCGAAGGTATTATGCAAAGGTTGTGAGACTCACATTCTTTCCTGGAAGCCGCGCTATGTGCTTCCATAACAACACTTCCTTCTTTTTATTTCAGGTGTGACTTCGGAAATGATGTTTCCACACGCTAAAGAAGCTTGAAATAACTGATGTATCGCGGAAGCAAACATCAGTTATTTACTATTTACTTATTTATTATTAACTAACCTTACATAACCTCGCCTAAAATAACCTAACCTTACCTAACCTCGCCTAAAATAACCTAACCTCACCTAACCTCGCCTAAAATAACTTAACCTTACGTAACCTCGCCTAAAATAACTTAGCCTAACCTCACTTTACCCAAAATAAACGAGTTACGATACCTGTAGTTCCGTTCGGTACCACGCGCTTCTTTCACAAGCCCGTTCTATTTAACGGGACAGGTTATGAGTGACCATCTTAAAAAAATCTCACGTGGAGAAATCTAACCTAACTAAACTAATGTAATGTTTCTGTTATTGGTGTTAGAGTAGAAGAGTTCTACCTCTGTTACGCTGTTTCAGAAAGCGTGATTAAAGTAACAAACTCAATCTTGGTTTTAAAACCAACTGAAATGTCTGACATTCTTGCCTTTGCTAGAGCGAGATGGATGAGTCCGTTTGAGCCTGAGCGCCTGTCAAACTACAGATAGGCAACCGCAACACATATGTATTGCGATGGTTGCCTATGCTCGCTTTGTCAGGGGCTCTCCGATGAATGTATTGCGATCCTTGGCGAAGTCATGCGACTCTCACGACTAGAAAGTTCGATTACTTACAACTTTTTTCGTCTGATCTTGCAGTTTAATGACCGACATAAAAAAACGTGGTTTTCGAACGAAGTTTGTAAAGCGGTATCAAGACTTGTAAATCAGCTTGAGCTACACGAATCGAGTCAATTAACCTGTCACTGAGTAAAAAACTGCAGAGGAGAGAAGCTCATTTACTTGAACGCGGGCGATGAACAGAGTTTTTCCAATCAGGGCTTTATCGGATGGAAGAATAGTTCTTTATCGAACGCATTCTTGAACTAGAGGATTGGATAAAACGAAATCCTACGTTTGCAGCCATATAGCCTACACTCGACTCTATGTGCTTGATTTTTCTCAAAATTTACACTTGGTTCAATTTCTCATTACATTTTGACGATCAGGAACATAGTTGCATATGTTTCTGATCGGGTAGCTGTCTTGAGCGCCAAAAACCACAATCGCCAACGCCGCAAGCACCAATCCGTAACCGCCAAACGAGAAAAGTCGCAAACGCAAAAGATCTTAACTGCAATACTAACCTTACCTAACCTAACTTAACCAAACCTAATTTAGCCTAGCTTAACCCAACGTAACTGGACCCAACCTAACCTGTACGAACTGTGGCGTTTGCGACTTTTCTCGTTTGGCGGTTACGGACTGGCGCTTGCGGCGTTGGCGCTTGTGTTTTTTTGGCACTATCGAATGCTCCCCTTTCTGGTCCATCCTCGTTGGCCTATGTTAAGTTTGCCTTCTCTTTGCCTATATTGCCTTCCGCCTAAATTCACGAACGCTCCGTTTGGTTGTCGCCAACCCTGATTTTGCGCTCTCAGCAGCAACAGCCTTGCAGTCGAGAAATAAGCGTCATCAGGCTTGGCAACCGTAAGGTGAGGTTAAGTTATTATGTGCAATTGCACATAATAACTTAACCTGTTAGCTTAACCTAAGGTGAGACAGATTAATCTGTCTCACCTTTCTATCGCTCCCCATTGCGATAAAAGGTGGAACACAAGAGGTGTGAATTAAGCCTTATTCACGCGCCGTGTTCTCTTAAAGGCTTTTATCGGATGAATGAGGAAGACACTTCGCATTCTTTAAATAAAATGTTTCAAACTAAATCATGAAAACTTGTGTTGGCAGATTTTATTGTCTCGGAATGTGCTCTCGCTCCAGAAGCATTCATCCGCAAAAAGGCTCCCCGTCGTGTATTTCCAGGTTACTTTGCTGCGCATTGCGAGCGGTGAGCAACAACAGCTTCTTGTGTCACTGAAGCCGCAAATCTTGATAAGGAATGTTTAGCATAGAAGAAAAGAATTCTCTCCGAGGAACACATGGCAGTGATCCCCATAGCTGAAAAACTGCGAAATTTTCGCGTATCGCGCTAAAACAAAGTCAAAAAGTACTTGGCTTTTCCTGATTACGTGGATTTGAAGTTGCAATTTCAGTGAGGAGGAAAATGGAGGCTTCAAGTTCACTATGCTCTATGGGGTAGTTCTAAAACGAATAAAACGAGGAAAAAAAGTTACATTTTTTAGGTTGCGTAACCTGTCTTTGTCGTCTACGCTGTCACGAAGTCAAACACAGCGAGGCACAGAACATATAACCTATTATTATCTAGTGCTAAGTGCCCCTACTCATAGTACCGGCACATTAAAGTTGGTGTTAACATTCGAACACAGGGGTCAGTCGAGTCACTACAACGGGAAGGGGGTTCATGGAATTTCCCTATCCCGGCTTAACAACACCGTATATTTTTTATATCAGCTCACTTGGTCTTGTTTCGTCCTTTTCCCCCCTCACATATTTATTTATTTGTCTATATTTTTATTATCTACTAAAAAGGCGGAAAACCCCCGTTATCAAAGTACAGTACACAAACATATCTCGATTTACTGCACAAATACCGAAGTTTTATTACCACCCCGGTCTTCTAGATAAGGCCATAGTATCGCTTTTTCCCCCCTCTTCTGAGCTATTGGGTTAAAAACCCGTTGCACATCTACTCTTGGGAGTAAAAATATCGTTGCGAATCATAACCCAAACACAGCACGCAGCTTTTGAGCAGACGATACCCAAGCAAAGACATAGAAATTACACCGTTAGCTTCATCTGCTGTCTTAATTGTGAAAACGTGTATGATTTAGTTTGGTACCGGTAATAATGCTGAACTGCTATAGTAATGAATAAGTCCAGATTTTACGCATGCATCCTTTTTTGGAGAATTAGGGCCTGGGTACCTTTTCTGAAAACGGAGGTACCGATACCGCATTTTTGCCCTCGAAATGGAGGACTTTGTGAACGCCTAATAGATTTCAACCTTTGAGGGCTGTTTTCGTCCGTTTGCAAGCACTTTACGACGATAATTTCTCCGCAATTTCTACATTTTTGACAAAAATATGACGTCAAGTTTCCCCACATCAAGAATGTTGAAATGGTATTTCGCAAAATTTCAAGCGATTTTTCTTTTTGCTGGTTCTATGGTAAATTGAAATTTATTAAGCGTTCCCTTATCACAGGTCGGTTAAAATTTGTGCCTACGAATTAGAGAAACGCTAAATCACTAACGAGCCAATCAGTAAATGATAGAGGGATGTTGTCACGTGTTATCCAGTGGGGGACCTTGAAAAGAGCAGACCCCATTTTTGGAAAAAAAAATTGTCGATTCTTACCCGCTTCCTATTTGAAGCGACAACGCGCAAGCACTCTTTGCCTCAAGAGACAGTCCTTAACTTTTCGCACTTTCACCACCACACGGAATAACAAGAATTTTAAGGCCGTGAAAAGAATTGATGAGCGCAGCAAGCTGAGGTCTTGCGCCTCATTGAAGAGTCTTGGCTGAGACTTGCAGCTCTACAGCCCCGCTGATACTGTCGCAAGCAAACCAGGCCAGAAGAGAACAGCTGATGCAGTGCTCCTGTGGGTAGGCAACGCGCATGCCTCGATTTGGAGAACGGCCGCAGAGCAGGCCGGAGACTTCGGAGCCTTGGATCAAGAAAGAAAGGGGCACGCCTTTTGGTTCGGATCTCGTGCTGACAGCAAAGCAATTGGGTTGACATTCGAGGTCTTTTGTTATCGTCTGCTGTGTATTTTCAGGAAGTTTTGTTGTTTGTTAATCAAGCTTAAATTTCTGAAATACGCCGTTTATCCCCTGCATTAAATTGTTGAACTACTCGCAACTGAAAATGGGGAGTGTGGATAAAGCCGTGATAACTGGTTTTATTTGTAGGCTTTGCTCTGAAATGAACAGATTCGTCGTTCATATTTACGGCGAAGAAGGGGAACGATTACAGTTAGCGCACAAAATAAGATCATTACTACCCATACGAGTAAGTTCTTTCTTTTCTTGTAATTTTCAGAAAAATCCCCAGCAGTTTTTGTTGGCATTTAGCTGTATTTTTGGGAATGTTGGCTTGGTAAACTTTAAAGTGTTTTCTTACACAGGTTAGTCCTCATGATCCTTTACCGAAAACTGTATGTCTTCGATGCATTGAGAGTCTTGAAGCACAACATGATCTTATGGAACAGTTCAAGCAAGCAAGACAACGTTTTGTTGAGGCTGTAAGTAATCACAATGATCCTAATACTAATGGTTCATTCAAGTGCAGTCCCATACCACATTTACTTGAAGTGAGCTAGTTAACATGCATCGAATCGAAAATACTTCAGACCATATTTCAATGTCATGGCTTTAATGCAAGTAATTTTTGCAGCATCAGGAGAGGGATCGGCAAAGTACCAGTTCATCAAGTTCATTGTCATCAGAACCCAAAGACTAACTGGGAATTATTACAAAGTGGAGATGAGGGTCTATAAGCACGTGACTTGTTGGCAAGAGGAATCATGCATAAAGATCCATAACAAAATGAGACTGTATTTTTAAGTGTAGAAAATATTTATACAAACACTGAAGCAGATAATGTTTTGCTCTGGATTCTCTATCAACTTTATTGTTTAATTTGTGACTTATTTAAATGATAAGACTTTCCCAGTATTTTTGGAAGGTTTCTTTGATACCTGAAGAGAGAGTGCTTTTCAGAACTGTTGTGATTAGAGTTAGGGTAGCTTTGTAAAGGAGTAAGTTATATATTGCCCAATCAAGGTTTGACTTGTCCTACTGTGCTATCCTAATGTCGTAGATTTTAATGGATATTCTTACTTTCGTGGTGAATCTGCTGTTTCACTTTGTTCAAAAGAAATCCATTTGTCAAATAATGTCACAAGGGCCTGAGCCCGAATCTCATGGTCCAGCACATATATCAAAATTTGCTGAGAGATCAGAAATAAAATTGTATTGTCAAGATTTGATGAGGCCTATGTGTGAACTGTCTCTTATGATATAGTGAATAATATTAAAGTTCATCTTTCCTGGCTACATGATATACTGGTCCATGTAAGTAGGACAGGCCCTACTTACGTGGCCAGTCAAGTATTGTTTTGTTTTCAGAAAGGAGTGCAGGAAACCTAGAAAATTGTTGATCATTTATCATGTTTGGGCTGCTGAACCCCTCTTCCCCGAAAGAATTTGTGGTATTCAGCAAAGAAGACAGATTAATTTGAAATTATTTTTTTTTTTTTAATTTTCATGTTCTATATTTGTTTTGATAAAATGAAGCAGTTAATAGAATGGATGGAATGCAAAATTCAAGAGCATTATTAAAGTGCACAGCTTTGCAGATTTAAATTTCAGAAATCTATCAATTTCTTGCATTCCAGTGTGTCCTGGTTGACTAAATTTGAAATTCACCAGTTGATGTTTTGTAAGATTAATACAGTGAAATTGACAGGTACTGTGTTAGTAATAGAAGAATTATGTGTGATTTTGTATTTGTTTTTAATGAGTAATCTTTGTTTTTCTGTAGAAATAATTTTACCTGACAAATTTAACAGTTAGTGTTCAAATTCTTAACTGCATCCCAGCCATTAAACAAATCAGCCTATTGACAGTGAGTTGTATTTTTGAGTTAATGTCACAGACTACATTGTCATTTGTTATTTTCTCTCTAAATTCTGCTGCAAGTTTGTCTCTGCACTGAATCATGTTAAATACAAACTTGTTTGCTCTGGAAACAAAACTTTAATGTGACGGACATCCATCTGCAACTGCCCTCTAGGACATTTGGGGCTGGAATGTAAACCAGGTACATGTGTGGGTAAATTAAATGTTGTTCTATCAGATCTGTATTAAAAATCATTGTTGAGCCCTTTTCAACTCATAGTCTAGTTTTCATCCGAAATTCGGTTAACAGATTTCTATATTTACATTGCAGTGAAGCCATCAATTACTAACGGCACAGTGCATTCTTGGCTTGGAAAATTTCTTTGCCAAAATGTTGATGGGTAACAAGGGTAGGTGATAGAATCGGTTGATATGCATTAAGAAAAAACAGACTTTCAAAAAGCAAAAGGAACTTAGTGATGCCCCAATTACATTTCTCCAAATGAGTTTAGAAGGAATGGGCAATGTTAATAATGATAAATCATTATGTATTTTTTTTAAAGAGGCCCTGTCAAGAACTGATTGTTTACAGTCATTTTAAAATTCTGACAGCGACATTGTTAAAGAGGGACAGAGAGAGAGAATCAGTAACTAGATCTTATGCCGAGAACGAGACAAGGATATTAAAGCAAGGTCAGTTTGTATTTCAAACATCTAGGGCACATGAACTTTTTGAAATTAGATCTTAAAATAATATTTAACGTTCAAGAAAATATATTTCAAGTTTTCAGTGTAAAACAAAAAGATAACGCAACATGTAGCGACCACTGACCAGGTGGAGAACTTCATGCTCGATGCATTCACAGGAACGCTCCCGTGTAAAATGTCTACCAACCTCACAGTAAGTCAACTACAATAAATCGGAAGAAGTTTTGGATTAATTTGTGTTTTTCACTTAGAACAATGATCTTATATATTTATTTAGTTCTATTATTAGTTTTATACAAAGGTAATCATAAAAGCAAGGATTCCGTAGAAGAGTTAGACCATCATGAAGTGCGCCTAGGTTGGCAGCAAGGATCGTCTGCTAGTTAGTCAAAACAGTTTCTCTATTCTTACTATACGAAATCTTTTTCTGTAAAGGCAAGCAAAATCATTATGTCAAAACTAGCTTACACTTTAAACGGTACAATTAACTATTTCGCTCGAATAGCTACCGTACGCGGTTAATTTAAATAGATGGTGTTCTAATGCGTCCAGTATTTATCGATCTCCGTGGACTTTTCAATTCCTTAGCGTAGTGGTTTCTGCTCAGTAGTGAGTAAAGCTCGGAAGTTTTCGGTATGGCTGCTCCAGCAGCTTGCACGCGTTTCAGTGATAATTATGACCTCAAAGAAGAATTGGGAAAGTAAGTACAACACATACACTTCACGCAAGTGTCATTTTTCTCGCCGAGAACTTCGCGACTTGTCCGTTTTGACCTCTCTCCCTGAGCCTTGAAGCAGACGACAGCCTGCTATGTCTGCTCGCACACATTACTCTTGTTTGGATAGAGACAAACAAACTGCGTCATTAAAACTGACATCAATGCAACCAGCTTTGTCATATTCGAGGAACACCCACTGGCTGCTATCATAGCAAGTGGTTTAGTTGTGGGGGGCTTATGTCGTACATTGCTGTCAGCTAAGCGAAATGTATCGAGTGCTTCTAAAGGGAACTTTAAACGTTTGTACCCATTCACGGGAACAGTGAATTTTTATCTAGTTGGTGTTGAATAGTATTGCGCCGTTATTGGTGCAGTGCATACCGCATTCGATCAGTCGACATCATTAGGCTCGAGTCTCCTCATGCCCCCTCAGGGTACCTCGCCATAATACTCATTACTTTCTTGTTTTGTTTACAAACATACAGACGACTCTGTTTGTGCTGTCAATGTAACTGTTTGCCTCTTAGCGAGCATGGCATTTCATCGACGCGGGAATACCCACTTTTCTTTCCTGGTTTTTATTATTTTTAACGCCGAGTTAGTTTCGTATTCGTACCTCGAATCTCTTTTTAGCCGCCGCATTCATCAACTGTTTACATCTCGAGATTTTCTTCTTTTGGGGGAGGGGATGGGGGAGACCGCAGTGCTCTGCATGACCCTGCTCATAAGATAAATTATTCATGGAAGATTCGTCAAAGTATAGTCTGCAGAAAAATGAAAGAAATTCGCTTTTTTTCGCAGTGTATACTAGGCGTATTTTTAAGTTTTAAGTATACCCCACTCTTTTATCCATACCTAACCCTGTAAATTTTGAATGTTGAACCTCCTACATGCGATTTCCATCCTGGATTAATCCGCTAGTGAGTATTCAACCGCAATTGCGTTGGTTAGGTTATCCGAGGTTAAACTCTAGTGCATTGCTTTGCTCGACTTTTAAACCTAAGCTAGAGCTCAGAAAGTGGAAATTTCTAGCTTTCAAATTTACATCGTCTTTACAAGTATCTCGCTGGGCGCTCAGCGGCCTTCCTGGAATTTTCCCCCAAGGCCATATTCATAGGGTTGCCACGATTCCAGGAACAAGAAAAGCTAAGGGATCAAATTGTCAGAAGAATATCGGAAAAGTGAAACAAATGCCAGGCAAAAAGTATACACCGCTGAAAAGTTGGTTTAAGCTCTTTAAACAGTGAGGGAGTTTCAACATCGCGAAAATTTGCGCAGGACCTTGTATATTGACTTCGTAAATATAATTCGCCGTTCTTTTTAAGTCTTTTCCCGAGTACGGCAAACGTTGTTTCGTGGCCCGCTTTTTTTTATATCCTCTGTTTTTTTTCCGATCGGTTTTTAAAGTACTCCTTCTGATATTTCTTTCTCTTACATATCAAAATTCATGGGATATGACCTTACAAAGACGTGTCATTCGTTCTATTGTCATTGTCCGAATTTCAACCTGCGTTAGCACTTAATTTTCCGACATAAGATTATCTGGCCTGCATATTAATTATGACGAAAAGAACATTCATTATGTTGTAACAGTAAAAACAAACCCCCGCAATGGGGAAAGCTGTATCTGTTTTAGGTATGAAACCAAAACGGCGGTAGTGCGTGTTTTGGTAATTTTTCAACCAAGACCTATGTTCAGCCACATCAATGGAAAGTTCTCGGCGAGACCTCTTGAATTATACGACTGAACATAGGCCTATCTTGAAAAACAACCAAAATACGTAGCACCCCCTTTTTGGATTCACACCCAAAACAGGTATAGCATTCCCCAAAACGAGAGTTTTTACTGGGAAGTGCTCTCAGTTTTAAAATGATATTTCCGTTTGTATTCTAACTTGGTCCCTTTCATTATTACCAAGACAACCAACATAACATCCCCGCATAGTTGAGGTTAGGTTAAGTGTTGGGGAGTAAGTAACGGCTTGGTGACGAAAGGTGGAACTAAAAGGCAGAAAATTCCACCTTGAAAGAAATTTAAGACGGCGTTGTGATGGTCGGTGGTGCGAGTAGCGGACTGGCTAAAAACTGTGACCGCGGGAGCCGCACGTCGCTAGTGCCATTTCCGATAGGAATTTTCGTGGGATGTCAAATTTGGCGCTAGACGATGCGGCGTGACTCAAACCAATCACTTTCAAGATCAGAAAAAAAAATAAACCCACGCGCCGTCGTTCATGTTAGCTCAGGAGAGTTAATCGACCTGTATTGTCTTACTTCAAATTTCGCGCTCGCTTTCCACACAATTTTCCTACAAGGGAGCTGTTTTCCAATCACGTTGGCAACATTTCAAAGCAGCGCCGCTTGGATACAAGATCGATAAAAATTAGATTTCTACTCGGAAATGCAATCGAGCGGGAACCGGCATCTGCAAAAATATTAGTCTTGTAGCCAATTCTGATCATCATTTTTTTTCCCGGGGTCCTCCGCCTCTCTTTATGGGTTCTCCGCGGCTCTTTTATCTCTCTTTGCAGCTTTTTCTCATTCCACAATTCCTGTACTCTATCTCTCCTTCTACGGTTTTTCACGGCACCTACGTTTTTCACTCGCGACCTTTCGTTACATAGGGAGACCGAAAGAGATTGAACCACGCAGTTCTCTTAGAACCTTGTGCCTCACTCCGGTGTCGCACCGCTCAACGAAAAGTAAAATCTACAAAGGGGTTAAATAATGTTAACCGATTGTACGCAACTTGACCTCGTTGATATTTTCGCGGGTTTCCTCGTACCAGCGCAGATTCTCAGTGGTCCACGTACTGAGGAACGCGAAGCGCTTTCGGCTACTGCACTTTGTATCACCGCAATAGACGTCAAGAGTCCCTTTGAAAAAAGAGCGCGACCTCGTTTCGGAACGCGACTTTCGCATCTGGGGCAATATTCGCAAAGCAGAACGAAAGGGTTAAGGCACAGCGGGGCAAAAAGGAACGCACTTGTGCGACTGCGGAATACTCTGCGCGCGGGAGACCGGCCGAGGCGAGTCGAGCAATAATGCGGCCACGCGAAAAAGAATCATAAAATCCGCATTTGGCGAAAGCTGCTTCCAGGGATATAGGACTTTATCACGCCATCCCTCGGGAACAAATAGACTATAACAGCTCCAGTCCAAAACTAGCACTTTTTCTTCAATTGCGGCCGGTTGAGCGACGCAAAGCCGCCCGTTTGCGCGGTTATATGACAATGGAGCAGGTTTGCCTTGATTCCTGGAAGGGCTGTGATTTTCGCTCAACTCGCGAGCTTTTAATTGGCTTGGACGCCTGAACAAATAATAGCGTAAATTTGACATAACCGCAACTAGCTGTAATTTAGACTCGATCCATTTTCGTCGTAGCTTACTTAACCTATTCTGTAATCTTACGTAACCTCACCTTACTTAACCTAACATTGCCTAACCTAACGTAACCTAATCTAACTAAACCTAACCTTACTTAAACTAACCTTACTAAACTTTGTCTTACTTAAACTAACCTTAACCTAATCTCACAACCCTACTTAACCTAACCCTACTTAACCTAACCTTACTTTAACATTCCTCAACCTAAATTGACCAAGTGGAAGTATACGTAACACAACGTAGCGTAACTCCGCATTACTTAATAACCTCATTCAGTGTAACGCTACTTGACCTAATTGTAATCAACCACGTTTCCAGATCTTACTCATCCTAATCTCACCACGTTTAGACCTATCACATATTAACCGTATGTCGAGCATAACCTAACCCAGACATAGTTGACCTAACTTCTTTAATCAAACATAACTTTCCTCAAGGCGACCCAATTTTAGAAGATAGCCAACAGTGCCAATGGCAAAGTAAAAAAAATCCTTAAGAGTCTGAAAAAAATTACAGTCACGTGTTGTTGGGCATTGTGAACAGTCGTGGCTGTGGTTTTTATTCGAATTTATGAACTCGCGAGGAGAGAACAGAATCTAAATTAGATTTTTTCCACAAGCGTAATGATGGCCTTGCGTGAGCTGGCTGCACTTCACCACAAAATCAATAAACATCTTCCAATTCACCATCACGGCCTGTTAACGGAAGTTCGCGAGATGCGTTCACAGCAGCTGAGATGATTTCGCATCGGTGTCAACAGCATCTCAGCAAAATTAATTGGCTCTTACGCAACCTAGTCTTTTTTGTATTCAGCCCCTTGAAACAATGATTGATTTATTTCATAACGAATTATGAAACAATCGTGCTCTCTCCAATCCCCTGTACGTAGAGGATTTGACCTAACCCTTTAGCTCCGTTAGAAGATGCTTTAGTTCCATAGTTACGGTTAAGCTGGCCCAATTTTCAAATCAAACTTGGAGGCGTTTCCCGCGCAAACTTTCGACTTTTCGCTTCTCATTGGCTGAGACTTTATCCAAGTCATAGAGGTAACATTGATTCGATGCTATAGTTTCGGCAAGTAGAAGCAATCGACAATCTGAGTCTCATTGGTTGAAGTGATAATGGTGACGTGAAAGGAGAAAAGTTGAAGGGACGTGAGGCCTGTGATAACAACAGGCCCTGACCGGGCCTGCGCCCGGCCTGCGTCTGCGCGCACGTCGTATTCCAATGATTGAAATCGCGAAAGTAATAAAAAAAAAGGTCGGACGATGAAAGAACAAGACTGAATAGGAACCAAAAATAGACCTTTTCTTTTCGGACTGTTATCATTAAATAAGCGAAAAGAAGACAGTGATAGGATTGTCAACGTTCTCCTTTTACTTCATTTAAAATGCCGCTTGCTCGCAATGACGCGGTTTTAAATCTTCCTCAGAACTGCTTATTTGTCTTGACAAGGTGACCAAGGGAATGAAATCAATCACACAATCAGTTTTTAAGATTGCATTTTCTATAGTGTTGAAACTTGCGTGTCCGGAAAAAAAAAACGAGACGCAGGGCATTTTTTTTTTCAAAACAGGAAATGACAAGATCATTAAAAAAAAGAGAAAACCCTCAGAAATTTTTGTGCTGCTCACAAAGAGTTTTTTTTTTTTTTTTTTTTTTTTTTTTTTTTTTGGTTTTAAA
>Ga0058701_10001278_pt1 | contig 17706 bp, 7 predicted proteins | sample AgamicOrMae_FD_97039 | JGI IMG/M metagenome (GOLD analysis project Ga0058701, IMG submission 97039) | Agave microbial communities from Guanajuato, Mexico - Or.Ma.e | ecosystem: Host-associated > Plants > Phyllosphere > Phylloplane/Leaf | place: Guanajuato, Mexico | collected 2012-06-04
CTCGCTCCGCTGGCGCTTCTCTCGGCTTTAATACGAAAGGTAGAACACTAGAGGTATAAAGAGCAACCTTTCAAAATTACAGTGTAGCAGTGGCAGAGCCGCTGCCTTAGCGCTGATCCCAAAACCCGCTGCGATCCATCAGACTACGCTCCATCGAGGATAGGCAACCGAAACACACGCGTGTGTTGACGGTTGCAGGCGGGGTAGATTTATCTTTCCTTGATAGTACCTCTATGGAAGTGCTACGCTTGTTAGGCGCCTGAGTTTCTAGGGGTAGTCAACCGGCGCAAAGCTCGTGTAAGCAGAGTTGCCTATGCTACTATTGATAGGTTCTTTATGGACGGCTATTTCCATTTGCAGCTTGACTACGATCAATTAACATCTTTATACTCATACTCAATAGATTGTTTCTGCGTCCGGCCGTAAAATTGTTGCGTTGTCATCAATACTGCTAGGTAGGCCAAAAAAAATCTATTTAGGCGCTCAAGTCTTTACTGCTCCTTGAAACAAGAAGTACTTGTAGCAGAAAATCATAAAAGACTTTTAACTAGTCTGGAGCGTCTTTATCTACTGTAACATCACGTCATTTGCACGTCGTCACCTTCAATCCCATCAGGTCGAATCCTCTCCACTTTGTGTTTATCCTGAAGGCTTATTCTAAATTGGGAAAGGGTGCGTTTCGAGCCCGCAGCTCAGTTTTGCCAGATACCGGGACTCCGTCATTTTTAAACGAGGTTAACTTTTTAACCGGTGAAGATAACTAAGTGATCAATCCCATTTTTGAATTGTTCAGTTCAAGAGCGATCCAAAACATACCCGAAATGCTAAGTTATCTCTTGTGGTTCTTGAGTTAGTTGCGGTTAAGATTAACACAATTGCGAAATCTGGCTACACTGCCGCAGCTAGTCTACTTAGAGTTCTTCGGCGGGTGGTTGAACATCATTTCATATTGTCTTTTGTCCCTTAGGGACCGAGATCCGAGTTCGAACTGTACGAACGCGATGAATCATGGACTGAGGATTTTACTCCTAAATCAGAAACTTCACACTAGTCGAAGAGGACAGCTGTAAAGTTGGTTGAAAGCTTTTATCCTGACGGGCACAGGGCTTGGATCAACAATAAAAGTTGTTCCAGCTCGTTTCTCGCATCGGACCTCAAGGTGCCAAGTTCTGCGGAAGGCCATTTTATGCTCTGCGCTTCTGCTTCAATAAGTTTTGCTTGCATAGAGTGGGAATCTCTTGACATATGTCACATACTCGAAAACACGTTCGATTCCCTGGGTGGTTGTGGGGAGCTCGAAAAGCCGGGTACCAAACCGGAGACAGGTCATGTATTGTAGAGTGCTCATAGTGAGCAGTTGAGAGACGTCCAAGTTTATACTCATACTCGAAGTCGCGACTGAAGTTTTCCAAAAGCTCGTAATGAGTGGAAAGAGAGGCCGATATGATAGGGTTAACAGGTAACGTATTTAGAACTAATCCTGCCCTTAGCGCCTGCGACTTTATGCTATGTACCCCAAGAAAATGCCCTTTTCTATGACTACGAACAAAAAGTTTTCTGTGACCGAGAGTGGTAGTACGGTGGTTAGCCCACGCATCTATTATACGGGAGGCCCGGGTTCGATTCTGGCCCGACGCCGGCCACCGTGGTAAGATTTACAGTGTGTTTTTTTTTTCCCTCTAGGTGAATACCGGGGTGGTACCTCTCCAAATCGGCCACGCCGTATACCTTCCTCCTATCCATCCTTCGCCTTCATCTCGCTCTTCATTTATCACTCCCCTGTTCGCGTCACAGTCGCTAACAATCTCGCCGCTCCACAGCAACTAGAGATAACCAGAGCGAAAAAAAAACTTTGAGCTACAAAATAGCCCTTACCGCTTGTTTTTTTATTCGTGTTTTTCCCTTGTGTTCTTTTCTTGCGAATATAGAGTGATGTGAGACTTACAACGGGAGTACCTTAACTTGCCGCCTCCGATTTTCTTGAAACGTTCAGGACTTTAAGATACTTGTATGGAAAGATACTCAAGCCCAAAACTTTCTCACGGAATGCATTTTTTCTATCTTAAAAACAGCGTTAAGAATTTATCAATAAACCTAAACGAAAAATTGCCAATATCTTGTAAATTGCTGGAAATATCGCAAAATCCTCAAAATTTCAGCTGCATACGCTGCATGCGCTACTTTTAAGGGTTCTACAAGAAATGATTACTGGTTTTAAATTACATCGGAAAATATTTTTCCTTGTTCCAAATCGGACGCTATTTTTATGGCAGTAAAAATGAATATCGGCAGCAAGTTTGCGGCTTGGATATCTTTCCATACCCCTATCTTGCAGTCCTGAAAATTTCAAGAAAGTCTGGGAAGGACAGTTCTCGTACTCCCCTTTTTAGTTTAGCGTTTCGTTAGGCTGGCACTTGCAGGATGCGAAAATATTCCCTCTTCACATTTTTTCCGACCTCTCTTACCTGAAAACGAAATGAGATTTGACGGAACGCATTTTATTAAGCCGATACACCGAGCAAATATCAATCAAATTATTTATTCGATGCTCTTTTGTTGTATATCTCTATCCGTTACTAAGTTACGGACGTTCGGAAAAATCAGAGGGAGCAATACCTTTGCAACTGAATAGGTGCCAAAATAGAGTTCAACTATAGGTTGAAGCAGTTTAGAACTAGGTAGGGTGAGACAATGTTTGCCACGTAATATTTGCCCGCCTAAACCAGTAATAACTGGTTGAACTCGATTAGCGAACGTTTCCAGTGGATCGTTCGAAGGTATCTTAACAACAGCCTGAAGGTTGAGGGTTAGATTAGGCCACGTTTCTTGGAAATGAGATCTCGGGAATTTTAGGCGGCCGCTCAGTCTGTTTTGTTGGCGGGTCGTATGCAGGGCAACGTTGCCAGGCAAAACACCTCCTGAGCCTCTCCAAAGTTCATCTTACAACGAGCGTCTTGCCAATTCGGAATTCCTTGCTGAGTTGATGCGAGCTTTCAGCTTGTGGCTGCCGACGACTAGTGACTATGACCACAAGCTTCCAGTCCGCTGGGGGCCGGCTGGCCGGCCGGCCGGCGGGGGCGGCCGGCGGGGGCGGCCAGCAGGGGCGGTCGGAGGGGGCGCGCGGCGGCGTTCTGACTCCAAGGAATTCGCTCAGGAGCATTCCACGAACCGCCTGTTGGCATCCAGGTGCAAGGAGGGTGTATCTCTCATTGATTGTATCAAGACGGAAACGTGACACTATTGGATTGAATTACAAGAATCGATAAAGAGACTCCGCTCCCCAAATCAAGAGCTTCACAGACTTTCAATCGTCGCTGAAGCTCCAACAAACTCTAAAGTCTTCACCGAAGTTTCACAAAGCATTCAATAAAGTTAACACTCCAATTCTTGGAAGAACTGGAAAAGGTACTTCATATTTTTAATTCTTTTTGATGAAAGAAAGGAATGAGATAACCCTGTCAAAAGTTTCATGTGTGGTATAGGTTAGGGGAGGCTTCACAATCACACGTTTTGCGATTAACACACCGTGCTTAGGAGGCTAAGCTAGTACAGTTAGTTATCATTTACTGTTGGAAAAACAGTCCTTTCAAGAACCTCGCCTTTTTTTCAGCTCTGAATACGTTGTTCTTATTGTTGTTGCTTTCTTCTTTTTTGTCGTCTTAAGACAACAGGGTTTGGAAAAATCGTTGGAGTCGCAGAGAAAGACTGTGGAAAAGAGCTTGACTCTTTACAATATTTGCTCAATAAGAACGCAGAAGCAATCCTCTTTGATCAAAGTGAGCGTTTCTTGAAAACATTTTGCTTTAAAAATATTGCAATCACTCCGAAAACAGAGTGCTTAATCATCGGAAGGTTCTTAATTTAGACAAGTTTATTCCGCCGTGTTCGGCTTTACCGATAAATAAGGCGCGAAGTCTTAACTTAATGCCGTTGTCAAAGCAGAGATAGCAAGTTTAACATTGATGGGTAAACTACCAGTTTCCCTCATAAATCTGTCCTGAGCACGCGAGATAAATAAAGCTTACGTACACAAGAAACATTAAGACATGATCCATACGCTTCCGACGCTGTAGTACCCACATCAAGTTATTAGCTGCGTCACGGGTTATTGGCTCTGGAGTTGAGCCATTTTGCCGAGCGGGACGGCCACCCTCCTGAAGCACAGCTCCAAATAAACTCGTTGCCGCCCCTCCCTTTCATTGACAATATACAATGTCACCGTCGTTGTTAATGCCCCTAGATTTCTATAGGTAGAACAGCGGTGCCAATAAAAGAAACAATCCAAGAGGCTTTTCGGAGGGCGATACGTATTTTAAGCTCTTCATCAATGTTCCTTTTAGCTTTAGAGAGGAGGGTGTGGTGTGGTGGACAAGAGCGAAACCTGGAATTGGGCGTAAGGATCCTGCCTGGGGGCTTGTGGTCAGTTGCACGTAATTCTCGTCCAAGCAGCTCCGGGCTCTCCGCCATGAGATGTGCACCCCTCGGCTGCCCGGGAAACCCAAACAGGAAAACTGGAGTGGAGCGGACTTTAGTAATGTCTTTACAGATTGTGTGTTGTCTGTGACGATTGGCCCGACTACCTTCCTGATAAACGAACGATTTTTGTAGGGGCGTGTCTCCCAGTTATAGGGAGGAATTGGATCAGTTAACATATCAATTGATGATTTTCCGTATAGATTTCGGATAGGGGATCGGCAACTTTGTTGTAGGGACTGTAGAAGCACTCGTCGGTGATAAAACAAGAAGACAATTATAAAATGTACCAGCCTTGCTTCTAACTGTAAGTATTTGTTTTTTTAAGTCCTCCTTGACTTTGTTTTTACGTTTTAAACATGCCTTTTAATCTTTTTTTAGGTGAGCAGTTAGCATCTCGATCCCTCCTAATACAAATCCACCAGCTTCGAAGTGCTTTTCCGTAAAATCCACTAACTGCGATGTGCCTTTCGTAAAAATCCACCAACTATGCTATCTATTCACACTGCAGTTGGTGGGTTTTTGGATCAAGCACTTTGCAGCTGGTGGATTTTTCGAATCAGCACTTCGCAGTTGGTCGATTTTCATTAGGAGGGGGCGATCTAATGATCGTGATGTTATTCCTTAGAAGACGCGGAAATCCGCAAGAAAGTCTGACTTAAATTGTGATCAGGCTTACGGAGACATGAATCATGAGGCGCAGATGCTTAAACGAAAATTACAATACAGGAGAGAAAAAAAAAGGAAAAAGACTGGGCTTTCTTTGTCAAGCTAACAGGTCAGAAGCATGTGAAGGAAAGAAGTACAAGGGACGAAAATTGAGCAAGAATTTTCGTCTCGCATAGAATGCGCTTACAAAGGCAGGGAGATGTATTTGGCACACTGTGTCTTTTTCTTTCAGACGGTGAAAGAACGACGGGCGGCCTGAACGCGTCGACCGGACGCCGTCGCGTCGCCGTCGCCGTGGGGGGTCGCGGCGCGGCGGGGACGAGCGATGTCTCTTCCTCGTTGCCGGATTTCCTTTTGTAACCAGACCTCCAGCAAGGCAAGGCACACACACTCAAGGACGCTGCAGACCCTGGACCTCAGCTAGGCCCTTTTTGGAACTCTGCAGCAGTCCACTTCGGGAGACCTCATATTGTCCGCTAAACGCACCTGCATTAATGCAATTGCATAAATGAGCTTGCCTCAGCGGGGATGATACATGCAGAAGAGCAAACGAACATTAGTCTTTTAGGTTGACACAAACGTGGAAATGAATTCTTAATTGCCTTCTCTGACCGCTGCAAGAGCTTCCCCCGCGTCTTTGTTCGCTGTTTCGGAAGTAAAAAAGGATCTTTGGTATCCTGCCCCGACCGGAACTTTTGGGCACATCTTACGGTCGTCCTCTGATTTAAAACTAGTTGAATACATAAATCAGTTACTATGTGCTACTTCTACTTAAGGCAATCATTAAGGATTTAATGGGGGGCATTTGATAGCGCCAAAAACCACAAGCGCCAACGCCGCAAGCGCCAGTAACCGCCAAACGAGAAAAGTCGCTAACGCCAAAGTTCGTATAGGTTAGGTTAGGTCAAGTTAGGTTAGGCTAAGTTAGGTAAGGTTAGTATTGCGGTCAAGACCTTTGGCGTTTGCAACTTTTCTCGTTGGCGTTAACGGATTGGCGCTTGCGGCGTTGGCGCTTGTGGTTTTTGGCGCTTATGACAGCTACCCGATGTGATGATTTTTCTTTGAGAGCTAGTCGCTCAGGTATGGGCGAATTAGACCACTGGTGTCAGGAAAACAGGAAGAACTAACACCTGTTTTAGCTAGTCCCATACCTGTTTTGGAAATTAAGACAAAACAGGGCGGAAGAGCGTAATTTGTTTACTTTTAAAGCTAAACCTATCAACAAGTACCTACATCTATGAAAATGTCTCGTTGAAAGCTCTCGATTGATATGTTTATTGATAAGGTTGTCTTAAAAGTAGCCAAATTATGCTCATGCTCCCCTGTTTTACCTTTATACCTAAAACAGTTATGGGACACTACCTGAAACAAAGGTTACTTTTTATTGTGGAGGTACAGTACCTCATCTTTCGTGATGTCAAGATGTTAGGTGAAGCAGTCCAAGGTCCGTGTAATCTACTCGTATGCTCGTCCGCTTGCCTGGGAGCAGTTTAGCTAATTTCCGTGCAAAACGGAGGATCCCATACAGGAGATATGCGGAGCAGAGAGCCTTGTGGTCAACATCGCGGCAAACACCCGTTTGAATGCTTCAAACTGTTTCACTGCTCACCAGATCAGACATGCAAGGGGGTTGTGAGTGTTGGGACATTGTGTTGAAATGCGCGGTTAGAGCTGAGGTTAAACTTACCACGAGCAGTCAGGGTAGCATGATGGATCGTTACAAGGGCGGACTTAAAGGCCTGCAAGAGAAGATCGTATTTAAAAGAAAAGTCGGTCAAACTGAAACGTAGTTTTTCGGGAGACGGAAACTTTTCTTAGTGCTAACGCCCTTGCCCTACTCGTAGCCTAACCTCATCAAACCTAACCTGACCAATCCTTAAATGGGATTTCCTTAGCGCGATGACATAATTTAGACCTAATATCTTGTCGTGCATTGTTTCTGGGTCTATTGTACTGCCCTGTGTTTTCTCATTAAACTTGCCCAGCATAGAAGCTGGCAACCTGTTGATGGTACATTGTTTAAAGCGTGGTGAAATTCGGCCCAGGTAGTCAACCCCGCCGGCGCGGCGCCTCTCACCTTCATTTGATTACAAGCCAGAATACAAAATAAAACTTGTTTTCGATCAAGTGACAGAATGCATACCTGAACGGCTCCGCTCAAGTAATTTCAATGGAAGTAGGCTTCTGAGGACGTGAGTGTTTTAAGAAGCCTATGCATAACATATAAACTAGCTCATTTATTATTTTGCTGAAGCGCGTGTTGATATCCTCCCCGGCAACGCTGTTAATTTAATCCAGGGCTGAGAGAGGCATCACAGGGCGACGATAGCGTTCGTAATATCTCAATGCTTCGGCCAAAAAGGACACCATATTGTACGGACTACGCAATTTTTACATAAAATCTCACACTTTTTGAGTCATTTTTAGACCCCGTCCGTCCACCCATTTCGCAAGGTGTCACAATAGATACAACCTCTTCCTGTGACGTCACACCGGCATTATTTGCCAACCTCGCTAAATGCAATATTTATGTTACACTTTTTCGCGTGATGTATTAAGTTTCTTTTTACCGTTTTCTTTTTCCGATCATCCATCAAATAAAACATTTTAGGCACAGACAAATAACAATTACATGTATGAAATTGAGCTTTCCAAAAGCGTTGCTTTTTGTTGTTGTTTTTTTTCAAAAAGTCCGAATTTTTGTTTTCATGTTTTGTATAGTGACCTTTAGGCTATTCGGAGTGTGAATTTGACCGGCATCTTTGACATACGGTTGGATCCGCTTGTGCGAAGTTCTCCCGTTCAGTTGCGTGTTTGTTATCGCGAGTAAAAAGCGTTAGCGAACCCAGATTTTTTACGTGTTGAATGTGGAAGTCAACTTCATACCACGCCTTCTATATGACAAATTTCCGAACCCTCCACCCCTTGAAGGTATTACGTATTTTATGAACGTTCCCTTCCTTATATCAGCGGGCTACAATCACTAGGCTTCAGCCTTGTACCGTAGTGTCCACATGCCTGTATTGACAAGTTGAATCTGAATTCCAAATGCGATTGTATTGGCAGATATTGGATGACAGATACCGCGTGTGAAAAAGGCTCGTTCGTACAAGGACCAAAATGAGCTCCAGGATCATTACTGAGTATTGAGATATTTGGAGTGGAAAAAGGAATTCTAGAGGCGTCACCCAAAGCAGGGCAGGGGGAGCCTAAGGCGTGGTGTGGGGACCCGAAGGCGGACGTCCCTTCAGAAACATTGGCATGATGCTTCTTTAGAAATGGAGAAAAGCTCAATAACATATGGGTGACAGATATGCCTGTCCGTCTTCGCGCAGAGGAGAAGCAAAGAAGGGAACTGGTGGAGAAACGTTTACGTCACGTCTCCGGTGTCAATACAACGTGAAAACAGCATCACGTTTATCCCAGCCGAGGCAAGCAAGGAAGGAGTCTTGTGGAGCATTTTGCGAAATTTGATGCTTTTTAGCAAATCAAGTCTTGTCAGCGCCTGCAAAGTATCCGCTCAGCGAGTCGCTGTCTTCGGGAGTGTGCTGTATTCCCAAAGGTTTTGGACACTGCGGACTTTGCGAAGTGGAACGGAACTATTTTTGATAGTTGGAAATTATTTCTTCTCACCATCGGAGTGGCTTTTCAGGAAACTTCACAGAAGCATCTTTAATTGTTATCATTCAGCTTGTTTGACGATGGAAGTTTACTTATGTAACACAGCAAAAATTAACCCCTGTTTTAGGTATGAAGGTGAAAAAGAGAGAGAGCGTGATTGGGTAATTTTTGAAGATAAACTTATCAACAACCATATCAATGAAAAAGTCTCGTCGAGGTCTCCATAGATGTGGCTATTCATAGGGGTATCTTTAAAATAACCGGATTGCGCTCTTCCCCTGTTTTACCGTCATACCTAGAACAGGGGTTAGTTTTTACTGTGAATGTAGGCTTTCTGAAGTGTCACCGAGCATCTGAAGTGAAACCTGCCGAAGGCGTAAAATATCTGTAACGACGTGCAATATACTGACACCTTGAAGGTATTAATAGTCTATCAGTGCACCTCAGGCGTTTCTATTTTAGATCCCTCTGGCGTCAAAGATATTTCCGTAGTTTTTGAACATCTTAAACACACTTTCCGATGACTGTTTACAGCACTGTTTTGAGAATCCCGTAACGTTCTTAAAACCCTTTTGGATTTGAAACCTGTTTGCTTACGAATTCTTCTACGATCAGCTCAGTTGGGACTACCAGACACCTACCCAGATTAATTTTCAGTTCAAAAGCAATGCGAGCGGGCTAATCTTCATCTAGATATTGAATGCAGTAGTTGTGGCGTGAATCCGAGATCCGTTTTAGGAGCATTCCTCCCCACCGAGGTACCGAACCATCCAACATGGATGAACGGATTGCAAGTAAACCCACAGCAGGTGTGTTTCCTCTTAGCCATCAGAGCGTGAATATTGGAAGACGCCGTTTATTGACAGAGACGTCTCTCTCATAAATATTCGCACGAAGATCCCTGGATGGACATGCTGCATGTCTGTCGTGCAGTGAATGCGGGAGCTTAAGTAGTTCATCATGGTGGTAAGGGGTTCGTCTGAAAAACTGTCAAAGAGCCAGTTGCGAGTTTTGCACGTGTAGATTACCAGTTTTCACGAATGTGGGTCTTAAATGTCGATAGCAACACCAAGAGAACGGTTCAAGGTCTACGATCCTGAACTAACTGTAAGTGCAACCACAATTCGACAACACACACATCCCCAGAGGTTGGCGAATCCCTTTTCCCTGTAGCGCCACATCTTTACCTCCTGTCGGGATGAATAGGGGTTGGCGAGGACCTCTTTCCTCTCTTCCTCCCCCTGTGACCACAGGCAAGGTGTGCGGAAACGACAAAGGGGAGGCGTCGAGCTGGTCCCCTCTTTCCTCTTCCCAGTCTCGCCAGGTTTTTGCAACAGTTGAGTATTCTGCAGTTTGCCAAACGCAGAAATCACTGGATCGGCGAGGAAGCTTTCAAAAAATAGATTCAAAATGAATTTGGAGTCTGATATGGGGCTCTCTCAACGCCTGAATGTTACTATTGAAGTATTCTACAGTACACTAACTTTTCCGAATAGCTCCCATGGAATCTCCATTGATTCGGGACAGTACTTGATGTATTTTTTTAGAATTCGATGGGATTTCGATGGATTTCGTAACCAGTTAGAGGAGTGGCAAGGTGCCAAGATCAAGAGGAGGAAGTTACGTCACACATGATCAATTGTTGCGGGTGCGGATATGAACAAACTTTCCCAGCAACAGACACGTACCACGTGCTTCATTAACTCTTTGTTCTCTATATTTACGTTAAATTATAGTTCGTGTGATAAAATTTACAAAGTGGAGCAAGTATATTGCATCTCTTACCCAAAATCAATAAATCGAAATGAGCCGCTTGCCGCCTCAATGAATAGCAAACAAAGTCAACGAACTGTGTCGGCCGCTGTACCAGGGTTTGTTTGTGTCCGTCCATGGCTGCGACATCTAGTCACGTGATTGGATAACCAATCATAGAGCACTGTGCCATTTTTCAAATATTTTTTTGTTTGTCTTTTTTCTAATTTTTTTTCGTACCGCGCCTGTTCTTCATACCGCAAAAATTCAAGACTAGGATTTTGGGTACACAAGGGAAGATAGTAAACACAGCCTCTACCTTTACAGTAAGTCGCTGGAGTCAGTTCAGTGATTTAGATCTGTCTTTTGAATGAAATCCCCCTTGCGGCTCATGAAAGGCTGAATGGATTGCTTTAATTCTAATGAGCATGATTGTTAGCACTGAACCGTTTTGAGTCGAAAGTCGCTCCAGTGAATTCCACGTTCGGGTTTTCAAAGGAAGTGCTGCAGACACAAGCGCAGAATTTCACAGTCTAAACCAAAGTTGAAATGTCATACGTAAGATGGTAAAGGTAGACAAACTTGAACCCCCACTCTCAACGAACATCTGACGTTCGAGAAAACACAGCAAACCACAGCGGTTGCCACTTGCTCGCGTCTTCCCCTTGCGCTGACAACTTTGTAGTTCTACTCAAGCAAATCGACTTCCACTCTTTCTTGCCCAAATAAAACGTCCTGTTCGCTGACAATAAAGGTCCACTTTATCTTCCTCCATTTCTTAATAAGAAAATAGGACTTCCAATTTTTCTCAGGCCGGTTCCTGACGTTACGTTTCTCGTGCCCTACGTTGCGGATACTTCGCAGATACTCTTGGCGCCAGGTCGTCTATACAGGCGCCGGTGTACAGACATGTGCTGACATCTGCTGGTCGTGGCAAGAACGACAGAAAGTATCGGCAGAGTGGCGCGAAAAACAAATGAGGTATTTGGCATTAAAAAACGGCTTCGCAGGTTCCCTTAAACGTTTCCTTCAACGTTCGTCCCCGATAACGTTCATCCTTTAAAAAAAGAAAAAAAATCCGTTGGACCACTCGGACTTCGTAACGGAAGTTACACAGCGTAATTTTACTGCAGTACCAGGGTGACAAGCCATAGTCTATGATCGCCGGAAAAAAAGGGCATAAAAAAGAGTGCGGCTTAATCCTCAGACCTCTCACTGCAAAGTTAATGCGCCGAGCAAAAATTGCAAGCGTCAATGTGCTAAATTCAATACACTGCCAATAACTTCCTTACACCGAACGCAGTTTGCCAGAAATATTGTTACAATGTCAAGAGATAAACATACAGACTCTATTGGCCAATTTTAAAGTCCCACAGAGCCGTTGGCGAAGTTCCATTAATAAAATCAATATCGAGCAAGGAAATGAGACTTTTTTTCTATGACTGTTTTAAAAAATCTAAACAAGAGGACTTAAGTCGCAAACCAACTAGGAAGTAAATGTTTGCCTGCGGATGCTCTAAAATTCTAGTCTAGTCTAGAGCGAATAATATTAAGACACCGTTTACTTTATAAGACATGGTCCAAAAATTCTATTTTGAAAAAAGCCAATTTTTCGTTGGCTATGTTTTTTCTTGTCTTCACAAAATAAAATCGATTTTTTTTATGAGGTCAAAATTGCCCTACGGCATTTTTTCGCCAATCTCCATTTCAGGACTTCGTGATCGATGCGGCAAAGGATCGTTAAAGGTTCAGGTCCGGACCATGAACCTGAGCTATGCTCGCAGAACGTTTGATGAACTTTTGCCTGCTTCCAGGGACATATGAAGCAAACTTCGGTACTTATAAGCATTAACCGTCCAGTTCTAGAAGACCTTTTCGTAACCGTCCAGTTCGAGGACCATTCAAAACTGAGTTTTCTGTGCTTTGTAAGTATTCCTTTCACCGCTATGGCTAATGTTTGTTCATCAGAGGTTGTAGATAAAGGTAATGTTAACCGTTTCTGCCGACCAAAATGCACACATACTGGTAAATGCAAGGATTACAGATCACGGAAAAAGCAGTTTTGAATGGTCCTCGAACTAGACGGTTACGGAAACGTCTTATAGAACTGGATGGTGAAGAATACGTCGCCTAGATTTGGACGGTTAAGAAATCGTCTTCTCAAACTGCACGGTTAGTTCTTGGAGGTACTGATTTGTGAAAGTCTGTTCGGTTCATGTAGGTTGAGAGTCGTTTTGAAAGTGTAAGTCAGGAGCACTTATTGCCACAGTTCGTAATTAGGAAATTAGCATTTTTTCTGCTTTTATTTCTTCTTTCCAGCCTGACACCTCATTGGTCGGAATAAAAGTGCAATTTACACTGGTTCCTGAAAACAACTCGGTTTTGCAGAAGATGCAGCACAACATGCTTTGACCCGAGGTTACGGGACATTTCGTCTAAAAATGTATGGCCAGAGCGTTAAACGTCCATATGTACATTTCCCAGTCGATTATTGTCCAGTGGTGTGTACAACATCCCCCTTCGTTTATCAACCCCATCAAATTAACATCGTGACTGAATGTAATCTCAACCACCCGTAATGTAGCATGTAACATCCTACCAAATCTTTCCTGCTTCGAAGAACTTTCATGTCTCCGAGAGCATTCAGTTCAAAAGGGAAATCCAGCTCAGGCGGCTGTGAATCTATTGCGAATGATAGCTATTTATTATTTGTAGCACAAGGGATTGAGAACGATTGCAAGTGGAAACCGCGATTGCACATATACACCGATTGCTTACCACTTACCCTCTTGTTAATTGCCCATTTTTACTTGTTTTCTTAACGGTTTTATGTAGGCCTTCAATGCCTACATGCAAGTAGTCTAGGCACTGACAGAAAAATTCATACAAAACCCATGAAACTCCGAGCATAATGCTATATATATCAATATACTGTATGTACAACACACACAGTCGATATATTATCTATGAAGAAGATGTATTAAAGATTCTCTGACTTTTGATCTTTAAGATGTATTGAGTATGTATTGTAGAGTATCATCTGAGGCAAAAGTACAAGTATTGCTCCCTCCTATTTTTTTCAAACCGTCATAACTTTAAAACGGAAAAAGATACAACAAATGAGCACAAAATGAATTCGACAGATATTTGCTCTTTATATCGACCTAATAGAATGCTTTTTTTTGTCGTATCTCTTTCCGTTTTCAAGTTAGAGAGGTTTGAAACATATGAGAGGGAGCAATACTTTTGCCACGGATAGTACGTATACTGTACTTATATGTGCGGTACTGTACTTATATTCTGGTCAATACATAGTAGGCCTATGTCTCATTTGAAAGTTCTTAAAATGCGGCACTTAAAAAAAATAACGCCTTCGGGTTCAACGAGATTTTTTCCGTGTTTAGATTTAGATAATTTTTGAATGCGCTAAGGCGGCTGATAGTGCATAGCCTATGGCTTATGAGTTATTATTGTAGCTGATAGATGCGTCTCACTCAATAAATAATGAGCTGTATGAATAATAGTTTTCTGGGTATAGGTGTAAGTGGGAAAATTGCTTAAAAGTTGCCCTTGTATCATACGACATGTCTTCTCGGAAGATTCATGTTATCCCTGGGGGAAGTGCCTGTCGATGATCAAAATTCTTATTAAAAAGTTTGCTTAAAAAAAATTATCTTGCTTGAATAATCAGCGGATTTTACAAGATTTTTTGTGTGCGTGTAGTGTGCACTGAAATTTTTAAGCGCGCGGAGAGCGGCTGATTGTGCATTATTCGTAAACTGGGTGTGGCTTATTGAGTCATCATTCATGATTTTTTTTATGGAAACTGATGTATTTTTTTGATTTGTGAATACGGTAGAATCTCGGTCATACGTCCAAGTCGAGACTCAAAAATTTGGACGTAGAACTGAGAGGGACGTACAAGTGAAAATAATCTTCCTATAACGCCATATAAAGTATTCTGAACGAGTCTATACCAATTGGACCTACAAACGAGTGGGGCTTACAATTGAGAGAGACGTATAACTGAGAACTCTACTGTGGAAAAATTGTATTAAAAAACTGCTCTTAAATTACATGACTTATTGGGCGGATTTCACGTTCATTCCTTTCCTGAGGGTCCAACTGGGGTACACGTGCGATATTTTTGTCAAAGGATTTCTTTCGAATGAGTGCGGACTGTTTTGACCTCAAAAGGACACCAAAGCGCACAAGGAGGGAGAAATCCCTCTTTCCCACGTTCAACGAAACTTTCAAGATATGGTACATTACGGGTAGCTGTCATAAGCGCCAATGCCGCAAGCGCCAATCCGTAACCGCCAAACGAGAAAAGTCGCAAACGTCAAAGGTCTTAACCGCAATACTAACCGTACCTAACCTAACCAAGCTTAACCTAACTTAAAACCTTACTTAGCCTAACCTAACTTAACCTAACTTGACCTAACCTATACGAACTTTGGCGTTTGCGACTTTTCTCATTTGGCGATTACGGACTGGCGCTTGTGGCGTTGGCGCTTGTGGTTTTTGGCGTTATCGAATGCCCCTCGTACATTACAGTATCCTAAAGAAGGCGCGTCTGGTGCACTTTTGATGATCATTCGATCGTAGACCTGTGTGGGGCCTAGATGCAAGTTTCACCACCGGCCAACGCACAAAATTCACACTCAAGGCGTTATCATATTCTAGGTCTGCATTTAACCCGTAATACTTGAAATAAGTCAAAGTATTCAACACCGATCAAAAAGACGGTCAAAGTTTCCCACATTGTTCTTCGAAGAATTCGGACGTGAAGGACCCGCGCGGAGTCTCAACGATTACAATGCAAAGGTTAAGGATATTACCCCGCGGTGAAAAGATGAAGATAAAAAGCTGAAATCGATATGGTTTGTAGCTATCATACATCCTCGCATAGTTTAAAATTAAAACAAGTTTTACCATGTAGTTTCCGAGTTTGAGCCTGTGAAAAGTGACAAAAAATACACGGTGATATACATGGAGACCTCATTAAAGAGTGTGCATAATCGAGAAATTTCGTTATACCTTGTGAAGACCAGAGAGAAAAAAATCTTTCAGTTTAAACCCCAATAGAAAACTTTTGAGCCCAAAAAATTTATAAACTTCGCCATTTAGTTTAAGAGAAATCCGAGAAAAATCTCAAAAGAATATGCATTTTTCGTGAAGAAAAGAGTCAAATCAGCAACTGTAGATTTTTTGAAAATTGGAAATCAACTGATGCAATTGTCGATAAATATTGGACCCGTGTATTAGTCTTGTTTCGAAGAGATTCGAAGCTATAGATCATTTTTAAACGTGCATTTGACGATTCCAGAAGAACTTCACTAGTTTGCCACCGGGGTATATCCTTAATAATGGACTTCCTTATCAAAAGGCATTTTTATGTTTGGTCGAGAGGGTCAGAAATCGGTCAAATTTGTATCGGTCTGAAAGAGTTCGACACTGTATTTAAATTGCGTTAATCGATGAAAATCAATATCCACTCCGGAAAAACAACCTTTGTACTTGAAGTCGTTGTTTTCGACGTTTGCGTGTCTGCAGCCACTCATGACTTTGGAAATTTCGTAGAATCACAAATTGCGTGTTGTTTTCAAACGAATCTTTGATCGACGACGTACGCGACGACCGCAACGCAAACGCAGGGCGCGCCGCGTCCGCGTCGCACTGCTGGCTAGAGAGCCTGCAGGCTCTCTACTATAACTGTTATTTTGAATTCCACCGATCTGATTGGTTGGGATCCAGCTTTTGCATTCCCTGATTGGTTGGGATACAAAACTTGGTGTCGTCACGTGGTACAGTCGGCCACTCTCTGGGTAACTACAGTCTCTCTACTGCTGACCGACCGACGTGAGCGAGGCCGGAGTGCTCTCTACCTTCTCCATTGTTTTGTGACAGTTTGCAGACGGCACTGGTGCTCCATGCCCTGCGATTACGACGGTGATTGGCAAATGGCTCATTGTCAGTTCCGCTATGTTTGGGACCTCGTAACGCTGCATAGTTATGCTGATGTGAATAGGTCGTGTTTCATACGACACAATCTCTTATTTGCGAATTCGGTCCGAGGCAAGGTGACTATAACAGTGGAGTCACTTCAGGCCTTAGACAGAGAAAACGCAGGAGATATTTTCTGACGCCACTTGTTTGAGCGGATTGCCTGCTTGATGAAGGGCAGCTTGCTCGGGTAAGTCCGGAGAAGTTCGGAATCGTTCAGCCCGAGAAAAGGCTGCCTCTCACCCTGTAAGTAGGCAACCCGCGCAAAAAAGTGACGTCGGAAAACGTCTCCCATTTTCGACGGGAAGTGATTTGGTCCGAGGATAATACTTTGATATATAGGAAGTTTTGCGACATGGACGTTCTTCGACATGGGATAGTTGGTGGATGAAAATAATGGTCTGATTGCTAGCGTAACAGAACGTAATATTTAAAAACTAAACTGTTTCTGTCATTGGCTAAAATCTAACGTAACTTAACCTTACGTTACTTAACCTTTTTCCGTTAAACCAGATATTCAGGCGAAAGTCTCGAAATTTCTTTGAACTTAAACTTATTTGTACCCGGTACAGTGCGTCACAAAAGGCATAACCAGTTCTTCCTTGTATTTCATATGAAAACCGGAGTCGTGACTTTCGTATTCCCATTGTACCTGAGAACATACTCCTTAATAGATTGCTTCCTTGGGACGGCCGAAATTCGCGGAGTGGGCTGGGAATGTTAATAGGAGTATTTTTATTACTAGTTGAAGAATACTTCGGATACTAAGGGGTCATTCAAAAGGGACGTCCGCACTCGAGGGGGACGAGGGAGGTACGGCCTATGCGGACGCAAGTTGACGTGGGGAGGGGGGGGTCTTCACCGCTGCTGATGTCCTATTTCAAACTATCAAGCCTAAGGTAACTTTCTTTAAAAATACATAATTATTTCATATCTTTGAAACCATTATTTCATTTCATTGAAACTAATTATCATAAGTTACTGTTTCCGGTAACTTGTCTACTTTCAACATTTTTTTTAAAAAAAAGTGAGTGTCTATTGACCCGACTGCCCCATTTAAAATGTATTAGGTTGGGTTACGTGCGTTCAAGTCACCTCGCATTAAAAATGCATCATGTTAGTTGTGGTAGTTGTGTGCCTTCAAGTCTCCCTGTATTAATGCATGTCGGGTCAATAGCAACACCC
>Ga0058701_10001279_pt1 | contig 17705 bp, 12 predicted proteins | sample AgamicOrMae_FD_97039 | JGI IMG/M metagenome (GOLD analysis project Ga0058701, IMG submission 97039) | Agave microbial communities from Guanajuato, Mexico - Or.Ma.e | ecosystem: Host-associated > Plants > Phyllosphere > Phylloplane/Leaf | place: Guanajuato, Mexico | collected 2012-06-04
CAGCCAATTTTTCATCACCTATGCTGCACAGCCACATCTTGATCTTAAGTACACTTTATTTGGCAAGTAAGTATAGTTTATGTGAATAAGATATCTGTAAAATAATCCTATGAAATGCCATTAATAGTCAACAGACCTAGTAATTTTTGATTTTTTTTCAGGGTCATAGATGGTTTTGATGCTTTGGAAGAGTTGGAGAAATTACCTGTGAATCCAAAAAATTACAAACCTCTTACAGAGACAAGACTCCAGTCAGTCACTATTCATGCAAACCCATTAGCTGGATGAATGACCTGTAATTTTTCACAGCATTGAAGATTTGCGGAGTCTTTTCTGCTGGTTGTATATATGTACAAAGTTTTAAATTAAATTAATATTAGCCAGATCTTTGTAAACAATATGTAGTCAATCCTCACATTTACCCTAGCTTTGTATAGCTGCCATAATGTAGTAAATGGTAGCAGTAAAAAGACATGTAGAGAAGAAAAAAAAAAGAGAGAGAAAATTTGTCTTTTTCAAGAAGAAGAAAAAAGCCAAATGATAAGAAACATTATAAATAAAAAAAATGAATACATCGCTATTATATTGTAAGTAGATTTAAAAAAAATGAACTATGGATTAAAAATATTATCGACTTGCCTTAACGCCCTCTCCTGCTCTCTCCACTGAGTCAGACCTATTCATCTACTTTAAAATATTATAGTTGGCATAATTTATATTTTTGCTTCTAAAAGCACCAACAATAAAAGAGGCTATTTTTTTTGCTAGTGCAATGTTTCGAATCTGCCGCCAAACGATAGCAGACCTACCAACTATTGTACACTAAAAAGAAAAAGTTGTAAAATATGAACATACGGCGCAGTTAATATGCATTATTCATCAAAGATTTTTCAAATTGAATTGGTTGTCTTTGGCTTTTTGTCACTCTAAATGCATATAGGGATCAAATCAAAAATAAGGTTGCTAGCTAAAGTTGCCAATCTATACTAGTTGCCTAGCCTGTTTTCCTCCCACACTCCCCACCACCCCACTTCACCACTCTTTATCTGTCTGCTTCGCAAAAATAAACAATCTCTGTGACTTTGACCGAATTATTGTTTATGAAAGATTCTGAGTTTGATTGGCAATATTACTTCTGCAGTGGGCCAAATCAAAGGGTCAATCGCTTAGGCTCCTTCTCGGAAGAGTGAAATACTCGACGGGTTTCCACGGCTTTGTGGGAATGTATCTAACCTAACCTCTACGGTTGGTTTAGTTGTTGAAATAATCTGGCATGTTAGCGTTAACACGACGGGGGTTATTGAATTTGACTGTCGCTGGATTGGGATTTGTTTATGGCTCAGGGACTGTAAAATTAACGACAGGCGAGTCTATGTCCCCAACTTTAAACAATCTCGAACTTATCTTCATCGACGTTTTTTCTCAAGTGAAAGCGGGAGATGTCGTTACTCTTGTAACTCCAGAGGAGGATGCATTGGTTTGCAAACGAATTATTGGCATGGGAGGAGATGTTTTGCTGAGCCGAAGCAAAGGTGAAATAATTGTGCCTGACGGTAAATGTTGGGTTGAAGGAGACAACTCAAATTCACTAGACTCCAATTCATTTGGGCCAGTGCCTCTTCAAAACATTTTAGGCTGTGTGAAATATTCTCTTGGATCATCCTTGCGGAAGATTGAGAATCGCAGATCAGCATTTCTTCTTAGAGAAAGTGTGCAAGTTTCCAAAGAAGCTTAGCCCTTCCAGATCACCAAGACAGTACAATGCGTTCAGTCTGTTTTGTGAAAAGACTGGAATTTGACTTTGGGGGAAATGTCTTCCGGAGTTCTTTGGAGCTGGGAGATGTTGATAATTCAGGGGATATGTCACTGGTTGCTGGAAATGCCAGTGGGGACTTAGCTATTTTCAAGGTGAGTTCAAGGAAACTTAACTTCTATTTTGTAACTGGACACATTACCTGATGCCATTATTCTTTACAGGGAGACCAATTATGGCAGAAGATGCAGGGACTTGGATTGATCACAGCAGTTGGCGTAGGTGACATCCTTAACTGTGGTCTTAATGCAGTTGTTGTGGTATGTGGCGATGGATGGTGCCACATTTTTTTCTGCCCAAAAGGAGGAAACAAACTAGAAAGTGTCCATGTTCAGAGGATTCCAGCCAACACTAAGGTAGGAAAAGACTCAGCAACAAAATTTTTCTATCCAGTTTTGGCGTAATTACTTGAAATAATTATTTCTTGCAGGTTTTGCTTCTGGGTGATATTGATGGAAATGGAGAACAAGAACTGGTTTTGGGCCTCACTGACAGAGTGGTTCGTTCTTACCGTTGGTGCTGGACCAGCACTCCCTTTTCCAAGGACAACCCTCCTGAAAATATCACAGGCAGTAGAGGTCTTCTTGTCTGTTTAAACAAGTGGGAATTTGCCCACCAGCTGGGAGCTGTAACTTTAAGCCACCAAGCAGGAGGAAAGCCCTGTCTTCTTGTGGCCCAACCTGGTGGTACCTTCATGAGAATAAGATGCAACATTGATCAAGAAAAGCCTGAATCAAATGAATCAGACATTGAAGGTGGCACAAGGTATGGAGCTTATCTCAATAATACATTTTTTAAAAAAAATATTCAAGCTAGTCATCAAACCAGACTGTCTTTAATTTAAATTTATTTCCAACAGTGGAAGCAGTCAGAGATCAACCATTTTAAATGAAACCTCAGTGGACTATCATCCCCTGTGTATAAACAGCATGAGGAATCCCAATGTTTCAACAGAAATCTTGGGAGATATCGAAACCGGCCGCGATTGTACCGACCGAGGCACACCATATGCAGTAGCAACCTTAGACGGGACCCTTATGCTTGTTCACGATGAAGAAATATTATGGTAGGTATTTCAATCTTATGGACGTTCTTGATGAACCGGTTTGACAGTTGTCACTAAGAAAACTTTCAAACAGAATGAGCGACTCGTAAGATGTCTTTTAGTGGGAAAAGATCCGCTCCCCCAAAGTGTGGACGACCACTGAATTATGAAATGCTTTTAGGTCAATCCAAGTGGATCACCAATTATTTGCGGTGACAAAACTGGACGCGACAGGCGATGGGCGGGACGAGATCGTCGTATGCTCATGGGATGGCCAGACCTATCTGCTGGACCAAGAGAGACGGAGTGTTAGGTTCCAGCTGGAAGAGACTGTCTCCGGCTTTTGCTCAGGGAAATATTCGATTCAACTCGGAGCCCCAGCGATTCCAGCCCTCGTTTACGCCACTTTCAACAATAAGGTACTTGCTAAACACTACCACCCCAAACAAGAGCCGCACTTATGCATAAACTTTGCTGTTGCAGATTTACATCTACTACGATGTGCATCTCCCTTCAATGATGACTTCGTATTTCATTCCGAGGATCGACAACTCGTTTTTCGGGCGCGGCATTCAAGAAGTCCTGGATCTCCTCGAGAAAAGCAACACCAAGGATGCTGCCATCGTTGCGGAGTTCCTGAAATACCCGGATAGACGTGACGTGAGGCGGCGTATAACTGAATGGTGTCTTTATCGTAAACGTTAACGAGATCGAAATGTCTCCTTAATTATGTGATGCTTAAAACCAATGTGATCGTGCCAGCGATGTTTGCTGGTCGCCGTAAAAGTACTTCCAATATATTGTCCTGACTGGTTAAGAAATGACTGTCTATATTTAGCGATGCATCGATTATATTATTATGTCTCGTAGACAACTGCTTATCCTCATGTAATTTTCAAGAATAATCACTAGATTTCCAAGTTTTGGCTTTTTTTTGGACCCTAAATATCGTCTTACGACAGCGAGATAAACGCTGAGAGGTACTATGAAATCATACCAAGGGATACTTGATTTACCTCACAAAATATAACTTTAATTACATTTACAGCCAACCTTACAGATAAGTTAAGGATACACTTTTATCCATAAATATTTTGCTAAATTAACACTCATTCTTAAACGAAGATACACTTTGAGAAAATTATTGTAGACCAAAGTGAACAAAAAATGGCGCTAGTACATAGCATTGAACCAAATCATTCCCGCTTAAGAAGAGAGATACCCATCAGCTTAAAATTTATTTATAATACCTTAAACAATAATTCCACTAGAATAATTCACACTTAACGTGTGTTTGGTGAGAGAAATTACAGCAGTACATGAATCGGTGAAAGGCGATGAGAAAGCATAAGTTCCAAGTGACTCACTGTCGCGTAAACGTTCGCTCACAGGGAGCACGAGCATGAACTTCCCGATTTGGACCCCACTTCGAAACAATGTCGAGCCATTCAACCCTCGAGCACCAGCTCGTGGAGAGCTCCCTTTGCGATTTGGGGTGGCCACTCGAAAAAGTCTCAACTGTGATATCGTAGGTGGCCAAGGAGAAAAATAGAATCGCCGAAATAGTCTAAAATTACCCTGTTTCTAAAAAAGTATGTACAGGTCTTACTCTTGAGCAATTGTTCGGATGCCACACCCGACTGTTCCCTTCTAACTCACAACCTTACCCTAAGTAAGTAATCCAAGTCCCTTCTGATGCGTCCAAGACAAAAAAGCTCCATAATATCCTTTCCTTTTTTTCCCCTTCTTCAAAAATGAACTACAATCTTTTCTTTTAGTCCATAATCGATCCATTCGATTTTTAGAAAGAAAAGACAGTTTTAGCTGTTGTTTTAAGGCCGTTCGAGTGTGTAAATACGAAACTACGACTGTCACCATATGAAAATAAAGTTAGCAAATAATTAATTCTCGATTTTCTTTTGAAGTTAGTTTGCGTCAAAGCGCGTAAGGTTTCCCGTTCTTTTCTTTTTTTTTGCTGATATTTATTTGATATTTATTAAACGTTGAGAGTTGAAAGTTGAAGTTTACATCAACGATCAGTTTTCTCACGCGGCCAATTTCACCAGGAATTGAAAGGAATTTTATATCTAAGGGGACAGAGCTTCGGAGCAGTAAGTAGTATAAAGAAAAGTGAAAGGACTAGTTTTTGTTACTATCTTCCATTTAGAAACGGTTAATAGACGTCTTCTACTTTTTTCCTCTTGTTTATATCACAGTAAAAAAGCAGCGGTCTGGACAATGATTTTCAGCCCCGAACTGAGCCTATCTGCATTCGAGGTAGACCATAAAATAAATTTTACTCATGATATCACATTTGTTAAATGCATAGTTAATATTACAATAGAAAAAGGGAACGCTTTCTCTAGTCTGTATCGAATGCCTACCTTTCCAGCGGGTGGCCCGAAAACCTCAATAATTTGACCAGTTTTTATTCGCTTAACTTAAGTACGTGACACTCTCCTAACTTAACAATGGCACGGTCTTTCGTTTCATAAAAATATTTGCGGTACTCGGTCATTACAATTCACTCTTGATTAAGTTTCATACCTAGCAAAGATGACATGGAGAATACCAACTGAGTTAATTCTCACAAAGATCTGTCGGGTGGCCGGTTCTATATGACTCGACAGTTTTTGGTACAATGAACCTCAACCCGGAAAAATTGTGCTCTTCAGAGCGATGGTACTCGGGTTTTAAAACAATCTCTCCGTCGCCGTCAACTAGAACTCTCGTACAACAACAACCGTACGTCAGATATTACTATAACAAGAAATTTCAAAACGCTAATAATAAATTTCTCTAGGTCTCTCGAAAAAAATCTTTCCTTAGCAACGATCCTCACTCTACTAAAGCAGTATATAAAAATATACGTACAAGTTTTTGAGCAGTAAAGCATTTAGCTTCGGCCTTGTTTGTACAGCGTGGTCAAAGTTTCGCTAACATTCCTTTTATGATTATGTTACAACAACAAAAGTAATTACTCTAGAGACAATGCACATTAGAAGAATGATACATGTGGATGAGTAGAAGAGCTAATTCCCAAGAAACCGGTACACGCAAGCACTCTTTTGATATCTATTGATTCAGAAAGGTACAACACAAAAGAATAAAAGTCATACCTCGAAAAGTCTTGAAAAAAGCTTTCGATTTTTTCTAAGAGAACGTTGGCAATACCAACGAATTGGTTCAGGTGGAGGTCTATGTTTTCAGATACGCAAGTCATACCAACACAATTTCCTAGAAATGAAAATAAAACTCCTTGGGATTCTTCCGCGAGAATCGAAAGCATGAGACTACATTTCGCTAATTGAGTGGATAGCCAGCAATGAGCCGTTGATGTGTACAATACACGTACCAATAAATATTTCGGTGGTCCCATCTGTCACCATGAAAAAAGCGCTAGATCATGAGTAGAACTGGCTAAATCGAGCGAGTAATGCGTAACGGTTGTATCGCATGAGATGAGCGGGGAAAGGGGAATATTAAGAACCATGACATTCTCCAGTATCACAAAACTGAACACATACAGCACAGTGACACGTAGTCTTTACATGCATTTTCTACTCGATATCCCGTACCACATGAGCTCCGTACGAAATAATTTCTCCCTTGAGACGCAGCAGTGATTTAATTCTAAGCGCGTAACGTGCTTCTGATATCTGAAATGGATATAAAATTATCCTTTTAACATTAAAATTTTAAGCGAAGTCGGAAAACACAAACGGCCAGATTTAACGTCATTATGTGCTACTATACAATTGCGGCATGCCATTACACAAAGGAAGGAAATCACATTGAATTCGACAAATCTTATCATCACATAGAAACACACCTTCACATTTATGGACATGTGACATTTATTTTAAAACTTCATGGTCCTTTCTGGACATGTGGCCATTTCTCTCGTTCAGCTTTTGAACGTTTGCGTACTGGCATTTCGATAGACATATAATGACACAGCAAAGGGACATCTACACTCTGCCTGGTCCCGAGACGTTGGGGTGCACTGAGTTTTCTCTTATCGTCGAAAATTCTAAAACGAATCAGCGGACAATGCAAGTGAGCGGAGCAAAAAATGAACCATTTTTTTCTGACATGCGACTGCTATGCTATGTTTTCATGGTAACATGATTTGCAAGTGAAATATGAGCGCAATCATATTTGGCTTGCACTTTCGTTGAATTTGTTTATATTCATACGAACAAAAAATTCTAAGAGGCGTGCAACTGAATAATATGGTTCCTTGTTTGTTGATTAGTAAGTTTTAAATAAATCAACTTGTATTCGCAAAGGTAAACAGGTAGAAGTTGACGTTGCTGCTTCAAGCATGCCCCATAACTCCACGACTAATATCTTCTTTGGATTGGTGATTTAAAGGTAACGTTGATTCATGCTGACAACACAGCAGGCCTTGTGGAGTGGTTTGGAACATCGTTTAAAACAATGGACTTTCGCAAACAAAAGTTACTGCCGACCGAAAGCGTGCAACAACACGATAACGACACATTTATACTAATAAAAAATAAACCTTTCATGCATTTCTTCAATTAAAAAGCACAGAGTAGGTACAAATATAAAATATTTATTTAGTTCCTTTTGAAGATAATGTTAAAAACAGCAAGACACCAAACAGGAATCGAACGAGCAATACAAAAATGTCCGTGCGGCTCATACTGTATGGGTTCTGCAGGCATCTTAAAAATTACACTTCACGTACAATAATTTAAGTAAAAAGCATGCCACGGAATCCAAAGGAACATTTAGCGCTAACAACACAGAAAATGAAAACAACTATGGGTATGTCTCGTTAACCACAAAATGCAAACGTAAAAGAACAGAAACGAAACTTCTCCGATAAACCGACCACGACGTAACGGATTTCTCGCCAACGATTATCTTCAACATGCTTATAAGAAAGTGCACTGATTTCCAATACTGAAATCGAGAAGAGAGCGTCAACGATTTAGGAAAGCAGAAAATGATTTTGAAATCCTTGGGAGAAACTTTTCCCGCATATAACTTTTACCAGGAAATTCTCGGAAAAAAAGCAAACAGATTTTTTTTTCGTTTGAAGAGAAACCGTGGACGAAAGTGAGATTTGCGGTTGATACGTGAACATGCACAGAGTTTCCCGGACTCATCAAAAATTGATTAATTATTGATGAGCGCGTAGAAATGTTAATCGCGAAAATCGTGCCGCGGTGAAAACGCTACGCTCAAATCATAATAACGCCTCCACTCAAGGCACGAACACCTAAAATGCTCAATATTTGGTCTGTAATGTAATATTTTTGTACGGTGATACCTAAAACTTAATCGTTCGTTGCCACTAAACATATTAACAATCAAGTTTTTCCAATTTAATCCAGAGAATTGTAGAGCGCTCGATAAGCAAATCATAAATAACTAATAGGAACTCTCTGACTTGGACTGCAAAGAAAACCTGATGAAGTCACTGAATGATACGTTATTGACTGCAAATTCAGCTAAAAGAGGGGGGGGGGGGAACAAGGCACAGTCAAAGGGTTTTGCGCCAGCGCATTTCTTACTTGTTGCAACGGTTCGTCTCTTAATATCTTTCGATGCACCACAGCCATCATTAACAATCATAAAAAATACAACTCAAAGTGATTTGAAAATCAAATAACAATTCTGCGAACAAATAGATTTACCACTTTGGTTTATGAACTCCTGAAATACAAGACTAGCCTATGTAATAAATTTAAACATGACATACGATATTATGTGATAAAATAATTCATGGCGAAACATTATAATTGCTTGCCCTTGGCTTTACACTAACACGTCATTCGTACTAGCTACACCTAAATTGCACTACTGATGCTCAAAAAATTCAAACTCTTTCAAATAGTTTATCGAACCCCGCGCCACGCTTTAATCACTCGAAAAAAAAATATTCTTTGCGGTCGATCCGAAAAAATCCAAAAGTACCTATGGGCCTAAATTCCACCTGGCTTCTGTATAGCATTCCACAACTGTCTCTGTCAAGCAACAATCAAGTTAAGTGAGAAAGAAAGAGATAGAGCCGTATTCGACACTCCGTCCTCTGGTTCAGAGAATCGACGGTTAAAATACACTTCGCGATTTAACAGCCTGCCACATGACTCCTGGCCCATCGATACGTTTGGTCCTATTATCGCAAACTGCCATAAAAACTCCCGTCCGTTAGACAGGAGTGCTCTTTTTCAAAGAGTGGCACAGGTTCTGAAAAACGAAGAGAGACACGAAAAAGTACAACCAGAAAATAGGTTATTTTCCAAAAACTTTCTGCTCTGCAGACAGCTATTTTTTTATAAGACCTAAAAATGACAAGCGTCCCAAGTTTACAACCAGTGCAACACACTCGTTTTTCAACTAACCCTAGCCCTGTCAACTGGAAAAGCATGTCCCCGAAATCTTAACTCCACGTCATGAAAAGAGGGAAAACTATGAAACGGTACGCAACCCGTAAACCCTAAAGAAAAATTAAAAAAAAAATCAAACAAACAACAACCTTAGTTTTCCTTTACATCATCTTCAAGGAGAATTCAATGCAACATTCCCTAACAATAAGTTTGTAACACATTTAAACCACATTTAGGACTTTGCCAGCACATCACAGTTTAAAGTTCCTCAACAAGTTAAAATTTGACTTTTACATAAATACATCATCTCTGACGCTTCTACATCCGCGCACTTTTATGAACAAGAACACTAAAACGACACTACCTCCATAAATACCTTTATCACTACAATCAGATCACCAAAATTTGTAACATGTCAAGTCGTATCTCCGCGCAGACGAGGTTGCAATAGGAGACCAGTACAAAAATCCCAATACTTAAGCAACCATCCTTTTCAAAATATACTTTTGACAAATATTCGAACAGGAATACAGTAATATCGTCTTTCAACTTTTCCAAGCATCCCACAACGTTAATACTTCCCTGCGAACGTCGAATTCACCGAGCAGCGGCTTGTTATAACTCGACGTCTAACCTATACTGACGCATTCTCCATTTTTTTATTTTTATTATTTTTTTTATCGCTTTTTATGCAGTTTTTGATATGCCGAAGACTTTGCGCAGCTCAAAAGAAAGAATAAGAAAGAAGAAATCAAGTTTAAATAGGAGAATAACCGGAAGAACCTAATCACGTTGGGAAGCATTTCAAACGGTTTTTATGCACACGAACGGGTGCGAGTTGAAAACTGCCGAGCCGGAACTAAGACTGGTATCTCCACACCGTGGATAAACGTTTACTTTTCGAACACACTCGTTGCGGATCAGCGAACAACAAATAGTGTGCGAATGTAACAAAGCCACTGAAATGGAAGCGGAAAAACTAACAGCATACTACTAACCAAACTTGTTCATTTTGTAAAATGTATAATAATATTTAAATAACATTAAAATCGTGTTTATACACACAAGTCGTTAATTAAACACTCTTCCTCAATATAAAAAAGGAGCTATGTACCACTGCTTCTTACATAATACCATCGATATCATGGTACGCTTATCCTTTACGAACTAAAATCACAGAACTTCCTGGGTAGAGAATAAAGAAAAGTAATGCTTCACTACTTCAATAAAGACGGACAGACGCGGCAGTCAGACATCCACCAAAAGTCGGCGACAGAAACAGTTTCCACTTATTGTCACGGGCGCTTTCCATCCACTCAAATACCAAACTTGGATCGACGCGAGTCACTCAGCGCCCACCAAAATCGTCAGAATTAGAATGCTCATAGAAGTCCAATGATACGACAGCCAAACAGATACGCTACGTCAAAAATGCTAAATTAATTTTATTTGAAAAAAAATCTTTCGGGGAAAAAAAAAATAGTTGTCACAATCCAAACAAAAAAAAAGGAACAAAAAAAAAATCAACAGCTCGGAGCTTTCGTTGAACGAATTATTCTACTTTAAAATGCCAGTCTTTTGGAACGAGTACAAAAAAATAGAAGATATCTTCTACGGACCACATCATCACGAAAAAAAAAGCCCCGCACAAGGAGGGAAGCACGAAAAAATTATGCTGTACCTTCATTTCATGTCGATTATTGCGAGCACATAATCACTTTTCTGAAACATGCCGACTTTGGTCAAAAATCTGACTGTCTGCCTCCTTCCTTCTCGATTGCCGAAGTGATTTAGGAAAAGAGGCCGAAGATTGTAATCAGAGCAGGAGGCAATGTTCCTTTACGTAAGATTGTACACCTGCACCAGAATAGTCCAAAGAACATAAATAGGTGACCGTTAATAAGAATAGATTACATCATTTGCTCAAGGGCAAATATGACCACAATGAGATTCACGTTCACTCCTAATTGAAACTCATCAAAATACATCTTTTTCTTCAGGACACTTTCTATGGCTTTCCGATTGGTTGCTATGCAAAATCCGATATTTCTCCAGTCGGTTACTAAGTTACTAACCTCTCTTTAAACCAACCACAAGTGCGTATAAAAACACTCGTTTGAGTCAGGCACACCGACAACTCCCTAATCGACATGAGTCTAATGAATCTTCCGGTAAGGTATATTCATACCTGCTCCTCACAAAACTGGTATGGGAGTTCCTTCAATTTATCTCAAAAATAAAAACTAAGAGGATAGCTAGATTAAGACCTGTTGTCCTTAGAGACGGCATTAAAAAAAAAAATTGTCTGAACCCAAGTGTTTGAGCCCATGAAAAAAAAAAATGTTATTGAAGGACGTCGATGATGCAAGTCTCAAAACAATCGAAAATTCTCCGAGGCAGGTAAAAAGTGTTGTAAAAGCGGACTCAAACGCCGTCGGCTCTAAATAGGAGTTTCCGGAAGCAAACTCATTTCTACGGACAACATTTTTCAGGCTGTAGCTGAAGAAAAATCTGAACAATTGGTGAGCTCAATTGAGAAGTAGAGAAATCTACTCTTAAGTCCGTGTTGGTAACGCACAAGGAAACGAGAACTTTGGTGACCTCAACTGGACTGCCCTTGTTGAAACGAAGCTTCTTGATCACAGCCCTTGACAACAAAATAAATCGACTTCTCACGCCGCAACATAATCGCGCAACTCTTTTGCATGGCGAGGGGCGCGAGACATGAACTTGTCACGGCACTGAACGGAACGGACCTTCCCGGCACTCCTCATATGGCACTAGCTTTAGTCTGTCTTCTTGTGGCTCTGTTTGGATGCGATTCGGGTGCGATGGCCGGGCTTGGCGTCGGAGGGCTCGACCTCGCTGCTGCCCTCATCGCCGACCTCGCCCTCAACTCCGCCCCCCGCGCCCGCCTCGTATCAAAGGTCCTTGAGGCCGCCGTCAGGAATCCCATTTTTGTAGTTTTCCAGGATAGTGTTAACGAAGCTCGTCGTTTCGCCGGCGATGCTTAGTCCTTTAAAAAATAAACAAAACATTTCCTTGAGTACCCTGTAAATTTCAAAGGTCGAATTTTCCACCTGTTCAGTTCCACCTTTCATCGCCAGGACGAGTGGGACGACGCACTAAAGCACAGTTAACCTAACTAAACCAGAGTTAACCTAATAATGATCGCTCAACCTGATAACGCACGGCGCGGCGGTTACTTCAACACTTGGCTTTGCAAGGAAAGGAACAAGGCAATTTGTCCCTGTGTAAGATAGAGATTCCCTGATTTCTTCAAATCCAGTTTTTTCACCACCACCAACAGATCCCTAGGGCAAATGCCCTATCAAAGTGAGGTTTTAAGATACGTAACAAAATTGTGGAATAAGTAACGACTAGTGACCTCCACTTGACAGGGTACAACTTTTCGAAGCAATCTTATAGCTGGGAGGAAAGATGAATAAAAATCAAACATTTATGAAGAGGGGGTAATTCGCGGCCGGGAGGTTGGAGGAAAAGGCGTGCATTTTATATTCTACTTTTTGACGCGATAAAACGACGGAATGAGCAATCGACGACGGTAAACATCATTTTTAGTTCCCTCTAAACAATTATAACTATCAAACGTAAAAAATTCAACTAAATGTTTTCAGCTCGAAATTTGAAAAAAAGCAAGGGGTACCCTTAAGTTTTTTTCAAATTTTTGGTCCAAAATTTGTTATGCGATTTTTATTTTTTGACGATTGGATGTGATTGAGCGGAACAAAAAATGATTAAAACCGATGTCTGTTGCTCAATTTGTCGATTTTAAACGGACTGGGAGAGGCGGCACTCCACGGACGGGAGGTTGGAGGAGAAGGCGTGATTCTCTTCTGCACGAAGATTAGCGATCATACTTGAGGCTCATCGGTCTCCGCAAAATCAATATCTCAACGAATGTGGCTTACAAAGACGGATCTTTAAAATAGCGGTAAAAAATGACTAAATTTACGGAAAAATGGCAAATAGCGACAGAAATTGTTTTAAGTGATAAAACGGGATTATGGCACTTTAACGCGAGAAATATGAGAACGATTTTGGAGGTTGGCTAGACACGCCAGATTCTGCGTACAAATAGAAATGGGAAACATTCATCAGTTACATCGCCACTATTCTCCGGAGACGTTCTCACTTCTTCATTCAAAAAGGGAATTTCTCCCGGTTTACCTAATAAGTCTGGTCACGCCAGACTGACGCCCGCAGTCCATTCAAGCGACAAGTCTGTCTAGAATTTCTCTCTTTCTCGCTGACAGACTTGTTTTTAGTACAGTCGAATCAAAAATCGGGTCATCGTTATGTAAGGATTAACCCATGAGGAAGGTGACAATTGCTGAACTCAACTGTACCTAGCTTGACTCACACTACAGGAAAGGAAACCACGCCAAGCTGAAACGCATGCATGGGAGTCCCTTCCGAATGACCCAACACAAAATATCGTAAAAAAACGAAACATACCTAAAGCTTCTGCCAACCACGCACAGATAAACTTCAACTTTCTTCGAATCTTCTCTCTTCTTCATTCTCATCAATAATTAACAAGTAAAATAAAAAAACAAAAACAAAAACGAAAAAACGAACAAGGAAAACAGAAAAAAGGATAATATATGAAAAAAAGAATAAAGGGCAATTCAATTTTGAAAACGACACGGGTTCAGTGAATATTATGGTAAGTGACTCGCCACAACTCCAGTATTATGCCCAAAACGGTTTGAGAAATTATCATCAACCGCAGCCCCATTTTCCAGTGGGAAAATGTGACGTCTTTACCGTCAATGCCCGATCAGGTCTCGAATTCCGTCTATCAACTTCAAATTTCGCTGACGCGACCAAGTTTTGCTGACACTTACGTCGAGGCTGCACTGGTTTAAAAGTTTGCCGTACTTACGTGTTGCGTTCTTAATCAATTCTTCAATGCGTTTTGTAAGTTCTTGACTATCGGCACCCGTTGCCCTGGACTTCAACACCAACGCTTGGCGGACTTGTTGAATTCCTATTATCAGCCGCTCTAAAAAAACAAAAACAAAAAACACATTTGAATTGGGTTCGTCTTCAAAATGATCCGTGTTTTAAGAAAGAGGTTCAACTTACTGTGTTCTTTTTCTAGCCCGTCTAATTTGATCTTATTGGCTTCGTGTTGAGCCTTCTTTTTCAGCCGACATGCTCTGTGAACAGAATTACTTATTTTAGCACGGATTTTGACAGTTCCTCAAGCAACACTCTCATCTCATCATCCATGACACACTTTTTTCTGAATGTCTGAAAGGGCGCTAAGTCCGATCTGAACTCGTTGTGCTGCAGCTTCTCAATGATTGATAATTTTTTTTAAAAAAATGTATCTAGTTTTATATTTAAAAAAAAATCAGACCAATAGCATTTTACTTTTGTAACATTTCATTATTTCCAATCATTAAAATGAAAAAAAAAGGAAAAAAAAAACTCAAACAGTCTCCTCAACAGGGTTTATACTGCTGTCATCGTTTTCAATAAATAAAAGAAAAACGGTTTTAACAGACCTGTTTACGAAACTTTACCAGAGAGAAAATACTTTTTCCTCCTAACAAGCTCTTCCCTAGCTGGTATTTTCCCTCACATCTGCCCTATTTCCGGGATCATATCCATATCTCTATCGGATCACCTCTAAGGGATCATATCTAACATATCTCTGCCGAAAAAAAGAAGAAATGATATCGAACTTACCTCGATGCCAACTTATTTTTCTCCTTGCGCGTCTTCGGTCGCGCATTAAAGGGTAACTCCGCCACCGGTGTCATATCGTTAATGATGGCGCTCAGTTTATCTAGTTCCTTCCCGATGGAATACAGCTTGCTCGCGTTCGGGTTCAAATCATTCCCGTCACCCTTCCGCGCTTTGCCACTGCAAGTCAAACAACACACACCTCATTTAGGCGTCCTTTCGTACCACAAATAACCTCGGATGGATCTGCTCAGCCTACCTGTGTTTAATACCCTGCAACGAGCAAAGAGGACTGAAAACAGGGTCGGTTACCCTGTTCAGATGATGGGGATCCTCCATTGGGGTTTTCACTACGAGTCTTTGGCCCTTGGGGCCCTTGGCTTGCACGTTGTACTGCCAGAAATATCTCTCCGACTTTGATGTACTTGACCGCCGCTGGCGTCCGCTCGCACTTCCTCCGTCACTTGATTCTAAAATAAGATAAATCACAAAATGTATGATTGATCCACGAAAGAAATAGAGATGGCTTTTAAAAGCTACACAAAAGAAACCTCCAAACCTTAAAAAATAAAAAATGAATAGATTAAGCTTCGAGTCTTTTTTTCCACGGTTTTGATTCAAACTCTCCGATCCGGATACAGATTTTCTGTACAGTCAGAGTAAGCAGACCGGATCCCCTTCCCCTTTATTTGCGGAAATTCCCACGGTGAGGTCCGTGAGCACGTGAGCCGCGCCGCGCCGCGCCAGTGGGAACACCCCATGCACGCTTGACGAGACGAAGACTGCCCCAGATTAACGATTCGGGTGATGAAAAAATGCTTACCTCCGTCTGAAGACACATCCTCGTAATGATCACTGTCGTCTGACTCAAACTCCGACAGATCGTAGGACTCGGGACTAACCACGCCACCTGCAAACAAGTTTTCAAGTCACATCTCTTGTTTCCCCAGAAAGCGAAAGTCGTGCGAGCGCGAGCGTTCACGGACCTGTGGACAGCGATGACGTGGAGCCCGCCTCGGCGAGGGACCCCGTTGACAGCAAGTGCGGGCGAGGCTCCCTCCTCTGCCAGACATGGTCGAGTCCGGAGTGCGTGGGCGCCGACGACGACAGTCTCGAGATGGACGCCGACGACCCCGCGCCGAAGCCACGGCGACCTCCCGACGGGTTCGGAGACGCCCTCAGCAGGTCGGACGGGCTGCTGGAGCCGGGGACCGACTGCCCCAGCTGCCGCCTCTCCCCGGCCGACACGACGAACGAATCTTTCCGCAGCAACAAGTCGTGCAGCGAACTCTGCTTCTGCTGGAGGGGGCTCCCGGAAAGCGGGGGCGGCGTCACGGGGGAGCCGACGGACTGCGGTAATAGAGAAGAATTGGAACTATGCTGACTGGTGGGAGACAAGGTCGCCTGGTAGGAACCCCCTGTGCTCCCCACGCTCGTGCTGTACGTGAAGGGGTCCATCGGGCTGGACGGCACGCTGGACGAGGCCAGAAAGGGGTCCTGGAACTTGTAGCCCATCCCGCCGGGGGGGAAGGAGCAGGGCGCGAAGGCCTGGCCGCCGCCGCCGGCCGTCAGGCCCCCGTGGCCGCTGCCCACCGCCATGGGCATCGAAGGGGTGACCGTTGAGAGAGAGCTCGTCTTGGGCCCGCATTGGCTCGTGTCCATCAAGCTGGGGTCCTGTCCGGGGATGAGCAGGTCGTCGAAGTCCACCCCCTCCCAGAGGGTCTCGTTGGCGTTCAGCTCGGCGAGGGTCGGCCCTTGGATCAGGTCGTTCTTGTCCACCACTTTGAAGATGTCCTCCTCGTCGATCCACATGGGGTTGCTATTGGAGAGCGGCGACAGGAAGGTGGACGAGTCGGAGAAGGCCGAGCCCGAGATGGAGTCCTGGGGGAAGTCCGTGTCGAAGTCGTTGATGCCCAAACCGGCGCGCCGAGGAATCGGCACGCTGGCGGAGGCTGAGCAGATCGGGTCCATTGAAGGCGGTTCTTGTTTCACGGTCAAGCCTGCCTCCAGGAACAGGTCCCCGGAGTACAAGGGATCACCCATGATCTTCTACCTGCACAAACAATGACTCACATCACACTTTGAATTATCAACATTCTGCAGCATGGTTGAAGTGCCATGATTTTTACAAGCTTTTTCAACCAAGCTAAATTTGGAAAGCACAAGAAAGTATTCCCTCGTCATATCCCCAAATATTGTCCAACTCATCAAATTTACCCTTTATCAACTTTTTCCCCCTTTATCTGGTTATTCTCCAGGCAATCATGTATGCCATACTTTGTGACATTCATGAATAAAGCTGAAAATACTGAAGCTATTCTGTAATGGTTCTTTCTTTTGTTCTCATTGGTAGCAAGTTTTCAGATCTTCTTTTAATGAAAAAAGATATTTTTGGAAGGGGTGGCTAATGTAATCTCCAGTATGACAATGACCTGTAAAGCCATTTATTACTGAAGTAATGGTCTTTCAAAGGCTAATAGGTAAAACAAAAAAAAATACAAACCAAAAGAACACAAGAGATGCCTTCAGATTAATTAAGAGGTACATCAAGAGGTGAAATCAATGAAAGAGGCAAGAGAGTAATTTAAAAACTGATAATCAAAAAGTGAGTTTTTGTTTTAAAAAAATACACCAATGCGGAAAAAATCCTGAAAGAATATCAAGACACAGATGTACCAATTGATGGTTGGTAATAGAGAAATACAAATATGATGAATAGATCACATCTTATAAAATCAGAAAAGGTAAAAAAACAAAAAAAGAA
>Ga0058701_10001280_pt1 | contig 17696 bp, 12 predicted proteins | sample AgamicOrMae_FD_97039 | JGI IMG/M metagenome (GOLD analysis project Ga0058701, IMG submission 97039) | Agave microbial communities from Guanajuato, Mexico - Or.Ma.e | ecosystem: Host-associated > Plants > Phyllosphere > Phylloplane/Leaf | place: Guanajuato, Mexico | collected 2012-06-04
AAAAATGCATGGGCTCTTATGGCAGCTCCGAAAAATGGCGCTAAAACTGTTGAATTATGACTGATAGCGTCTGATTGAGATTAGATGATCGTAAAAACTGTTTCCAGTGGAGATTGGAGTTTCAGAAACAATTTAGGAAAGTTTGACGACAATCCACCGTTTCGTTATTTTTAAAAACTTTGAAAACAGCCGCATTTTGAAGAAAAGTGAGTCAAATCAGCAACTTCATTATTTTTTAACGTTAGAAATAAATTTTTACTGAGGTGAATAGAAAATGCTAAGAACAGCTCGTGTAAATACTTGTCGACAGCGACAATTTTCTCAATTTTCAGATTCTTAACACGCGTTTTGAATTTTTTGATAAACTTGACTTATCGGAAGCGCTCTGGAATATCCTTAAACCTAACCCAACAGTTTTCAAAAACTGCATCATTGAGACTGATATTTGCATTATCTTTTTTTGTTGTTTGAGGCAGAATCGAAACCCCAAATTATCACACCCTATATCAGCAAAAAAAAAAACGTTCTTAGTATGAGCAACACGCTTACGTAGTCTTTCGTAACATTCCAGGCAAAATCGTATTGAAAAAGTAAAGTATTTGGCCTAAAGGATTCTTCATAACATCAGCCTTGTTTTTTCCGAAGAATTAATTCAGTATGATTTACCCGTTAAAGTCTTTTCATTACCCGATGGAGCATCAAAACCCCAGACGTCTGTTTTGTGCTCTGAACTACTTTGATCCAAAACGAACGAGCAACTACTATGTTCGCTTCGGAGTGAAGGATGGAGGTGATGGAAATAGCCACTTGGGCGAGCAGCGCGATGCGGCCCAACGACCGTACGAGAGCGACAGCTGTAGGCAACTGTGCGTGGCACATGTGTGATGCGTGGTGCCTATGTTGCTCCTCTCAGGGGACCCAACCGGAGCCTATTTAATCTCCATGGATTGATTTTCCAGCTGTTTGACGTGCAATGCATCTTGAGGGACACGGTTATGTCGAACGGAATATAGATGACTTTTCTCGCATACCTCGCGTTGTAGTTACGGTGTCGCTTTGCTGAAAATTTTATTATTTCATTTTCATCATCTGCTGGCGCTGGACAAGGCTGGACCACCTGCTCCGGCTCTACCCTTTTTTCGCTGTCAGCTGCTGACACACGGATGATTCATGACTCGCTCAGCTGACTCTGAGCTGAGCTAGAACTCAGGAAAAACTGATCCTTGTTTTAGGTTGTCCTACCTGTTTAAGGTATGAATCTAAAGAGAATAGCGAGTAATTCGGTTATTTCTGAAAATTTCTCTATTAATAACCGTGTTAGTGTAGGACTTTCGACGACACTTTTTCATTACAGTAAAACCGGCGTACGCCCGTTTAAGATACGAACCCGTTTAAGATATACGCATTTGTCTTTATTCCCTAGAGCCTAGTCGGTATCTAATGAAACACGGATACGAACCCGCTTAAGTAACGATGGTGTCTCAGTCTCTTGATTCGTATCTTTTAACCGTAACCGGGCTTCACCGTAATTGTTGACAGGTTCACAGTAAAAACTAACCTCTATCTTAGGTAGTCTTACACCCGTTTTGGGTGTGAAGGTGAAACAGATTGAGAGCATAACTTGGTTATTTTTGAAGGTAAACCTATCAACTATCACATCAACAAAAAGGTCTCGTCGAGAGCTCTCAATTGATATGCTTATTCGTAGGGGTATCTTTAGAAATATCCAAATTACGCTCCTCTCCTTTTTTGCCTTTATACCTAAAATATTGCTTAGTTTTTACTGTGTATACTTTCCTTTTCAAATTACGCTATTTCCTATTTTGCTATTTTACTCTCAGAAGAGCAGTTATAGGACTACCTCAAAATGGGTTTAGTTTTAACTGTAAAGTATAAGCGAACTTTTTTGGTAAACGAAAGGGCTTTCAAGGGAGGATCGCGTGTGCGTTGAGCTGCGCTGAAGTGCGTTGTGACGGTCAGACAGGATCGTTTATGCTGATGATGCTTTGATTGTTGCAGGCGTGGCTCGAACTCTGGCTGTCTTGGATGCGGAGAGTCGACAGCACTACTGGCTCACAGTCGTCGCAAGGGATCATGGAGTTGTTCCACTGCACTCATCGATTGAGGTAAGATTCCTTTTAAAACTCCTCTTTTACTCACAGTTTAACCGATTTGTGTCCAGAGGAAGTTTGAAAAAATTAATTTGAGGGAATAATCAAAACGTTTTGCGTCAAAATTTAGCAAAATGGTGTTTTTGAAATGACCCAATTTTTTATTTAGGCTAATTTAGTGTTACCTTTTTACCTAAAATAAGTGATTTCTGGGAGAATTTTGCATAAAAGTTGATATTTTTTATGGGTCGATAACAGACCAGTGGGCAAAAATCGGTTAAAGGTTCCTTTTCTACCCATCAATACCGAACAGGGTGTTACTCGTCGTTAATCTTGATTCCCCTTAAAACTCCTGGGAGGCAGCAGTCTGCCGCTGAGAAAAAACGGCATTAGCAAGTTTGGCGACATCTAAGTGGAGCATCAGCGAAGCGAGGCACAAGGCACTTTCTAGGCTGGCTACTGATAAAAAAACAATTCGTGTTTAAGGGAACAATTATCCTAGCCCAAAATTCCGATAGGATCCGATAGAATACGATAGGAATTTCCGATCGGAAAGCGGAACTCGGATCGTATTTGTCTATCGGATTTTTCATTGGTAATCCGATCGGATCTTATTTCCGATTAACTCTCTGATTGGATTTCCCGTCGGATTTTCATCCACTTTCCGATCGGATCCTATGGTTTTATATCAAAATTACCGATCGGAAATCTTATCGAAATATTGGGCTGGGATACCCGTTTTTGGGTGAAGGTAAAACGGGACCATGTGTTTTCACTAGTTTTCCAGATAGGCCCACCTTTAGCCATATCAATGGAAAGCTCTCGCCGAGCCCTTTCGATTGATATGGCTGTTTGTTGGCCCATTTTGAAAACTAGAAAAAACACGACAAAGTTCTGTTTTGCCTTCACCCCGAAATGGGTATAGGTGTTTCCTAAACAGGAATTATTTTTTATCAGTAAAACCAACCGCTGTTTTTTTGTCGTGGGAAACTAATGATGGAAGGTTGAAGCACGGTGGAACGCAAGAGGTATCAAAAATGCAATCTGCATAAAACTCACTGCGCTATCACGAGCAATTTCAGCGAGAAAGAATTTCGGTTGGCAGCTCCGGAATAGTGCTTGAGGAGAGGAAGGCTGAGAAGCCGTGATTGGTCAGACACCGCGTAACGGTCTCCTCTCCACGAAAACATTCAGAGCTGCCAACCGTAATCTCGCTTCACTGAAAATAAGGGTGCCGTTTCTTTTGCTCATAGCCAGAGTCTTAAATTATGTTAATGTTTCAGGTGCTTGTGGTGGTGGAGAACGTGAACGACAACGCGCCCCTGACGGAGCTGGCAGCCTACACGGCGGCAATCCCGGAGAACTCTTCGGGCGGCAAATGGGTGGCCCAGTTGCAGGCCTGGGACCTCGACAGGGACCCCCAGCAGCGCCTCAAGTTTCGCATCTCCGCGGGCAACCCGGAGAACTTCTTCGCCCTGGACCCGGACACGGGCGTCCTCACCACCACCGGCAGGAAACTCGACAGGGAAAAACAGGCAGAACACATCCTGGAGGTATACCAGCTCCGTCATCCGCTCGAGACTTTAGGAAGCACGGAGATTATGCTCAGGATAATTAACTGCGATTTTGGTGTGCTTTAGGTTACAGTGAGCGACAACGGGCAACCGTCTCTCTCGTCGACGACCAGGGTCGTGATCACTGTGCTGGACGTGAACGACAACGAGCCTCGCTTCGGCGAGACCTTCTACCAAGTGACCGTGCCTCAGCGCTCGCCGCCCTCCGCACCTCTTTTCCAGGTGAATTATTCTTGCTTCTTGCCTTCGTGTTCCTCGTCAGAAAAGAGAGAAGAGCACTTCGACTTGCCTTTAATATTCTGTACAGTGTGTGCGACAATATTCTACCGGTTTCAACTAATCGTCATTGTAGCATTAACCAGTGAATTAAGTTTAATATAGCTGCATGGGTTTCTATCGACAGAAAATAATTCTAAGTCTAATTCCATATAAATCGGATTGGTTGGATAGAGTACCTAAAAGATTGGCACACTAAATCTAAAAGAGCTTTCCCCCTCTATACCTTGAGTGTGGTTGTTATTTTTTTTTAATTTTACTTGGTACTTATATTTTTAAATGAAAATTAATAACAGCACGGGATACAACGGGACATTGGGCTCATGGTTTGTTGTTGACCGCAAATAATATTTTACCGAAAAATTTCCCCCTCATTCAAGGAATTTCACCTAAAAATCGATCTATTGTTTTACGTGACAATTGTGTCAGTTCTGAAAATTAATTTCGCAGTTTCCTCTGCAAATGATTCTTGTCTTTGCGGTCGTAGGGCACAAGTCGGTTAGGTTACGGCATAGAAGCACCTATGATGTGTGTTTAACACGTGAAGAAGGCAGCTGGAGCACTAAACATGCATGAGTACATTGTTTCACATTGTGATGCACTGTTCTCATGTTGTATTTTCACTCCCACCCGTCCGAGCGAAGGTCAAAGGGGGGCGGGCGTCCTGCCGGAAAAAGTTATTTTCGCGCGCAAGCTTTTACCTGACGTGGAAGACAGAGATGTTTCTGTCTACTGGTGGCATGCTAACTGGGGAAAGCTTGGTGAACTGCTCTTACGGCGATAAGCGATAAGTCTTGTGCCTTGAATCTAGCGGGGCGGCGCCCACTTTTTCGCTGCAGGCTGATTCCACTGTTGCCAGATTTCAGGACTCAACATCAGTGCGGTTAACTTTTTCTCGGATAAGATAACTAGGTCGAATAGGTCTTCTATGGATTGCTCTGCTCGACGGCGATCAAAACACATTGTACTATCGCGCCCAAAAGCTCTGGACCACTTGTGCACAGCCCAGCTGGTAGTTTTGAACACTGACGATTGACCTTGAGCAGACTAATGGCAACGTCTCGGCGCTAGCTACAGCTGCCGACCTAAAAACTTTACCGCGCAAATGCGATGTTCCGGACCTTTTGTGCGCGATTGTACTATCATAGACAGAAAAAACGCCTCCCCCCCTGCAACCACCTGGACATCGGTGCGGTTGCCTACCTTAGCTCGGTATCAGCCAATCACCTGATTCCGAGCTAAGGCACGCAACCGCAAGGCACAGGTGTGTAGGTGGTTGCAGGGGGGAACGTTTTTTCTGTCTATGATAGTACATGTCAGGTTATCAGGAATGATTTTCGGGTGGAAGCATGTTGAATTTAGCGCCTTCAATAAACGCAGTTAACTTCGTAATGGTCAGAAAGACCTCCTCTGATAGACTACTTTTGAATTCTTCTGCGCATCTTCAATCACGCAGTTATCCCTCGATTTCTTTTCTAGTCCATGGTTTTCCATATTCAACTGTTATGTTTTTTAAAGAGTCCAGTAATCTGGCAACACTGGCTGTTTCTTCCGTTTTAAGGCTGCTTTAGGCTGGGCTGGGCAGCCTGAAAGCGGTTACTATTGTCTGCCTGCCCTTGCTGGTCTGTCGGAGCTATGCAGAATCTTTACAGGCAGCTGCTTTTGGTTCGCCTGCAAATAAATTGAAATCGTCCTGCAGGTATTTTCAGGGAAGCTTGAAATACTTTCATGGGTAGCTTGAAGGCTTTCTGAGTCCGCAATATTAGTAAACCGTAGACTGGCTGTCTGGAACGGGTTAAGCAAAATTTTCGGCAGCTTGGCAACCTAGGACAGCCTGAAGGCCCTCTGATTGTGCGGTGCTTGATGGCTGCTTTACCTCAGGCTGTTGTGGGCAGTTGGAAGACTGTCTTTTCTGATCAATTTCTAGAATAAACAAACCCGCAGCAAGTTCGTATTGAACAGCTCGTCAAGAGCCTTCTATTGCGGGGTTATTGGTGGTCCAACTTTTCGACCAACTTATACATATTATTTTCCTTCATATTCTAAACTAGTTTAGAGACCTTTGTCATTACACATGAAATTTCCCGAGAAAATGATACCCAAGAGCTCATGTAGATTTTTATTAACCCATAACAAGCCCAAAGTCTTTGGAGTGAAATTAAGCTTAAAAGAAATTGAAAGGATTTTTTCCATTAAATTACGCAATTTTAAACTTTGGAAAATGCGTAAATAATTAAATTTCAGGTTTCGAGAGGGGTAATATTTATTTAAATTGTGACAATACTGAACTGAAAAGATCCTATAAAAAAATTTCCGTTGCCGAATGGCATCGCTGGGCGGTAGTGGGTTTTAATGAAAAGTTTCCTTGTTGATAACCAAACGGATTTTCCCTGGAAACTGTAAAACAGGCTATTTCTTTTCGCCTTGACATTATTTAGAACGAGCACGCATGCCTTCAGCCCATCATTTTTTTATGTACTCAAGAAGTGGTCCCAAGACAGGTACTTTTTGAAACACGCCTTCTAATACGGGCAGGCAGTTCGGAGCCGTTTGGCTCCCCGCGCCGCGCCGCAGGCCGCGAACATGGTCGTGAGCGTCCGCTCCTGCGAGGACCCGTTTACAGACAGTTGAGGACTGCCTGCGGCTTCTTTAAAGCTAGTTTGCGGCGCGGCGCGGTCTTTCTATTAGCCCGCGGGCGGGCGGAAGGCCGGGTGTCGGGCGGGAAGCTTTTGCTCACACGTTTTGTGTCGTTGGTCAGAATGTGTCGACATTGGTGACGCCGTTTGCTGACGCCTTGCTCGAAAACGACACGTGGGAATCGTTCGACAAGAGTGCCATCTCTGGAGAACCCGTGCTCAGGGTAAGGTTGCTTGCTTGCTTCGGTGGCATGGCGTTGCATGGCTCTCTCTTGACTGCATCAAATCTTATCACTCCACTCGCTTCTCTAGCCGTTCAGCATGCGTATGTTCGGCAATACTCGTGAAATATCGCACTTTGCTTATGGATGCGGGTGGAAACTCTAGGGAGTTCAAAAGTCTCGTATACTTTAAGGCGTGCATTTTTACCTCTTGTATTCCGCCTTTCGTCGCCTAGCCGAGCGGAATATCAGCGGAGCGAGGCACAAGGCGTGTTACCTAAGTTACCTGTATTTATCGTCCCCATGGGTGCTGCCGCTGAGAGGTAAGCACCGTCAGGCTTGGGCGTCCACCTAGAGGCGACACCAACTGCCTATCTGAACCTTTCGTGATCCACGGGGTTGTATGGCGTCAAACTTATTCATTATGAAAGATTACACTGAGATGGAAGACAAGAGGTAAAAAGTCAACCTTTGACCGTTCAGTGTCAGATCACTGGAGGTTCGGGTTTTGATCCACGAAGCCAGAGTCCTTTGAATTTTACGTACCAACAATCAGCGGGATTAGCTTACAATTTATCTTGAACCTATTTATCCTAACGAGCTGGAGCCCATGAGTTTTTTTACTCTGTGACGAAAATTCCCCAGTTTTTGTATGTAACACATATTTTTTATATAGATTGTTAAAAAAAATCAGCCCAGCCCAAGAACCCTAAATCTGAATAAAAGTGCAGTTTTGCTTAAATAAAAGATTTTATTGTTTCGAAAATTCTCAAAAAAACGATACCAAACGTTATTTTTTTATATGTATATTTTTTTTAATGAATACTTTTGACTTTTTGCTGGGCACAAATCGACATAAGGTAGCATAGGTTATTCTGTAGACAAATTTAGCCCTACCAATATGAGACATATCCCCGCCTAATTTAGCTTATACTGTGCTTTCACAGCATCCCGAACTTTCTCGAGTGCCCTAAACAGATGTTGTTTGTTTTTGGGCAAACCATAAGTTTAACAAGGTTACATTAGCTCAAAGCTAGCCTCTTTAATAAGCTATGTTAAAGTGATTTGCATACGATGCAGAACTCAAAATCGCCCACAAAACCGTGAACTGATAATGTCTAGTGTTCCCCTCCCCTTTTTCTTTTGGGGAGCTTCCAAAAACTCTCGAGAGAAATTCTCGGATTCACACCAAAAACTCCTCAACTCGAAGCATCGGCAATCTTCGTTTTTCGTCCGACGCCAGTGACTTTTACTCCAAGAATTTTTTAGGAGGACCTCTGACCTCGGTGGCTCACTAAACCTGAAGTTCCAGCTGTTAAGAGTTTACTTTTCAAATGATATTTCTGCATTTCTTTCCGTGCACTAGTGTAATGAAGTCTCAAAAGATATTGTCTCTTTCTCTCTACCCATTTTTGCAGAAATCCAAATAATAATTGATACGTGGCAGAGTTGCTTTGCATTTTATGTATATTTGGTTTTAATATTGTAGTTTTGTAGGTAAGGGTGTTTTGGCCCAGAAATTAAAAGGATTTTTTTCCATTAAAACACGCAATTTTAAGCTTTGTTAAATGCCTAAATAATTAATTTTCAGGTTTCCGGAGGGGTAATAGTTTTCGAAATTGTGACAATACTTAACTGAAAAGATCCTATCTTTTCAATTATAGGGAGGGGAATTATCTTCGAGATTTGAAAATGTTCTATCGGCAAGGTGAACTGATTTGCGTTGAATGCCTCTTCCTGCCTGCCGCGCTGTTCTTTTTTTTTATATTGAGGTCTTCTTGGTTTGTTTTTATAATTATCATCGGAAACGCAATTCACTTGCCGTGCCGTTCGGCAATATTGATGTCAAGAAAGTGCAAGCGCTTTTCAGTTTCAGCGAGGGAGTAAACACTACGTTAGCTGCGCTTGAAATGGTGTGAAAAGGATAGCCATGATTGATCGGCTGTATTTCGCGCTCTGTACTGCCACCATGACGCCTACTTCGGTGTTGTGAGGTGTTCCGAAACTTAGGTACCCTCTCGAGTACAAAGTTTTTTTTTTCAGTTGACCTCTTCTTGATTTGATCACATTTTTAACGAGCACTAACATTGTGGACTTCATGTCTGTGTAAATTGTGAGGGTACTCTCCCTACTGTATTTAGGAATAGGATCTTAATTTTAACGAGAATACCTTCGTCTTAGACACCGATTTTCATGGTCTAGACGGATTACTTTTTGGTTTACTTGTCGAAATGTTGCAGTTGGTATCCCTCCCCTCCTCAGAGCTGCGTTCGAAAACACCACCCTAACGGTAATCTGTCTTTTTCTCTTAGGAAAGCTCCATTTGTAAGACAGAGATAGAACATCCTCGAGTGCCGTTTCTGAACGCGTCCCAGCGTGGAGGGGAGGTATAACCTCCAAGTTTTGCAGGCTGCATTTTCTATTTCTTGCGTCCTACCTGCTTTGAATAAGTACTTTTTATTTTAGGGTTAACAACGTACAACCACGTTGATTACTTATAGGCAGAGGTGCTTTTGTGCCGTTGCTATCCACTGTCGCCAAGCGTGATGCTGCTTACTTATAGTCACTTTCTTCAAAAAATGAGCGACATCAGGCTTGACGACTATGTATTAGGTTCACAATACTCTAGCCTTGAGACGCGGGACGTACGGTAGAAAATGCTACCTTTGAAATTGACAGTATAGGGTTCACGGTCCGTCATGTTCGCCGCGAACAAGCTGGAAACATAGATGGTAATAAAGCTGCCGCGCTGCTTGACTTCCATGTTCGCATCTTGGTTTGTCGTCGAGATCGAGGCGGGGAACGAAAAATTGATTTTGTAATCTTGTTGAAGGTTTTGGCGTTCGACCCGGATGAAGGCGACAATGGTTTGGTCGATTACAGCATCAAAGCGGGCCGCGGGAAAGGGAAACTCAAGATTGACCCTGAAACGGGAATCGTGTACGCATCCAAACCGCTTCTCGCCGGATCGGAATACGACGTCTCAGTAAGTGTTTCCATCGTGAACTTTACTAGCACCCTGTTTTAAATATCGAACGTGGAAAACAAACTTTTTAGCAGTGCCTATGACGTGTAACACCTGCCCTAAACATTGATTCATTCTGCATGCCATTTTTAAAATATTTACGCATTTCCCAGCGACAGACTGATATTTTGCCATTCTTCCAAAATATAAAACATTCTGTCCGAAAAAAATATAAAATATACTTTGAAAAACGAGCACTTTGTAATAACCAATAAATTGTGCCTTTTTTGCTTGAACCGCGTTTTTAGATGTTATGGCAGGTCTTAATATCTCTTTTCGACCTATTTTTTATGTTCTGTTCCCATAGATGCGCTGTGAATTTTGAGACCAATGACAAAATTTGTTGTATAAGATCAGCATCATTGCTTTTTCATCAAATCGTTGTTTGGTCCAGTTTGTTCACCCCCGACTAAAAATAAGTATAAACGTCCGAAACTCGCAGTTAATATAATCGTAATGAACTAAAATATCCTGTTTTAATGAAAAACCAGCAGATTTCAAAATTGGAGCGTTCAAAACCTATTGAGGGATGCCCGTATCTAGGGATTTCCTTAGGATAAGGCTTTGGCGGTGGGATTTCCTAATAACGATTTTTTTGGGTCTCTTCAGTTGGCTAAAGTGTTTCCATGTTTGTTCAGATACGTGCTATGGACCGCGGCTCTCCCCAAAAGAGCTCAACGACCCACGTGTCGGTGCACGTCGTGGACGTGCCGCCGTCCTCGGAACACCCCCCGGTCATCATAAGCCAGGATCAAAAGGCGACCGTCACCGAAAGCGATGCTGCCAACTTTCTCGTAGGTGTTATCGATGCCAAAGACGATGACGGGGATGTCCTATGGTTTAACATAGTCGGTAAGTGAAACCTGCTACTCAGCCGTCTTTATATCTACCTTTGCCGCAGAGATTATTACACGAGAAAAATGATCAATTTTACATTCCCTTTAAGAGCTTTTGTTAGATTTATTTGATAGTCTGCTATAGCGGTGGCTATCCGTTTAGGCAGCCTTAGCTCATGTATTTTCCGACGAACCAAAGTAGTAGCAGAAGAAATAATCGATAAACCGCTCCAAAAGAATAGATTGGAGTCTGGACCGGCTATTTTTGCTGTAAGCCATCTCACGCTAGGTAAACAAGGAGAGGCTTGACGGTTGATCCAGGTTTGGTTAGCCGATTTTTACGTGTGTGAGTCTTAACTCTCGAGTAGGGACTGCAATCGCAATAAACTGTTACCGGTTGATACCGTATAGACTCTTTTCTGTTTTTATCTCGGATTTATTGAAGTGTCAAACGTCAATCATACCTTTTGGAAGTGGTTTGCTATTGAAATAGGTTAATTTGTTGGTATATATAAGGAGCTCACTGACCAATTCGTCGCACCGTCTTGAAGTGGCGAAACTTGTAATTGCACTATCCTCTCCTCTCTTGTAAACGGACTTTTAAGATGGCCTGTTTAAACCGTAATTACCCAAGTAGAATTCATAAATTTTTCACGCGTGCTTTATAAGGCAGTTTTACTTAAGTACATGAGGCAGCGCTTCAATTCAGCAACTATGGAGATTGTGCGCTTATCGCGAATTCTTCTTGTGCTGAAACTGCGCTTGAATTTTTCAGACGGAGATCCCCGGAATGAATTCTTTATCAGCAGGCACAAAGGAGACGTCCATCTGGCCAAACAGCTAGATTGGGAAACCCAAAATAAGTATAATCTTACCATCAGCGTCACGGATTACGTCCATACGGTATATACTCAGGTAAGAGCTTTTTCTTATTACTCTACACTACTCACAACGGAGATGTACCAAGTGCCTGATGTAGATTTCAATTTAAATCATGCAATCGAGATAGTTTATACAACCCAAACAAAAATAAACCTTAAATCGCCCAAAACGTTTTTTGTTTTTTTTTTCGATTTTTTTGAAAAAAATTCGAAAGAGCGATTTTTTTTATGACGCAAAGTTGTTGGCAGTCAGATTTTCATTCGGATGGACTTCCTCCATTTTTTCATGTCTGGAACCGTTCCTGATTTTCCAGAAAGCAACAACGCAAACCTCAAAAATACTGCCAGGGAAAAGGCAAAGGGTGCTCTATCGGTTCTCCAAACAATTATTCTCATATCTTTGTAAATAAATTTGTCCTGAAAGTTTCAGCGCAATCGAATAAGATGTAAGCAAATTGTCGTCCTCTATTTGAAGTAAGACAGTCGCAAAGATAGCCAAACAAGCTAACCAACAGATTCATTGGCGTTTTACCAGGAACATGTTTTTTCGATTTTTTGAAGGGCCTGCACAAACATGATCCAGTCTTATCTCAAAATGAACTTTTTGCGCGATCACAATTTCATTGAACATGGATTGACATGAGAATGAGAGCGATGTAATTAAAATTTTCTGGTTTCAGATGTACGTGGAAGTGATGGATACAAACGAGCATCGGCCGGAGCTCTCCGAAAGCGTGTATCGCGTTAACATCGCTGAGAGCGCCGAAGTAGGGACTGCCGTGGTTCAGCTTTCAGCCACAGACAAGGACGTTGGTCAGCGCTTATTTTTCAGCCTTCATGCAGCCAGCAGCCCAGCATCCCTTGAGCTGTTCCGTGTTGACTCCCTCACTGGTGTTGTCTCGCTGATAAAACCACTCGACAGGTAACGTTTTTACATCAACTTTAAGATTTACCTACCACCTTGCAATTTACACAAAAAAATGAATATCCAATATCCAGTCGCCCAAGTTCTGTATTCATGCAGAAATATTTGAAAGTCTGTATTGTTTATTTTATCGTCCAGTTACAACTAGTAAAGTACTGAGCTGCGGTACAATGAATAAAAGTTTTAGTGTTTCCATGTGACATGAAGTACGTCTCGTGTGTATTCTACGGACCGCTGGATCACCGTTTTTGTTCGTCTGTTTGTGAACCATCGAAATAACTAGTTGCAACGAGTTATTTTGATAAACTTGAAGCAGGAAACCTGGCTTAAAAAAATACATTTATTTTAGAAGCATAATGGTGTGATAAGGAAAATTTTATGAAACTGCTCGTCACTGTTTTAAAAACTAGAAAATTGCAAGGTTAATTAGTAGATTGTGCATACATTCGTAGCCGAATAATATCGGGCTCGAAAGAGTTTTTGGACCGCAAAGCAGATCAAAAGTATTTAAGTGCATCTAACCTTAAGTCTGTTGAATTTAGGGAGTGTTTTGAGAGGTATAGCTCGGAGGGCAATTAATGCGCTGTCCTCCATAGGTATACCGGTAGGCTCCTTCATTTTCTGTCAATGAGATGTTTTCGACAATCCGTAAATTTTTAATCTACAACAAATAGTCTACCTGTTAGGTATATTCAAATCAAGAGAACGACGTCTACTCTGCCGTAAACAAAAATTCAGCGCATGTAGGAGATAATGTAGGAGCATCAAAACATTATTTATAAAACATTCCCTCGGCGAGAATATTTCAATAACTGTCGGGTATTCCGACAAGCGGTCATTGGACATCCTTTTCTCGCGAAAAACTGCGTTTTTTCCTGTGTATTTTTATGAGAAAACTAATCCCAGCATCTTTTCGTCAGGGAAACGATGGACCAGCACTGGCTGACCGTCATGGTTAAGGACCAAGGCACACCTTCAAAGCGCAACTACGCTCGAGTACACATCAGAGTCCACGATTTTAACGACCATGCTCCCGAGTTCTCGTCCACGCACATCCAAGGCCGCGTCTTTGAGACGGTCAGCATTGGCTCGGCTGTCCTTCAAGTCATGGCGACCGACAACGACTTCGGAGATAACGCCAAAATTACTTATTCCATCATTTCAGGTGAGACACTTCACTTCCTTTTACCACACTGTGAATTTTAAATCTATTAGTATAGAAATCGTAGATCTGATTGAGGTCTTACAGAGTTGTGATTCCTTCTTTTTACGTGAAAAGCTTTACCATAAGGTTTGTTTTAATTCTTTACCAAAAAATAATCTCAACACGAAAATAGGTCAAATACCGTATTTTGCCGTTTATAAGCCGCACTTTTTTTTTGCCGTTTGCACCTCTCCAAAAACCGGGTGCGGCTCATACACGGAAAGTGTTTTTACACGTGTCCTCTGGGACTAGGTTCAAATCTTTCCCTATGAAAACCTGGGTGCGGCTTATACACAGACAAATACGGTAATCCGTGTAAAAATGCTGCCTCAAATGAACCTGAAGCGAAACAGAAACCAGTTCAACAACCAAATAAACGAAAAATTTAGGTCAGAAAATTTTGTATTAGTGGAAACGACGTATTTTTGTTTTAGCTCAAAACGGTTAGGTGAACAAATTTCATGGACTCTTTCGTGCGTGCTTAAATGTGTATGTTTCAGCGACGGAACGGGATTTTAAGTGTCCTTTGTAGAATCGCGAAGTTTTATCTTATTTTCTTTTTGCAGGCAATGTTGGCAACGCTTTTTCAATCGACCCAATCCTCGGCCATCTATTTGTCGTGCGGGAACTCGACATGAGTTTGAACTCTGAGTACATGTTAATCGTGAAGGCGACGGATGGCGGATCCCCTCCTCTGTCGTCAACGGTGCCCGTCAGCATCATGGTCGTCATGGCCGATGACGCTCCTCCCAGGTAATTAGTAATGTCGTCTTTTTTATGTATAAGCCATGAAAAGCAAGGTTCTTTCAGTTCAAGGGTAGGAATTCTTTTTTTAGCCGGCAATTAGAGATAAAAAGACAGAGTTTTGCGCACCTGTGAAGAATAAAGGAATCCCTCTTGTCTGAAAAGGGTGAAAAAATCTGAGGTTAACACTGGGAAAATTTCTTCTCTGTTAAGTCAGGTTAGGTAAGTCAGTTCAGGTTTTGTGGATCCCTGGTTAGCATAAGCAAGATATATGGCTAGCCGAGTTTATCTGATATTAGGTATTTGGTAACCTAGGTTACGTCAAGCAAGGTTTCGGTGTACAGATATTTCGCGCAATGAGGTTAACTTCAACATTTTTTTGGTAAATTTGAATTTGATTCACCATATGTTCGGCCAAAATGACAAGAAATCTCCCATGCTTTTTTTTTTCGTCTACATTCGTAATTTTGTTTTCCCGGAGGAAATCTCAACCTCTTTTTCTTTTACGTGAAAATGCGGGCAATATCCTTGAAAATAATTTGCAACTACTCTTCACCCAATTTCAATGTGGAATTTTGCACATCCTGTGTTATACCCTGGTTTAATAATTCATTACGTCATGAGAATCATCAGCGTACATTAGGCCAACGAAGGTTAATTTAACGTGCTTTGTGGCCCCTATCTCTGTCGGTTCACTCGGCTGTCGCCAAGCCCGATGCCGCTCTCTTCTTGGCAGCTGTAACTGACAACGAGAGGCATGCGGCATCAGTCAGTAGGTTAGGCTATCCTAAGTTGATTTAGGTTAGATTACATCCAGGGCTCCTCGCTCTGATGGCGCTGTGCTCGTCTTTGCGACGAAGGGTAGAACTAAAAAGGAGGAAAACTTGACGTTGAAAAATCACAGCGTTTTTTTAGATGAGGAGTTCAATTTTTTTTAATCTACGAATTGGCAATGGTTCCAGGTTCCTCCGTTCCGAGTTGGCGGCCGAGCTGGTAGAGAACTTGCCTGCGGGCACATACGTCGAACACGCTGAAGTCCGTAGCTCGTCGTCGTGCACCTTCGAGATCGTGTCGGGCAACGACGGCGACGTGTTTCTAATGAATCCATCGACGGGCGTGGTCACCACGAAGCGCCCTCTGGACTACGAAGCGACGTCCTTTTATAACCTCACAGTGCAAGCAACCAACATGGTAAGATCAAACAACAACGCAAATATCAGCTGATCAATCGACTTACTTAACACTTTATTGCATGGTTCTCCGCTCGTAGTGCTATACCGTCAGAACAATCGAGTGTTTTAAAAACCAGTGTTACTTGAAATGTATTTGTTTTACACAGATTGGGCTAGCTTATTCTCAGTCTGAGTGGGTACTTTGTAGACTTAAACTGGATTTAGGTACTTGTTAAACCTTGGCTACCTTTAGCGAGGCATTATGCAAGACGAAGAGCTCATAAGCAAGGTGTGTTTCAAACATGAGGTATTTTTGAAGGTCGTGGCTATTCGCCCGTCAGCGCAAATACATGGAAACTTGAACGCACGTAATGCGTTTTAATTGGGAGGTGACTTGAACGCACGGAACCCAACCTAATACATTTTATATGGAGCAGGTGGGCGAATAGCCGCTTCGATTTTTGAAACCCTGTGCAAAATGAACTGAGGTAATTTGTCTAACAAATATATCGTTCGAAAAAGTCAGCTAGTCAAGCATTCCGGTGGTACTATGTTAGAGAAAGACAACTCTATGTCTACATATTTACGAAGTTGATACACTTTATCATGGATCTAGAACTTTTGAAAGTGTTTTTAAGCGTGTATTCAAAGTTATCAATGTTTTTCTCTGAATCTTCGTTCATTCAAGAGATCTTTTGTCCCCGTTCAAGAGTAGTGAAAAAAGAGATCTGATGTCCATTTTACGAGGACGGAATATCCTCTCAAAGTAAGGGCTATTTCGAGATAAATTTGTGAAATTTCTGAAGATTATTGAAGTACACAACGATAAGTGCACTTGCCGATCGTGTTTTTCCTGTTTTGTGAAATATTCCTACGTTGACGCGGGGAAAACCAGGCTCCTTAGTCAATATCCTCTTAGCTAATGCCCAGTCCAACAACTAACTATTAGTGTGTAGTTATTATTAAATTGAACGACTCTTTCAGGCTAAACGCGAGAAAGACTCCATACAACGCATGCTCGTAACTGCTGTCCTTTTGAAGGGCTGTCTCATTCAAGGCACTTTCGCTAAGTCCGTTTTTTTTTGGGTTTTTTTTTGCAGGCGGGAGCGAAGGCGGAGAGCCACATTATTGTCCACGTCCTGGACTGCAACGACAACGCGCCTCGCATCCTGAACCGGCGCTACGAAGGCGTCCTGAGCGAGAGCGCGCCTGCAGGATCTCTAGTCCTTACGAATACTTCGACGCCTTTGGTTATTTCGGCCACCGATGCCGACTCCGAATTAAATGCCTTGTTACATTTTGATATTTTGGAACCGATGCCCAGGAAGTTTTTCCACATCGATTCAAATACAGGTAATTCTTGCGGATACTTAAAATAATGTCTGTTTTCTTTAGTCCCGTACGTGTTTCGGATATGAAGGTGTGCGTTTCTCGTTAGGCTTGATCGATAAGCATGCCAACCGAAAGGGACCCTACGGCGAGAACTTTCGATTTATATCGCTATCGATAGGTTCGATCGTCAAGTTATCGATCTTAAAATAACAACAAAAATACGGACTATTTTTGTTAAAAGTCGTGTTTAGAGACGGTGCAGTTTGAGATTCGCTATTAATTTGAACAGTTGTATTTCCTACCTGTGTTTATCCTGGTTCATTTTTTATTACGTAATATGAGTCTATGACAAGATGGTATATGGACATACATACCTTTGCGGAGTGTTAGGTGCCGTATGTATCGCTCCGCTTGGCTCTGCTGAGATTGAAGTGACATCAGGCTTGAACAGCCAAAGTTGAACATCAGAAGTAGGAAATGCCAATTCCAATATTAAGAGTGTTCCTATCGCCCATTTTGAGTTTAGTAGATGTGACCCCATGTCCAGTTGAGTTCCTAAGTCGTGTCGCAATCAAATCTAGTGACTTTTTTTATTATTATCATTTATTTTTTTTATTTATTTTTTTACTTGTGTTGGCAATAATAATGCATTTAAATGCAGAAGAGTTCGCAGGGTCAGCTCAATTGAATGATTTAGCCAACAATAATTAGTAGAAACAGAAAATCTTTTGATTTGAATATGACGATTAATGATCTCCA
>Ga0058701_10001281_pt1 | contig 17689 bp, 12 predicted proteins | sample AgamicOrMae_FD_97039 | JGI IMG/M metagenome (GOLD analysis project Ga0058701, IMG submission 97039) | Agave microbial communities from Guanajuato, Mexico - Or.Ma.e | ecosystem: Host-associated > Plants > Phyllosphere > Phylloplane/Leaf | place: Guanajuato, Mexico | collected 2012-06-04
CAATAGCACCTCAAATACGCGAAACTCCACAGAACGCTCGAGCTATCAGACAAATCGCAATCAAATGAAAATCCCTATCACGACATTTTAGCGCCAAATTTTTCGTTTGTTTTTCCAAGCGCGGCTGTTTTGAAATAATTCAAACTCCCTTTTAAATCAATTGCCTTTAAAATAGAACTGACCTCAAAAGAATCTCCAAGAAGGAGTTCGCGAGGGTTCAAAAAGCAATAACGGTCGCGGCGTACCGGCAAGTAAACTCACGAATGTTTCATCCACACATATCGAAAATCCTTAGTCCATGGTCAGGTTACCGCAGAGCGCTGAAACTCATACCTACCTCTAAAAGTAATCTTTTTTAATCCCGAGGTTGGCTGCACGTGCGCTTGGCCGCCAGCGCAACGGAAACTAACCGTCCCGATCATCTTATGGTCCAACGAACGCTGGGGACACCACTGAGCACTGAAGAGACGCGCAAGCACCCCCTCTTTATCAGCACTCTGCTCGTCAATGGCATTTGCTATCTCTGTCTGATTATCGGCGCCGCCGCGCCGCGTTTGCTACGTCACTACGTTCACAAACATTATTAGGCAAAAGTAACTACGCTTTGGGGTTGAGTAACCTAACTTAACCCACTACCGCCCAGCGTTGCCGTTCGAAAACAGAAAAAATATTTAAGAGGATATTTTCAGTTCAGTATTGTCACATTTTAAAAAGTATTACCCCTCTGGAAACATGAAATTTATTAATTTAGACATTTTTAAAGGTTTGAAATTTTGTATTTTAATGGGAAAGAATCTTTCCAATTTCTCTTAAGCTAAATTTCAATCTAAATACTTTGAGCTATGTTATAGGTTAACTCAAACCTAACTGAACCTGTCCTATCTTATCCCAACCCTACATACAATAACGTCAATAAGTAGCTTACGTAACCTAAAGTGACCTAACATGTAGCGCAATCGAGCATGTAACGTTGTATAAAGTGATCAATACCGGTATTGACGTATTGATAAACTGACCTCGATAGTGTACCGTACCGGTGCCTTATTAACTTAACCCATCCTGCTTTCGCACAAACGTAAACAATCTTATTTTAGTTTTTCTAGATTTAGCCTAGTGATCTCACCTAACTTATTCTAACATTGTTGAACCCAAGAATAGTAACATAGCTTAACCTAAAATGTTGCATTTATTATAAGTATTGAAAAATCGTTGAGTTAAGGTTTCCAAGAGAAAGATTTTTCTCCATAGGCATTTCATTTTCAAATTAATACCAACCGATAGGAACCCAGTGAGAAGTGGTTGGTCGAATCGCCGTCAATTCGACGTCGAAAAAAATCGAAATTGACGAAATCCTTTTGAAAAGTTCGACCAAATTTCGACGAATTTGTCTCCTTTACGTCGTTTTGTCGAAATGGCATAAGACGTTTTGACTTCCCTTATATTGTCCAAAAATGACAGTTCTCTCGAAAAAAAAACTCTCTTTAACGCAGTTTCGAGCAAGTAAAGAGTCGGTCGAAAATTCAAATATTTCGACTAAAGTTCGTGATCGACCGACCTGGCTTCGACGTATCGAAGTCGCATCGACGTCGATTCGACCAACCATTTCTCATTGGGAAACTGGAATAGACGGCTAATCCAGAACCTGTCAGTAAAATTGAAGGGCCATTACTTCCAACCTCTTAAAAAAGCACTTCTTACTATCTGAGCCTTCTAGATAATACCGCCTCCAAATTAACTTACAATGTCTACGCAGTCATTGGCTAATGAGACTGCCTTCTCTCCAAGGAGAGAAATAGTTCGATAAGAAAATTATTGACCCTTCCCGACGACCAACATTCTGATCGAGGTACACCGTTCTTCCACCAACAGTAAGTGTTTTCACCATCTAAACTCATAATCGTAAACACTTCTTTAAATTCGTATGACGTTCATGAATGACCCAGCAACGACATCCCGGCTGTGAGCAATGATCCAAGCCACTGATACAGCCGCGCAAATTCAGGCTTTTGTTTCTCTGCGGTGGAAACAAGAGTTCATTGAAAAATAAGTGACTGTTTTTAAAAAAATAATTTTGCAGTATCTGTTTGCTTTTTTTTCTTTATTTTAACCCCCCCCTTATTTCATTTTAATGAATGCTCTTGAACCGTTCCGTTTTGTAAAGCTGGGGATTTGGTTTTGACTCACTCTTAATTCAAACCGGCACTGGTTGTCCGATAGTTCTTTATAAAAGACGCAACCTTTATTTTGATCAATTCATTTCTCATTCTGGCTGCCCAATATTTTCCGTGAAAAAGTGCAATCTTTCATTCGATGGATTCCTATTTTCTACGCGCTTCATTCATTTTTTTAAATTGCCAAACAAAATTAGGCGACGAGCCGGTGTCTTAAGAGCTCGTCTAGGTAGGCAAATATCAATACAGAGTTTTTCAGTACCGGTACCTTCCTGCCTTTTCTTCCGTCTATCTTTTTCTACCGTCGTATAATACGTCAAAGGCGATTGGTTCGTGGCCGCGGAGACAGCTAATTATTGACCATTATGCCGAGCCTCACATTGTATCGATAGTCCTTAGAATATTCTATTCGACTCATATGAGTCGACAAAAAAAAATCTTGACCTATTTTCAATAGGCCTATTTTAAGAAAACAGAGCCGCGACGAGCCAAGGGTAAAAAGTTGTCACTCGATAAAGACCTATTTCATCAGTCAAAAAATCAGAAAACCGTCGTGAAGATCGCTGAGTCAAGTCCCTGGATCGAGAATCCATAGCAAGTCCATGCATGGATATCCATAGAAATCAATGCATATCCAAATGGATATCCATTAAAGCATGGATAATTGATGATATATCCATAAAACATGAGAGCCATTTGTGGATTTTCATTTTCCATGGATATCCATTGTAGAATGTCCTTGCATGGATATCCTTGTTTGGATACCAATGTGGATATCCGCAAAGTTCCATGGATAGTTGAAGACTAACATCCAAAAATCATGGATATCCATATGGATAACCGTGGATTTTAGGATACCCATGTATGGGTATGCTATGGATTCTCGGGCCAAGGGTAGACGACACCTCCAATCTCCGCTTTTCATGAACTATGTCTTAATCAGGGATTCTCGAAAAAGCGATGTTTAAGAGCAATATCTTACTCCAAAGTAATTGCTAATAATTCATTCGTCTTTTTTATTCTATTTTGAAAGCAATGCAGAAATTCTATTTGCTACGTCTCAAAATTTTATTCTTCTATGCAGCTCTAATATTATCGGGATCGTCTTTGTTGTGGATTTCCTTTTTTTATTATATGAGATGAAATCCGATATCTTTTAATGATACCTTTCGCCAAACCACTCTGGTCACTGCCCCCGCAGTCGCGGAATGTTTTTATTTTTTTCTAACGCGTTTATGCCCTGATTTGAATCGAGTACTTACTTCTCATACGTGTTATCACTCGGATGCGCCTGCGTTATGCTTGAAAAACATCAGAAAAAAACTGTTGACGCAGTATCCGCGTGTTTGGGTGCGTTAAATACGAAAAATCTTTCGCAGTGTTAGTCTATCTGGCTTGTTGCTAGGTTTCTCACTTGTTGAAGTCGCAAAAACCATTTTGTTCATAGAATCAATGTTAGTAATACATACAATGGTGTTTCCAATCCTTATGAGTACGGTCCTGTGCTTTTCAGTGCGGCTGCACAAGGGATAGGCCGTACGACTTACAAGGATGTTGTGCGGGTGGCCTACCTCTGCTGAAACCACTTCTCTCTTAATGCAGCGCTTCAGGCCAATGAAAAGTGTTGAGTCCTTCTTTCTTAAGATCCTTGAAAGCCACTTTGTAGAATTATTTCGTGTACAGAAACAATGTAACGCGCTCTTTACAGTTCTAACTTTAAGTTCTTACGGGGTTTTCCAGCAAACATTGCTAGACAGCCTCGTAGGGAGAGAGGCGTCTTATGCCCGCGGTGTGCGCTCATTCGTGAGATTCATGAAACCAGCACCGCTGATTGGTGGGATGCAATAGTGACGAGGCAATGGACGCTCTCTCCCTATGAGGCTCTCTAGACCTGGTCGGCTGGAAAGCCGGGTCCGAGAAACACGAACACACATATAAGCTAATCATTTTCCTCCCCAACCGATGGGCCTTGTCAACAAGTGAAGAGAAAAGTCCAGTTTTGATACTCTTCTTGTAAGCATTCACGTTATGAACACACTAATCATTCCGTTCTAATAAAGAATAAAAGCATGCGCTCCCGCATAGTCTTGTAATCAAACAAGCAAACCACGCAGCGAAAACGGGATTGCTTGATATTGAGGTATAATCGAAACATACACACGAAAAACAGTCGTTTCTAATAATTTTTATTTCCAAGAAATCACTTTTTTACAGAACCCTAATGAGATTTGAAATTTATCGCGAGACCCAAGCGTTAACAGAGCATGGACAAAGAAATAAATTACGGCTTGCAGCGTTCCAAAAACCGGGGATAAAGACACACCTCTCGAATATGGTACCGGTTCAACAGCCAGCACAAAAATCGTTCGAGACCGAGGCCATATCCGCCGTGAGGGCACGTTCCGTATTTGCGCTGAAATCAAAAAGGATATCATTATTAAGACATTACCAGTGTTCGTAGTTTTCGAAGAAACTAAAACCCTAGATATCATACGATTCTCTTTGACGTTTTTAATATCAATTCGTTTTCATATCAAAATTGATCGACGAGGGGGGCATTCGATAGCGCCAAAAACCGCAAGCGCCAACGCCGCAAACGCCAAAATTCGTAACCGCCAAATGATAGGTAGGCCTATCATTTTATAGGTTAGGTTAAGTTAGGTTTGTACAGCGGTTATGAACTTTGGCGTTTGCGACTTTTCACGTTTTGCGGTTACGGATTGGCGCTTGCGGCGTTGGCGCTTGTGGTTTTTGGCGCTTATGTTAGCTAACCGATCGATGAGATATCCAAATCATAGGATTTCCCGCTCGCGAGAAAGACGTTTCCAAATAGTAAGATTAGCTTTGTTACCTGATCGGTGTACCAGTAGTAGGGAGTGGGGTCGATGCCTTCTCGTTTATAGCCCGCAAGCAGTTCCTCTAAGTCCCAGATACGCATGGATCCTCCAACGATTTCTCCAACATTCGGTAGCAAAACATCCACCTGGAATGACGAGACCCCGTTACAACAAAGACGCAAAACTGTATGTACACTGCACCCGAAAATGTGAAGATCGCATTTTCCACCTCTAGTGTTCAAGCCTGGTCCAGCCTCTCTCTTTAAAAAAGGATAAACGACAAACAAGCGCGTACAGTCCGCTTCGCTACAACTCTTATTAGGTAACACCAAGTCTGATGTCGCTTACTTACTAGTTATTCAAGTTGCGAAATGTGACCATAAGGCTCCCGAGTGGCTGTTTTTGTGACTTACCGATTCAGTCAGATCCGGGTTTTCCGGGCAAGGCTGCATGTAGAATGATTTAATAGCCTTGGGGAAACGACATAACATGATTGGCTGGTTGATAGCGTCGGTCATCTTGCGTTCTGGCATCTCAGGAATATCCTGGAAAACGAGATACGGTTTTATTTATTCGAATTATTTTTCTTATCATTTCAAATTATGTTTGTATTTGATACTTTAACGATTAGCGCCTCGAAGTTTTCATCAAAATATGACAAAATTTTTCGTGCAAATTTTTTGCGATGCCTCTTTTAAGCTGGTCAAATATCGTATTACGGCAAAGGTCAATCAAAATTTTCGGCTTGGTTCTTGTGCATCGGTATTATTACTTTCTTAAATTCTTGATTCCGGGCACGGCTATAAAAGTACACACCTCTCCGAATTCGTAGAAAGACCCGTCATCCTTGGTTATGTTGTTCTTCTTGAGATACTCGATCGCCTCGCTGTAGTCCATGCGAAGGAAGGGACGGGCAGGTGGCTTGAAATCCTGCAAACGAAAAATCTAAGTCAGCGGCTTAAAAATAAGATCCGCTAAAATCGGCTCCCTCGTCTGAAAACTTTGCAAGACTTTGCGATTTCGAAAAAAGAACTCGCCAATACCTCAAAAAATCCGCTGAAGATACAAAATTATACATATCCTGCTGCAAACTTGGACACTCAGTTTGAAAGGTTAGATTTCTCAACTCTGTTATCGACCTTGATTCAATCTTTTATCACATTATGGGTATTAACGACATAAAATCGCTTAAATTGGGCGAGGCCTCGCTTGGAAATTCGCTACCGCGCCGATGTCGCCAAGCGTGATGCCGCTTCACACGGCAGCAAAAGCCGCAGAGAAATATTCCACGACATTCCGATTAAGTCAGCCTATGTTAAGTTACTTGCTCCACTTGGCGAAGAAAGGTGGAACACAAGAGGTCGAAAATTCGACCCTACAAATTGAAAGTGATGCTTATTCCCCAATCAGGTCGCTAGGTACTGTACAGGTCGGCATGTTTGTTTAGCAGGAGATATTCTCTGTTCAACGTTTGGGAATCTCATAATCTGGCAAATATGACTATATGCTTACGGGGTTAAGCTCCTTGACGATGTGACCGTACGGAGACTTGAGGACTCGGTCCACGACATCACACACGAGGTCCTCCAAACGGTCCAACAAATCGTTGAAAGAAATAAAAGGACATTCAGCTTCAACGTGGGAGTACCTGCAAAGGTTAACTCAATTTAGAAGCAGAGCTAAACTCTAGGATTTCACCTAGCAAGGTCAAAGCTTTAGTTTACAGCCACTCCTATCATTTTTTTTCTTTCCTCGGAGTTTTTTAATTTTGGTATTTTTGAACTGATTGGGTTTCTGATAAGAGCAAAGTTCAGGTAATTTATCAATACAAAATACACAAATTCACGCCGAAATTATTGTTACTTATTATTTGAATTGAATCGAGAGCAGCCTACTAGGATTAAGATTTTTGAACCTAAGATAAAGATCCTTAGACTATATTCGAATATTCCGTAAAACTTTTCTTAGTTTCAAAAATCTTATTCCTAGTAGGCTGCTCTCGATCTACTGCAAATACATAGAGACTGAACTCCTAGGGATTTCCAGACCTGAAATCACAGTTTACGAATACACTTACAGGGATTCAAAGACTAAACTCGCACTACTTTCAAGGCTTAATCTTCAAGTCTGACTTACTCAGCGAGATGTCTCCTCGTACGGCTCTGTTCAGCCCGGTAACTCTGGGCAATGCAGTAAACGTCTCCCATCGAAGGAATGCATGTTTCCAAGTACAACTGCGAACTCTGCGTGAGGTACGCTTCCTCCCTGACAACCAGAGAAATTCCTTTGAAATGCAGCAACATCACAAAACTCGGTGAAACGTGGTTCTTTGGCCAAGAGCCGTGATTTAGGTTTATTCGTACCCAAAGTAATCCAACTTGAACAGAGTTGATCCTCCCTCTACCTGAGTTTGCACCAAGGTGGGGGGAGTCACTTCGCAATACCCGCGGTCGGCGAAATGAGCTCGGAATGCTTCGAGGACAACTGATCGCATTCGAAGAACCTTCGACGTCTGGAATATAAGAATAAACAAGGTAAGTAACTCGTAATCGTTGCACAAATTCGTTTTACTCTTTCGACCCTCAAAACAGTTGTCTTTGTTGCAGGTGAAAGAGGAATCTGATTTCTTCCATATCAGAAAAATCGATTATCTGCTTTTTTCAAAGACAGACGTTATATCCACGTAACGTGCGCTAAAATTATATCCACGGTCATGCATTCCATATGAGACTAGAACGCATTTTCGGAGACTTCGACGCACGGCCACCAACCTACTAACCTACCTAATACATTTTAAGTGGACGTTTGACGTGGATATAAGTACTCCGTTTTTCAAAATAAAGGACGGTTGGTAGACTTTTACAAGTAGTGTCTTTGGCACAACAGAAACTGACCTTGGTTTGCCTTGCACCTCAGATCAAACAAGGGTTGCAATTGGTAACCTTGGACTGCGGTAAACTGTACCTAGCTTAAGTTAACCTAGACGGGTAGCTGTCATAAGCTCCAAAAACCACAAGCGCCAACGCCGCAAGCGCCAATCCGTAACCGCCAAACGAGAAAAGTCGCAAACGTCAAAGGTCTTACCCGCAATATTAACCTTACTTAACCTACCTTAACTTAGCCTAACCTAACTTAACCCAACTTGACCTAACCTATAGGAACTTTGGCGTTTGCGACTTTTCTCGTTTGGCGGTTACGGACTGGCGCTTGCGGCGTTGGCGCTTATGGTTTTTGGCGCTATCGAATGCCTCCCAACCTAGACTACAAAAAGGTAAGCTGGAGTTCACTCAAGTTAGTAGAAAACAGCAGAAACCCTTTCTGAGAGCTAAGTCCGTTAGGAACGTGCTTAAACAACTCTCTTCGTACGTTTTCTCCCCGAATCATGATATGGCGGTTGTCCAGCTGCACATCGGGGTGGGCATCTTCGTTGAGGATGGAGTCTGCGCCGCCAGCTGGAGCCAGGCCGATTAGTTCCCAGTAGTCGACGTTCATCTCATGACCACCAGGAGCCTGTAAAAAGTTGACAATCAATCGAAAGTCCGTACCTCAACAGGGTTGTTGTGATGTTAGGGTGGCTGCTATTTTTTTAAAGACTATTTTTTATTAGGGGAAATGCAAATTGACGCTATAAATAGTGAGATGGCCGAAAGGGAGTTCTCGTGTATTTTTCCGATCTAAAAACGACGTTTTTAATATTGATTTTTTCTCAACAGACAGGTTCAGTTTGTGGACTTTTCCATCTTAAACTGTCCTGGCTAAAATACGAAATTTTCCTTTTTATCCGGGCAAAAGAAATTTGCTGACTATTCCGGGTGCACAACGAAGCCGCACTACACCACAGCCAATCAATTCGTTTGGCTAAACTGACCGTAAGTTACTGATTACTCAAGTTCGAATAACTGCCAATAAATAAGAGATAATTACCGATTTTCCTTCTGGAACAGGACTGATCAACCCGTACAAGAGGACCGAAGACTCAGTTGAAAGCACAAGCGCCTCGTAGGTTTGGCAGAGGGTATCGTTGAGCACGCACTGAAGAAAACCTGTGCCGTCTCTTAAGGTGACGAAAATCAAGGATTTGCCTGTAACAGATTTTTGTTTGCCCCAAAGTCAGCGTTGAAATTTGAAGCGGATTCTTCACATTGCGAAAAATCGAGTGATATCGGACGCGAACGATTTAACTTTATGTGTAAAATATACTTCTCTTACATGCCCTTTCAAGCGTTGAAAGTTTAGAGTAAAGACAATTTTGCGCTGAGGAATGTCTTCAAATTACAAAATAAAATGAGCAAAAAATGCGTAGTGTCAACAATGAAGCGCATAATCTATGAGATATCGTAGATCGTCTACACGAATTTTCCATGCTTTTCCTCAGTACATTCTGGTACTTTCAGGTAATTTAACTTTTTTTACATGTAAGGCTGGTAATATAACTAACCTTGTCTACGAAGTCTATGCACCCAGCCATGAATCTTGACACGTTGTTGTCTGTGACTGTGGCTGTCCTTAATCTTGATAAGTTTAGCAGGAGGAAGTTTGGGGTTTTCAGTGATCTTGATTTTCTTAGCTTCTTCTAAATTCTGTGCTCGCTTTTCAGCGTCTTCCTCTTCTCTCTTGCCTTTACTTTCAGACTTGTTGCTGTCCCGAACCCAGAGCTTGTGAATTTTCTTGTACTGTGACTTAGCCAGCGGCTCATATTCCTGGATTTACAACAAAGACACTGACATAAGTATGCACTTGAAAACAGGAAGAATTCAATTAAGGATTATATTCATCACAACAAAAGTTTGTGTTAACTTTCAGGAGGGAATTATTAGACTATAACGATTCATTTCTTGGCTACATATTCTAGAAAGATAATGGTACTTGATCAATTTAGCATGCGATAGTTAAGTTGTATACAGATCAGATTCTTAAAATAACACTTACATTATCCTTCTCCTTGGAATCACAGAATATGGGTGGGAAGGGCTCCTTGCCTGCATGCTTCATGGCCCGGAGAACTGTTTTGAAGGGTTTATCCTTGGATCCCGTGCCAGATTCATCATTACCCCATTTTTCAGAGGTATAGATTGCGTCTGCAAGAAAAAGGGTGCATTGTAATGGTAGCCTCACAGCTGACGTCTGTCAAAGAAAACCTGTTGCGAGGCTGATGAAACATTTGACACACACACTGCACTGTGCTTTCTTACCTAGAGACATCTCAGCAACTTTGGCAGCAAGGTCAGGCATCTCTACAAGAAAAATGAACTTGTTAAATTCGACGAATAATTTAGGTTCAGACGAAATTTCAACTGGTAAATCGATTGTTATGGTGTACGCATGTGTCCGGTATGGGTTATGAAGCTTTGTGTATAAATACGTTTCGCCCAGATGACGTGTAGCAAAAGACAAATGAACGGTCATGAAAAAACGGGGAGTCGTCACCACATCGGGAGTTCGTTAAAAAATGCTTACTTAGCTGTTTCACTTCGATATATCCGCAAAATATGAACCCTTCGGCAGACAAGCTGGCAAGAGAAGCAGAAACCGGCGAAGATGGGCAAGTATCCAAGCCGAATGATGTTCGGATCCGAAGAGCCGCCGGATCAAAAGCTATCTTAAGCCAATCAACACTCAAAATAGTAGCTCGGGAAAGACCGACCCGGGCCGACCCACCGGCCGACCTCAGTCGGTTGCACTTGATTGGCTACAGCTGTTTCTTCAACTCGGTGGCTCATCCGTTCCGAAGCATGTGTTGTGTCCAGGTTGTGACGTAGCTCATTGCCCCCCCTCTCTTCACCTCCCTCGCGTGATTTTATTCGGAGTTCCCTTACCCTTCCCCTCCCCATGACCAATGAAGTCACTCCAATATCATTTATTATCTTAAAGATTATCTTCCGTTTAGTAAGGTCGTCTTAAACTACGTCCAAAGTACTTAAAAAATCTGCAGATGTTTTTGAAGATTCGATCAGAGTAACAATCCCCGCCCGTAATTAGTCGGGCATGGGCAACGTTTGTCCTCTAGGACGTTTGTCCCGATTATCTAGTCGTTTTGATATTAGATTCCCATCATCTGACAGCTTCGTTTTATCTCGTGAAAATCAAGTTAAATAACTTTTCCCGCGGAAAGGGTTGGAACTACTTTGCGTATGAAATCGAACTCCGCCTCCATCTCATATGCTTCATGTGTCCATCCGCGCTCCGCGAAACAGAACAGAAAGCATTTCTGTACTTGAGGGCAAGGCAAAAGCACGGAATGGGGCCCACGTAAAATCAATTTTTAGGGTATTTCATGCAAGTATTTTGTAACAATCGGAATGGATGTTGAGAAAGGGTATACCCCACGTTTGCTCAGAACTAACCCACTGGAAAATAAGGATGAATTCGATGAGGTAAAATATTTTTTAGGTTGTTGTCATATAATGTATTTGGTAGCTGCCATGATTGTATGTCCGTGTTTACCTCAGCGTTCAACAGAGGCCGCTGTTTACCTAAGTCAGTGGAGGGGAATTCAAACTTTGGATATGTGTGACACCCGACTTCAACATGCTGTTATGAACAAAATTTAACCACTCGCGTAAAAAATGTCGAGTCAGACCTGTTTTACTTGCTATAGTTTTATTCCGTGGGTGAGGAACCCTTTCTTTCTTTTTCTTAACTCTCTTTTTTTTTATATTATAACAAAGGTAACATCTAGTAATTTTTGCTTAGTGCCTTCCCTTACAATCGTCAGTAAACCGAATTTCGGAAATGTTTATACTGTAGTGAAATTTGTGTATTAACCGTGAATTTTTGTTTGTTCAGTTTGCTCCGCAGAGTACCAATTTATTTTTTGATTTTTTTTGTTTTGTTTTTTTTTATTTATTTACTGTTCAACTTGATTTTTCAGAAATGTGACAAAGCATATAAGCATGTGCAAAGTCTCATACAAGGCTTATCAGACAAGGAAGCACATGATGTTCTCAACAAAGCAATTGCTAACAATTGTCATGAACAGGTGACACTGGGTCTTCTGGTTTCCATCCTTATTGATCCTATGAATGCTAGCAAGGTAATTTTTATTCATAATATGTGCATTGAGATAATAAATTTAGTTGACCTAATTCATCAATTATTTTCTTTTCAGAGCTACCGAGATCTTACTTTACTTAATAGAGATGGTTTTAAGGTACTCCTAGCACATTTTAACATCATTGTACAAGATTTTTATCTCCGCCTTGTGGACATAGTGAGATCGCAAGCAATATGGCTTTTTCGAGAAATGCTTCGAGCAGGAGTTGCTGGTGTAGATGCCGTATGTTTTACTCTTCTCAGGCAGTGTGCAGGAGGAGATCTCTCAAATCGAAATCTGGCACACATAGAAGCTATGCTTGCAACTTTTGAAATAAATAGGTAAGCAAGTCATAAATGTTTGTCTTTTGCAAGGTACTTTAAGTTCAGCGTTTATTTTATTTTTTTATTCTACAGGGCATGGCTTGATAAACACCCTGAGCAGCTGAGAGCCGTCGTAGTAACTTTTCTGCGTCTCATGGAGGACCATATACATCCAGCATTGACTCAACTCCGTAATAGAGAAGCTGCTTTTACAGTGTCAATAATTAGGGATAGGTTTGCACAGTGCATGGTGATTGGCAGAGACTTTGTCCGTCTGCTTCAAAATGTTGCCCGGATACCTGATATTGAAAAACTCTGGAAAGATATTTTACATAACCCCAGATCTCTCTGCCCCAATTTCACAGGTAAATCCTCAAAATTTTTTTTTTTTTTTTTTTTTTTGTTTTTATAAAAACATTTTCTAAAGCATAAGGGCACACTCAGGCAAAAAAAAAAAAAAAGCCAATTATTTCCTTTTGGGTTGTTTGGAGGATCAACGCGATATCCTGCCGCACCTTTTTTCGTATTCTGTGCTCGGTACTTGCCCCAAAAAATGATAAAAGTAACATCGACGGTGATTATTTTTTTACGAGAATTTCCTTCTTAAATTATCTAATTTCTAAAGACATTTCCACATTAATTCCATTGTTATGAATAATTCATCCATCTTTCCTGAATCCGATTTTCTTGAGTCAACGCCGACCTCTTAGTGGGAAGCGCTCATTGCATGTTTTAAAAGTCACGAGATATACAAATACCTAAAACATTCACACAAAATAATCAAACCAAATAAAATTAAAGAATAGTGAAATAATTGAAGCAAGTAAAACCAGAGACAAAATTATTTAAACTTTTGATTTAAAAGAAGAAAAAAACACTTAATTTCCTTTACCTTTTCCAGGAATTCAAGATCTGATGTTGAAGAAAACTGATAAGAAGATGCTCATATGTCGGCTTACACCAGATATGGAGACGAAGATTTGGTACCTCACCAATAACGTGAGGTTCGGCAACCACAAACGTTACCAGGATTGGTTCCACAGTCAGGTAAGAATTCTTTCAAGCCGACAAGCGCCGTATCCGGTTCCGCCCTCCAAGATGTCCTTTTTGTTGCAGTATTTAGTCAGCCCGGAAGCACAGAGTCTACGATGTGATTTAATACGATTCATCGTTTGCGTAATCCATCCATCGAATCACGTATTAGGGTCGGACGTAATGCCTCGGTGGGCCGTCATCGGCTGGCTCTTAACGACCTGCACTTCTACTACGATTTCTTGTAACGGCAAACTCGCTCTCTTGTATGACTGGCTCTTCTTCGACTCGGAGAAAGACAATATAATGAATATCGGTAAGTTTGTAGCATTATCCAGTTACGACGATAAATACTTTCGTTGATATTTAATATTGGTCGTGAAACTTGAACACAGAGCTTAGAGACCATGCTGATTTTAACCCATAACAGCCCAAAGTACTTGGAGTGAAATTTAGCTTAAGAGAAATTAAAAGGAATTTACCCATTAAAATATGCTGTTTTATGCTTTGGAAAATGCCTATATAATTAAATTTCAGGTTTCCAGAGGGGTGATATTTTTTAAATTGTGCCAATACTAAACTAAAAAGATCTTATAAAATATTTTTTTCTGTTTCCGAACGGCATCGCTGGGCTGTAGTGGGTTAATGTCGATAGTTACAACACTTGCCCTCAATTTCGGTTAGACCAATGAATCTTTCTTTTGCGACTTGCATATTCGCGTATTTATAGCTGGGTTCTTTTAGGATCAAAGTTCGAGCGTAGGAACCCTCGTAACTAATCGAAACATAAAAAAAAAATAATTGGAGATAAACTGAGCTGTTATTTGATTTTAACCTACTTTTAGGATTATCTCGTCGTTCTGGGAAATCTGTTGTTAGAGAAGTTATCGTTACTACGTGACGTTACTGTCAGGAACCATTGAAGGAATTTTTCCGTTGTCTGAGGAGGAAATGCTGATCTCTAAAGGAAGGAAATCGGAAAAAATCTCTATGTGTGCCTTCAAGCGATTTTCCGGCTTAAACTTTTCGTATAGAAATCGGTAACACTTAATTTGTTGTTTTTCCGGTGGTTTAAGAATTTTATCGGGGAGGCAAGCGATAGGTTTGGCCGCACGTGTTGTTTACTCTCCCTTTTATCTAAAATAGGCCTTGTATATTGAGCAAAGGGCTCATATAAGCTTTGAATATGTAATGAGCAAAAAGCCCCCGCTCCAGCGATTTTGCTCCTGTTCGTGGCTTTTAGAGAACAAGTTATTTATTTTTCGATGTCGCTAATCGACGCAATATTCTTAAGATGTCTGTGATAATGAATGCTGCATAGGATTAATTAAAAAGAAAACATTAGCTGATGATTTTCCATCTCTTTTTACAGAACCTGGTATTCTGGTCATGCACAACTCTTTGAGGCCACATCCAATAATTACTGCCACACTCCTTGACTTTTTATGCAAGGTAAATATTTTGATTTTAAACTTCATAATTTCCATCAGTCTATTTTATGGGTTTTCTGTTTTTATTCACAAAAATGTTATTATTTGTTGGTTCCAGATTGTTCCAGGATTTTATCCCCCTCTTGCAGATAAAGTTCAGCAGGGCATAATGTCTTCACTAAGGCTTATTTTAGAAAAGAGGGTACTCCCAACTTTGTATCACCTCTTTGACAATCCCAAGTTGGATGTTGAGCTAAGAAATTCGCTTAAGTACAGCTTCAAGGAATTTTGCTTTGCTCCCACATCAGTCAAAGGTAATTTTATGTCCCAGCTTTATGGTAAGATAGTGACAATACATTCTGAAAACCATTTTGATGTTTTAGATGACATGGATAGACGAGAAGATGATAACTGTGCGGAGCTTGGAGTTCACCCAGGGACCAACAACAATCATCATGAGTCTGAACCAGCTTTCAGTGATGATGAAGAAGAAGTGAAAGAAGATGAGGAAGAGGAGGAATACGAGGAAGAGAGACCAGCAGGTACTTCATTAGTGCAAGCACTAAGGAGACTCAGTCAGGAAGATGATGAAGATGACAACATTCCTTTAGGTAAGCCTACACTTGTGAAATAGCATTAAAACTTCATTAAATTTATCATGACGGTATGTATGTCTTATCCTAGTAAAGCAAGGTCAACTATAGTGCAATAGGGTGTTTGGGTTGGGCATTTAGGCTCAACTTTTTAATCCATGACCCCTTCCATTTTTATGTCCTCAATCGCACTTTGTTATCAGTGGTAGCATTTTGTAAAAGTAACTCAGTACCCATTTGGTCAGTTTTACATCTTTGGTGCCCTCTGGGTGGTAAGTGATATGTAAGCGTTGTTTACGGTTGAGGTTAGGGACGAACGCGGTCAAGTTAACTTGAATCATAATGTGTGAACCCAGCGCAATTCTTTTTGAATGGAAACATCATTTATACGGTTCTTTTCTTTTCCCTTAACTGAGCGTTTTTCTTTCACTTTTTTTTTCGTCAAGTCTTTTATGATGTCGTGTAGGTAAACATAACCTAGAAACCCTATCGAGGTAACCCAACCACTATATTTTGAGGTTATGGTGATGACAGCTGTCGTATTTACTTTATCCGGTATTTCCGTTTTAGATTCTAAGTTGGAGTTAACCCCACTACAACCCAACAGGTTTTCTGGTTATTTTTATCCGTTCAGTAGTCTTGATACAAGTAAAAATGCTTAAGTGATTTCATGTATTTTATTCCCATGGCAGAGGACCAAATTTTTGATATGCGTTAACAGTCGCGAGTTTCTTTGCCAAAAGCATAGATTCCTTTTTATTTTAAAGTTCAATTTCAAGCTATCAATGCTCGTGACTATGTTATATACCTATATATTTGTAGTGTATGATTAGCTCTGCCTAAGCCAACATATTTCTTCCTTGTTCAATACTTGGTCTGAACCGACTTGTTTCAACTCTCGTGAAGTGCTGTGGGTTTGGAGGTTTGAAAGGATATTTCCGAAAATTTTGGCATCAATTTCACCAACAGCAATATTTGTGTTGTCAGCATCAAGTGGGTGACAGCCCATAGGTATCCATATTTACATTGCCTTTCTGTTTTACTTTTTATCTATAATTTTTAGATAGATAATGGACCTTGCTGTTGATTTTTTAGTGACTCTAATTTAAGATCTCTACCTTCCAGCCAAAGTAAAACTCAAGAAGGGTAAAAGAAATAACAAGAACTCTCATCAAACATTAATATTTGAGGGAGAAGTTAGATCAACTGTTGAAGTTCTGAGATCAGACGCAGACAATGACCAAAAGTAAGTAGTGATTCTTAGTGAAAGAAGAACGGTTTTACTATGAATGGATTGCTTTACTATTTGTTTATTCATTGTGTGTGTGTGTGTTTTTTTTTAAGGTGTCAAGCAATGGAGAGATTAACCCAAAGTTTGTCAGAAGGAGGTGAAGAACTTGGTAAAGAATTATGCACAGCCCTTTCAATGTGCCTTTGTGTAGCTCTCAAAGACCAATTAGAACCTAAACCTTTCAGTGAAGAACCAACACAAGAGTAAGTATGACAAACTCAGTCCCACATGAAATGCTGCTTGTGTGAAAATTTTTCAGATCCATCTAAGACAACCAGTGCTCGTTAAATATTAAAAATCGGCAGTGGAGACCTATCGTACCCGAGTTGAGCACCAAGTTCATGATTACGATCTCTGTTTGATTTTATCTGTGATGGGTATTACGTTATAACTGACATCACCTCGATTGAATGTTCCCAGCCCTCGGCAAATATTTATTGAAAATCTCTCCTTCGTATATTACAACCAGAATCGCCCGCATGAATTCCCCAAATTAAATATTTGAACAATTTCACAGCACTGGTTTGTAAGATTTTCTGTAGAAAAATCTCGCCAATTTTTGAGAGTTATGTTTTTGAAAGATTCCGTGAGTACGATTTGCCTAAATATTTCCGGCAGTTCGCGGTTTTTAAGTTGGCTCTTATTTTCAGGATGATAGATACAAGAACAAAGAAACCGTTGTTCATCTTAGTGAGGCATTTATATCAAATGTGCGTAACAGAAGACAAGCGGAGACAGCCGCTGTTCACATTATTAGCGGATATGTCACATAAAAATCCGCAAATCGGTTACCATCTACTTTTCTACCTCAAAACATGGTAAGTAGAAATCATGTACACGCTAAATATGAAAGGTTGCGTTTTCAACCTCCCGTGTTCCACCTTCCGTGTTCCACCTCCCGTGTTCCACCTCCCGTGTTCCACCTCTCGTGTTCCACCTCCCGTGTTCCACCTCCCGTGTTCCACCTCCCGTGTTCCAC
>Ga0058701_10001282_pt1 | contig 17678 bp, 9 predicted proteins | sample AgamicOrMae_FD_97039 | JGI IMG/M metagenome (GOLD analysis project Ga0058701, IMG submission 97039) | Agave microbial communities from Guanajuato, Mexico - Or.Ma.e | ecosystem: Host-associated > Plants > Phyllosphere > Phylloplane/Leaf | place: Guanajuato, Mexico | collected 2012-06-04
ACAAAATTAGGGACAACAAATGAATTTTTTGTTGCTTCAACCAAAAATTTTGCTGCAGCAACCAAACGTTTTGTTGATAGAACTAAACATTTTGTTGTTGTAACAAAATATTTTTGTCATCCCAATTTTAACAAATGACTTTGTTGTTATAACAAAACCTTCTTTCCGTGATCGTTTATATATATATATATATATACGCGTGGAGTATCCTCAATGTAAGAATATCCGTAACACTTGAGAAAAGCTCTTCTTGAACGGGAGTTCTTCCTCATAGCAGTAATAAAGTTGGAATGAACTTGGCCTCATCAATTGGGCGTCTTTTTAAGAGGCGCATTTTGCGGAGTTAAAAGTTCGTGTAAAAGGGGGATTTATTGCACAGTTGGCGGCGGCAGAGCTTTGGAGGGAACGGAACGCTGAGAAACGGCCGGAATCAAGTAGGTTTCTTGTTTCAAGGTCAAACTTTGTGACATTGATGTAAACAAACCCACGTGCTGCAGTGCTGCCAGCTTTTGAAAACTTCATTCGGTCGTCGAGTACAAACGACAAGTTAAAATATCGCTTTCGAATTTCGTTTTGATCTTTCACTGTATAAAAGATTTCGCTTTCAACCTTTTGCATTCAACAATTCATCGTTGAACTGAAAAAAACGTGCGGTTACGCACCAACTACCAAACTTCTGCGCTCTGGCTGCAGAACACATTTAGATCGATAGAGAAGCTATAAAATCAACACTTTATACAAAGATTACGGTGTTGTATGATAGTGTAAGGTAGATCTACAACCCTTAAAAAAATTAAACAAACACAATGCGGCGTGCATTATTGCCCTTACTCTACTGTGATGACAATCCTAAGAGCGTATTGACTACAATGTGACCCTCGGGCGCCGGCAAGGCTGCCAATACTCTCGGCCCCATTATCTGAGTTGATTTCTCATTAATTGATGTTGCATCAATCGGAGATTCCCCAATATCAGATCATGTATTTCATCTCAAACAGTGTTTTAGTAGAAACATCAAAGAGGGCCTTCAATAAAGCCAATCACAAGAAATTTTGTAATTGTCATTTTTTAATTGACAAAAAAAATCACTTTAAGAGATTTTTTTAGGTATATCTTTGAAAATCACAACTAAATATCTTTTAAAGCTTTTTACTTCGTAATTATTTTTTTGAGCTTTCAATCCTAAAATCTTGCATTTTCCGAGGAAGTCTGGAGGCGATGTTAACGTTTGTAGGAAAAAGTAAGGGTTTTAAAGTAGTAGTTCATCACAGAGCAATGTTGCTTGAAGCGAGATGATTTTACTGCAGTACTACCTAAGAGGTTGAATAAATGTGCTTTGGTTAAATTAAGCTTAATCAGCGTTTCTGAGCAACAGAGTTGAATCAAGAACGTATGTATCCAAACATTATGGTTCTTTGTGTCGTTTGGATACATCTTTCTATATTTTACCCAAGATGAGCATCTTGTAAGTAGAATCATTTAAGAGCATGGCAGGTTCGCAGCGATTAATGGTCAGAAAACACAGGTCAATCATATTCTCATTGTTTTTACAATTAGATTGTGTAAAAAAGAGATTTGGTTTGGTCAAAGAAATTACCCGGGACCCGCCATGTGTCGAGTGTCGAGCCTCCCTCTCTGAAGATCGGTGTCTGAGCCCATTCTGTCCCATTGAGTGTCAGTTGTAATGACATGGAATGAGCTTAAGTCCCTTGTGCAGACTTTGTGGGGTACAAAGATAGTTATTGGAGTCGTTCAATTTTTTTTGCGGATTATTGCTAAAAAGAATGTCAGATGAAAGGTAACTAAACGCAGGACATTCCTAAGCGCGTGTGATCTACCTTAACCGCTAACAATAAGCCCGATGCCACTACCTCTCGGCGACAGTAATTGTAACAGTAAGTTGTATGAAGCTTTGCGACTGTTTCCTGTGATTAATATATATTAAGTTAGGTTGCGTTACATGTCTTGTGCTTTGCTCCCGTCGGCGATCAGAGACGGAACACAAGAGGGGGAAAATTTAATCTTCGAATATAGACCTACTGCAGTTCGGCGAGCGCCTGCAGTCCACTGTACAGGCAACCCCGAGTACGCGAATGTGGACAAGGTTGCCTAAGCTCGAGTTCGCAGGGGCTCCGGGCCGTTTCCTACTAAACAAATTAGCGGCTTTTGTCGTAAAGACGTCCGCGCAGGTAAAAAATAGCGACAGTTACCCCGTTCCTTTGAGCCTGTCGACTTAATGTGCTCTTCCCAATGGCGTAGAATTAAAAAATGCGCAATACTCCCATATTTTTCAAGATGGAACTATGCTCAGCAACATAAATGGAAACCTCTCACCGCAATCTTTCGAGTTACATGGCTGAAAATAGGTCTATTTTGAAAAAGAGCAACAATTACAAGTCCGATTTTAGTTCCACAACCAAAACAGGTAAGAACTCTATAAATAGATGCATGGTGCTCACTGTGTACCTATCTAACCGTGTTTATGAAAGAAGGTAGTCAAGTAAGTATTGTACGGTTCTAGTGGTGGAACAAGGCGGTGCCCAATTTACCCATGGAGCCTCCCTGAGATTAGAAGGCTCCGACCAGAGCCGGTTAATATATTTTAGACTGATAGTCGGAACAAACCAATGCAAATAATTTGGTCCATCACCATTCGCTAATACTTAACATATCATCTAGGTAACACTAAATTGTGTCCATGCGAGGAATATCAGTCTATGGAAAAGTACTCTTCCCTGAGGAGAGGCAATCTTTTCACAGATTGAAAAGAGCAATGGCATTTGAGAAAGCGAGCATTTATTGGAATCGAAGAATCGTTCGGATGCAAAAAACGGTGGCGGTGACAAATGGAAAGTGCAGCGGCAGAGTGCAAGGTGCGACTACAGGAGATGTGAAACGTGGGACCTATGGACGACGTGGCGAGGAGGCGACGGGCAAGTTAGCTATCGCTTTCGCCGCCAGATGGCGCACAACGCAGCGAAAAAGTTTGCCGCTCGGAAGGAGAAGAGCGTCAGTGCGACAAGTCCGAGTCAAAGAAGAGAGGCGAAATAACAAAAGAAGACTAAAAAAAATCGATGCTAGCCGGATGAGAAGAAGGACACGGTGAAACCATAGCTGAATAAACAGGACAGCTCAAGGATTTATTGTTATTATTATGGCTTCAGGCCGTCTGACAACAATGCTCTTTCAGGATTTAAAGTGTTTAAGGCACTTGAGATGAACTTAATAAAATACAAGTATTGCGTCACTGTCTGAGGTGATATTAAGGTTTTAAAGGATGATGTGCACAAGATTAAAGGCAACACATCAAAATAAAAGTCTTGTCTTCCCTCCGATCTGGTTTTGTTAGTTATCCCCTGTCGGCGTTTTCTTTGATACCATGTTCTCCTATGCTATCTGTAGTCTATTATCAACAGGTTGTTTCCATCGTTTACTCATGAAGACACTCTCAAACTTAACTTCTATCCGCACGAGACAACGTGATGTATGGTTAAAGGTTAAAGTATTATGATACGGGCATTAAAAATTAAGCAACAGTAACTTATTCGGGGAACGCTAATCCTTAGCGGAATACAGAGCGATTTAGAAATCCCTTGGGATTTTCTGAAATGACGATGCAACTCGCTTAACACGAGGACTGTGCGTGTTGCCTACATCGGGTCGAAAAAGCAAGGAATTCAGCCCGTAGCAGGAAACACGCATGATACTTGTGTCGAACCGATTGCATCTTCATTCCAGATAAATCCTCAGGGGGCTATAATCAACCCATTTTTCCAAGCGTACAAAGGACACCCCACGGAATATCTAAAGAATTTGTTCTTAGTTGACACACAACAAAGTAATCTTGACGATGTGAGTAATCTTACAGCTTCCTATTTTTTGCGAAATGCAAGCAAATCGTCGAAGTATCGAAAAAGGTAATCGTTAACAGGAAGCTTAGCCGTCAGCTAATTTACTACATACACCGTGAGGGGTCCTTATTAAGACCTAAAAAAATGCCAAAGAGCAGCGCAGTCACGTAACTTAAAATGAAAACGATCAGAGACCTTGAAAAAGACGTAAATCAAACTTTTTACGCAATTCTCTAGTTGTGATGCAATACTTCGCGCACAGCGGAGTTCCCATTTCTTTTCTTATATTCTTCGCTTTACTTTTTTTAAAGGCAGTTTTTGGAAAGGTCTTGTAGGGCGCGCATTCCTCCGTGCACCAGAGAAATAACCCTTTCCACAAAGGCGCAGCGGCCTAGCCCTTAATTCTAGCGTAAAAATCTTTGTGCGGTTGATGAGACGCCCTCGCCCCGCCGCCGCTATACAGCGGCTAAAAACGAATAAGACAATCCACGACTTGCTCAAAACAGAAATGAACGTCCAAGGAGGAAATTGAATTTAGCATCGCGGTGCAATCGGATTCTGCGTTGGCGTCAGAGGACAGAGACAGGGGGCGGGTGGCGTGGGACGAGGTGGCAACTCGCCTGGTTGGCGGGCAACCCGTGCGGAAAGGGGGGTCCGTATTTTTCCCGCAGATAAACTGGACTCATTTCATTTCCGCATCTGCAGATTGGGTAATGGAGTTTGCAGATATTTATAGCGCATCGGCGAACGGCATACCGTTCGAGGCTGTCTCATTCATGACGACTCGACGAATGTCGAAATTACCACAATGGACGGAAAAAACTCATCACAGTAAAAATAACCTCTCTTTTAGATATTCTTAAACCTCTTTTGGGCATATCAAGGTAAAACAAAGGAAGAGCGCAATTCGATGGCTTCAAATGAAGCTGTACTGGTTGAAAATGCTGTTTCAAAAGTGTACTACTTGCAATTCATAACCATAGAAATAAGGGGGGGCATTCGATAGCGCCAAAAACCATAAGCGCCAACGCCGCAAGCGCCCGTCTGTAACCGCCAAACGAGAAAAGTCGCAAACGCCAAAGTTCGTATAGGTTAGGTTAGCTCAAGTTAGGTTAGGCTAAGTTAGATTAAGTTAGGTGAAGTTAGGTAAGGTTAGTATTGCGGTTAAGACCTTTGGCGTTTGCGACCTTTCTCGTTTGGCGGTTACGGATTGGCGCTAGCGGCGTTGGCGCTTGTGGTTTTTGGCGCTTATGACAGCTACCCGGAATAAGCACATTCTTAAACAAGCGTTTTCTCTGAAACATCCAAGAGGAGGCTTCAGAGAAATACGCACTCAATAAACAAAACTCAACCTTTTGTTTGATACTCATAAATATTCTCAAAAAACGTATAAACCTTACAGTAAATGTAGGTCTATTTATTTGCCTGTGCCTCGATCCGCTGTAGCTCTGTTCGGCTTGTCAATAAAAGGTGGAACACAAGAGATGGAAAATTCCACCTCTGAATTTTATACAGTGTCTTTTCGTGGTGGGATCGCGCGTTGATGAGCGCACTCATCGTTTGATCGCACCGATAATCATCTCGTAAAGAAGATACTGCATCGTGTGTGGGCGCTTTGAGTATTACCCGTCTCAGGTTTGCATCATTTGGCAGGTCCATCGGATGCTGCAAGGGTTCCCGGCGTCTAATCACTGTTTGGCGGAGCGGTCGATCATCTTTCATGAGCAGCGCAAACACTGTTGGGCCAATCCGATATGGCTTCTCGGCCGGCCGCGGAACGGCTTGCAAGCCGATAGTTATGATCGCCGAACTGGCACTGTTTCACTCCTCGAGGGAGAAGTAGAAAGAGAGGAAAGCGGAGAGGACTGATGAAGAGGACAGGGATAGAGGAACGTGCAGAATCGACACATGACTTCTCTGACCGCTCAAATCGGGAACGTTCTTTCTCCGGAGATGTTTGAGGTATTTTCTCTCAATGATTACAGCGGGTGATTGCCTGAATCGGGTTTGTTCTTGGATAAGCTAGCCTAGTCCATAGCCTGATGTAACATAATCGACCGAGCCAATCAATTTATCTACAACCTTGCCGTCTGAACCTAAAATAAGTTGGACAAGTTTGACTTGGGTTTGTGTGATCTAACAATTTAGCGCAGGTCACCCAACCTAAGGCAAACTAATATAAGCTGGCTTAAAGCAACCTAACGCAAGACACCTAACCTGAGTTACCCTCGCCTAAGGTTACCTAACCTAAGGCAAAAATAACCAGGAGTAGGGTAATGTAAGTTCACATAAAAAGGAAAAAAAATATTTAGTCACATCGAAAAAAAAATCAGGTTTATTCTTCCGAAGACGCATTTTCTGCTTTGAAATTCCCTCTCAAAACGAGAGAACCTACTCTTAAAATATGTGGAAGAAAGAATCTTAAAATGAGAGGAAATAACCTCACATTTCAATAGGAAATACTCTAAGTTCGAAAGTATTTGTTCTCCTTTCGATAAGAACTCCAACTTCGAGATGAATACGTTTGAGGCCATTTTTAGAATGAAGAAGAATGCGTCACAATTTTGAGAGTATTCCTCTCAATTCAAGATATTTTTTTTCTGGATGCAGCGTCAACGAAACTGGAGATCGTTAGTTACCTATTCCGCATCATGAGATTTTCTGAAAATACCAATATAACGCAATGGGCGTAGAGAGACACATTCGGATAAAGCTGGCGGAAGGAGAATGAAGATTAGAGGGGCGGAAGGAACAAAGGGAAAGATTAAAAGAAGACAAGAAAAATGGCGCGGGTGACAGGAAATCGAGAACGAAATGCGTGTTGACAAAAGGTGCCGCTTCACAGGAAAAAGTTAATGGTCCGTAACCGCAAATTTTCGGTCCGTTTCTATATCGCCACGCTCTACAACATTGCAGTAAAAATTGGACGAGCATTATGTCCCACATTTTAATAGATGCCCTCTAAAAGCGCTGCTTTCTCTCTTTAATTTCCTTTACATTAGTGCACTTACAGATATCCACGTTTATTAGCTTAATGCAAAGAAAAAAATCAAAGATAACAAGTTATTATTTATCATGAGTACTCTCATTATGTTCGACCATGGCTTCGACTTAACATAACTGAGTTAACTTTTTTTTTTCACCCCCACAAAAAATCTCTGATGCCAGGAATAATTTTCTGGATATAGAGACAAAACAATATTTTTTCTTGCAGTCTTTTTTTATGCAAGAAAAAATATTGTGCTAAGAAAAAAAAATTCTTGTGGCAAGGAAAAATAATGTTTGTTACTTTATGAAGAAAAAGTTTCTCGGCATCAGAAAAACACTGCTCTGTTAGCAAATGACTTGAAGGGATGTTGAAAGAGGAGGGCATTCATTCAATAGATGCAAGCTAAAGGAAGCTTTTATGATGAGAATAAACAATAGGGCGTTTTAATCGTAAGCTACGAAGACGATGGAGGATACTTCCGATCCGGGACGTCTACGAGAAAATTGCAGCTTAATCTGACCAATCCTATTTTCGTTTATGAAGCTTCGACAGGTGTGAAAACTGTCAGAGAACACCCTGAAAATTTTTCCTTTTTGTCACCCAAATCAGAGAGATTTTTCACAAGAGTAGGTTTCGCTTATTAAGTTAAGGTCTTTGAAACGCAGCCACTACCTTTTACTTGACAATAATAATATTTTTTTTCATACGTAGGGAGTCTTTTAAAATCCCCCAAATAACGTTTGCCTCGCTTCCTTGACATTTCGAAAAGCAAAACTGTTTTCCATACACCTGGGATTTGAGTTGGGAGATGGTAAATTACAAAATGATACGTGAGGGCGGAATTATTTTTTTTTCTGCGGGGGTTGGTTTAGGTCCTCTAATCGAATTCACCAGTCACGTTCTTTTCTCGGGCTGGGATCCACCGAGACATGTCACCATAGGGATAAAAACTTTCCCATCCTAACTCAACTTTCACCAAACCTACCAATATAGCCTAGTAAATCGAAGGCAAGCTCAACAGTCTCATTGCAAGGCGAATGCAGGCAACGCCCAACAAAGGGCTGGCCAACTGCCGTACCGTCGCGCGGTAAATTAATCCAATCCGAAAATGTGAATCAGGGTAGTCTACATCATTCCCCTCATCTGCCATTCCGTAGGACGGACCTCAGGCACAGATCATTATATAGGTGAAATACCCCCCTCTGGTGTTTTGCCTCTCACTGCCCAGCGCATCAAAGCGAGGTAGAAGACGCGAGACCTTATTAAACCTATGTTTAAACTAATCAAGGTTGACCAATCCTGCGCAGTAAAAAATCGTTAATCTTTACAATATTATTTAAAAAAAACTTTCCCGAAGTGGCGTAGGAATGGAGAGGGGTCAGGTGTTAAGGATTGATCCCCCACCTAGGTTAACATGTTTTCTTTTTGTTTTGTGTTTTTCCAAAAGGCAATTTTCGGACTTTTATTGTAACTATGCACACGCCTTCCGCCTACAACATGCCTATTCTGATTATTCCTCCGACATGTGCAGATTTGCTTACTGCTTTCGTACCCTGATTAATCCTTCCTCGTGAGATGCGTTTCTTACAACTTTCTGATCCGCATTGTAGCTCCCTCGTGGGCAGCTTCGCTCACTACTTTCCTGTCCTGATTTCTACCTTCTCATGAGCTGCTTTGCTTACAACTTTTCAACCCTGATTACTCCACCATCGTGTGCAGCTTTGCATACTACTTTCCTACTCTGATTACTTCTCCGCCGACATGGGCAGCTTTGCTTGCTGCTGTCCTACTCTGATTAATCCTTCCTCGTGTGCTGCGTAGCTTACAACTTTCCCATCCGCATTATAGCTCCCTCGTGTGCAGCTTCTCTTACTACTTTCATGTCCTGATTTTCCCATACTCATGTACTGCCTTGCTTACTCCTTGCCACTCTGATTACTCCATCCTCGTGTGCAGCACAGCTTACTTCTTGCTATCCTGATTACTCCTTCCACTTTTCTTACAACGGCCCTTCCCGTTGTACCTTCACACCCAAAAAAGGAAAAGTACAAAATCGGAATTACTTTTTACTATGGTGTACATATCTTAAAAAAAAATAAGAGAACTCCACCAAAGAGTAAGTATAACTGGAAATGTATTGAGTGTATTATTAGGAATTCTTTATTTTTGAAAGACGCTCACCTAAAATTTACTTTGAATGAAATGAAAAAAATTGAAGGGCCTTCAAAATTTTACGTGACGAGACCTACATTACACCTTCATCACGTAAAATTACAGTTTTTACTCAACCATTCTAATCTTTTGCTTTGCTATTTCTTAGTAGCGAGCATCCATATACATTATGAAACTGTTTATAAACTGCATACAGACAATTCGCGACACTTGCAAGTTCGCTGTAATCGCTAACTTGCAATGCCGAATTCAATAGTAGTTGATACTTGTATACGTATCTGGTTCAAGCTGAGTTGAGATCATCGTCGTTAAAATGATAATGTAGCCTGCATCGTGGGTTGATAGTTCCACTTACAACGTAATCTAATCGATAGTGCGATATCAATCGAGATCACACGTGCGATGGTGTGAAACAGGAAGTCAGTCGTGCAACAACCACTGCTAAAGTCTACATGGAGCTCATTTATATTATAGTACCAAAGGAAACCTTCGTATACTGCAGGATAGGATTAATTACCGTCTATACTTCAACACACGACACGTTGAATAAAATGGCCTCCTCTTCAAATACGATAACCCTTTAAAAACATTGGCAAAGAGAAAGTCAAAATTACGAGTGTTGAATGTGGTAATGTTTTGTTGAAGACAATAGCCATATCCTAAATTATTTATTGTAATATTCAACTTGGAAAAATTTTAGTCTGTGAGGTTTTTTCTTCTCCCCCCCTTTTTTTACTGTTGCCTTCCTTATTGATTCTCTTCATGCCTCACCCCGTTCATACGCCTTCAAGATTACTTTGCCACCTTTGATCACAATAAAATAGCCGTATCAAACTGATGTATACCGTTTCTTGGAATTGGCTATTCATAAAAAGATTGATCTCACAGGGAGAACGCTTGTCAGGTGTCCTCTACGATTTCTTTCCCATTGGAAAGCCCAAAGATGTATCAATAGATGCGACGAAGTAGATGACAAGATAGCAGTAACAAGGGTCACTTTAAACTTAAAAAAGCAGGAATCATCCCTTCCAGTCTCTGCTCAAAACTACGCCACAAAAACACAGCGATCCTATGAAAGGCAAAGAATTTTAGGACTCACAGTCAGTATCCTATTTTCAGAAGTGGAAATACATGTACGGTCGACTTGAGATCACAAGAAAGTGAAGGAGTGCAATGAATTCCATAGGACTGAAGGATACAGGGTACATACAGGAATTAACAAGGCTAAAATATGATTACACTTGGAAGGTCTAAACCGGATTTTGAGTTCAATAGCCCCCTGTGCCTGCACCCGTATTTTACTTTATGTGGGAGTCCCATTCGATGTCTTGTAGGGAAAAAGAGGCAAGTTTTGCCGCGATTCAGAAAATGACGAGATTTTGAGGCCTGAAGCAAAAGGACGCACATTTTTTCTCGGGTTTTAACAACGAAGCGCATTTAAATGCTGCGAAATATTTCGTTCTCCAGCCGATGTTAAATTTAAACGTTAAATGTAGGCCAAACTTACATGTTCATAAACTCCTCAAAGGTGCATCGGCTGAAAGATGAACATTTTTGACGCGCTAAAAAATGAATATTGGAAACAGGTATTCGAACAATGCGTCATTTGTTCGAGGTCCCAAAATTTGCTCCCTACCTTAATCGCCGCACAAGTGACGATATCCCCAAAGGTATCCGATTACATTTTCTGAGTAGTAGTAAACCAACATAACGTAGCTAACCAGGTGTTTAGTTTCACTTCCTGACTTCTTCAATAAGACTTCAAGGTGGAATCGACAGGTTTCGATGCCCACGGGCCCAAGGAGTGGTAGGGGGATATTTTGAGGTTACCTTACTTTTGACATTCCTCACTATGAGAAAATTAATAAGGCCTGGGGCCTCACGATTGCTTGTTTGATTTGGCTGCTACGGGTAGTTATAAGAGAAAGACTGGAGTAGGGGGGTTTATCTTACTTTTCGAAAAAAAGTAGTTAAACGTGAACCAACCACCCTAAAAAAAGCAGAAACTAAAAAGAAGTTCATAGGCTATTGAATGTTGTGAGTTTTTCAACACTTGAGACTCTCCGCATAAAGACGCATTCCACCAAATCAGCTTTTCCGGTGCTAGAGATAAGTTTTATTCCTTCTGCGAGAAAGGTCCATGTCTCCTTAAGAAAACAGCCTGACATCCGAAAGTTTAGTAAAAGCGCTCCACCAAATCTTAAAAGGTTTACAATCTTCCTCGACAAAAAAAAAATTATCTTTTATCCGAAAGTGCGAGCGGTAAAAATGATGCCCCTTTTTTAGATTTCAAGGTTGGAGGAGGCCTCAGAGGAACCTTCCCTGATAAACCGCATTCAGTATATAGCGGAAGTTAAAAAAAGTTAATACCTCAAAGTATTTTTTTTCTAGTTTGCTAGATGAACTACTGTAGGCCTATTTTGGGATGTTTCGGGCCGAAGAAATTAATAACCCCATGGAGAAAGGACACAAACTTTTCGCGCCATTTTTTTTTAAAAGACGGTTGAGCATTTTCATTTTTTTTACAAAGTCTGTGGCGTGCATATAAGTCCTCCTAAGAGGTACGGTTATAGCTATTATTGCTCTCAGCAGGTTTCCCGTGTACTGCAATATGACTCATACAAAAGTGTTCTTATTGTAAAAAAGTCATGCGTTTTCACTACTTGTACTGCCATTGCCACGTTTTTCTATTCACAAAATTCTTTTAAACTGAAACAGTTGTTCAAATCACAATATCTCTTCGGCGAACGAATTAAAACTTCGTAGTTTGATTTTACGTAGTGAATTTTCATACGTTGTCCCATTAAAAATGTATTAGGTTTTTTTACGTGCGTGGCGTGCGAATAGAACTGACCTTGAATTTAATGGCCCCACATAGGACGCATTTACAAGAAAAACAGTGAGATGGGAAAGCAGCCCGGCAGTCAGGAAGACCAGTTCTATTCCGCCTGGTGAAAGGACAATCAGGAGCTCACCTCCTTGAAACTCAAAGGGTCTAACGATTTTAGTGTAGTATTATCAACCAACTTGTCAGCACGCGAGTTTAGCGGAGACCTTTCAGATGCTTACTGGGGTATAATGCTGTTGCCCGGTAAGTCGACGTGAAACGACCTCTGTCTGACCTGCCTAAAACTCCCCAACGACGCGAGCAGTCACCGGTTATTATTTCTCAGAAACGTCCCGTGGTAGAATCTGATTATAAAACTCTGATTTTTATAATCCTGAAGCCAACAACCATGAAAAAAAGGTAATACATTTTTTCACCATAACTTAACCGAGGGAAGTTTTTCTTATTGACGGTCCAGTACTCGAAGTTCCTGAGAAATCTTCAGTGGCTGATTTGCCAGCAAGCTCACAGTACTGCTATTTAGGTAGTTAGGACTATTTCCATTCCAAGGAAACAATTATGCCCGTAAACTCGCGCGCTTGCTTATGAGATATTGGATGACTGCATTGACGAGTCCTTATTACGTTTGAGAAAAAAGTTGAACTTGCATCCTTTCCATCTGGACCCAGAATAATAATAATAAACAAAACCAACCATTGTTTGAGGTGTGCTAACCACTTGCATAGTTGCACTAACGAAGGTCCTGGTTCGATGCTCACACAAACCCATGTTTCCTCGAACTTTTGTGATTCAACAATATCCTACACTAGGTTAGTTTAACCCACTACCGCCCAGCGATGCTGTTCGGAAACAGGAAAAAAAGAGGATATTTGCAGTGCAGTATTGTTACAGTTTAAAAAATATCACCCCTCTGGAAACCTGAAATTTAATTATTTAGGCATTTTCCAAAGCTTGAAATTGCGTATTTTATTGTAAAAAATCCTTCCAATTTCTCTTAAGCTTAATTTCACTCCGAAAACGTTGGGCAGTTATGGGTTAAGCTAGCTTACGCAAGGTTAGCTTTTACAAATTATGTGAATCCTCGATAAAAAATGGCGCTTCTGTTTTAAGAAAGAATATACGAATGATAGATATGTAGGCGAACCTCGCATTCAGTTGTTCCTCTAGCCAAACTCACCGGTGTATTTTAATCGAAAGAGCATGGAGCCCCATCGGAATAAACGTAATAATGAGGAAAAAAGCGTTCCTTTCCGTTGTCCTGACAACCTTGTCGCTCTAATATAGATGCAGATGAAGCTGGGAGCGGCTTTTGAGCTCGCTTTTCTTTCATTTCGATCCTGCATTTGGAGCTGAGCCCGCTCCACGCCGCTTGCTCCCATTCCTTGTTACGTTAAGCATCAACGACCATCGTTACTCCGACCAGATAGTTGCCCCGATACTCTACGCTGATGTCACATCAAAAACTAGAGCCTCTGTAATCCTTTGAATAAAAAATAGGCGTTTTATTCAAAAAGTACAACGTACTGTTTTTCGCCATTTTTTTTTCATTTTTATCGTCAACGCAAAAATTTTGACAATAAAATATGGAAGCACCTCCTCTTTCATAGTTTCAATGGATTTAGCCCATAACTGCCCTACGTTTTTGGAGTGAAATTTAGCTTAAGAGAAATTGGAAGGTATTTTTATGATAAAAGACGCAATTTCGAGCTTTGGAGAATGCCCAAATAATTAAATTTCAGGTTTCCAGAGGGGTGATATTTTTTTAACTCTAACAATACTGCACTGAAAATACCGGCTAATTTTTTATTATTTTTTTCATGTTTCCGAACGGCATCGCTGGGCGGTAGAGAGTTAATATTGGTCATCAGGAATCCTTTTTAGATAATCATCTCAACTTGAGAAGGACTCGACGGATCTAGATTCTAGAAAGAACTGTGACTCCCGTTTCGGGAAATTCACATCTTGTCTGCTAAATCAACGATCAGTGTGAGGAAATCTAGTTCTTTTTTTTTATAACCGAATAACGAATTTCAGGAGGCTAATTTTTTCTTTTATTTTGATTAGAAGCAAAATTAGAATCGAAAAAATCGAAACTTCCACAGACCACTGGAAGCATAGTGTTTCTCGAGTCACGTGTTTTTGGAAGAAAGAATGAAGAAAGGCTTGAGAAAGGTTACCGCTTTGTCCCGGAAATCGTACATACACCAACAAAAGACCCTTGAACGCGGAGTATTACCCGTTGACTTGAGGAAGGACTTCAGCTAGCTTATCATCATTGAAGATGAACAAGAGCGCAAATTCATTCATACTTTTCGCGCTGAGGAAAAATTACTTTCTTTTGTTTTTCCTTTTTTTTAATCAGGAACGATTCCCAACCTTGAATAAGTTTTGAAGTAGTCTAGTAGCATGTCGACTGGCGCAAAGCTTTGCAACGAGTTCAACTCTTTCCAGAGTTGAAAATACACATGTAACCTCATTAACTAATAACATCGTAGCGAAACAAAAGAAAAGCTAAAGTTCAAGATAAGTGTACAAAAGGCGATTCGCAAATGAGACGCACTTATTAAATGCACGCAGTTTACTCCACAAACCCAAAAATAAAAGACTCTAGTACTAGGAGAATGAGCTTAAGGGGAACGGAGTAGGTTCAAGAGAGAACCAGTGTAGCTTGGTGGTTTTTAGAGGAGAGAAAGGGAGACTGGGAGAGGGGAAGGGCCAAAGGGCATTAAAGCTAGAATCTCACGTGCAAGTTTACCGAGATGTCGCTGCACAAAAATGCAGTTAGTCTATTTTCTGTAGAAGAAGCGTTTGTGTGTTTCCCCCGTTATGGTTAGCGAGAGGTCGGTAACAAGTACCTTGCAAATGTTTATACTTGAGGAATCTGTATTTTATCTCAGGGTATAGGAGTTAAAACAGCAACATATTTAACTTGAAACGAAGTTGATGAAAGTATACAATTAGTTTTACTGTTTTAAAAACAATGTGTATCTCGGTTTACTTTATATAATGACAAACAGTTTGCGCGATTTTAATGAGTGGAATTGAACCTAGTCTAGCTCAAAAACTTGTTAAAGATCAGTGCGATTTACATTATTCAGAAAGATCGTTTTATAGGTGAAAGGTTTAGACCAGGGAATAGGTCTGTAATAAGAATTGGCTTCTTTTAGTTAGGGCCTTAATCTAGAACAAATAACGTTTCATGATGGCAAATGCGACAGGTGTACATGTGCGTCATTAAAAATAAAATGAAGAAACAAATGGTACCATCATAGACATAGAAAAACGTCCTCCTCCTGCAGTTACCTAGACACCGATGTGTTGCAGTAGCCTACCTTTGCTCGGAATCAGGCAGGTGATAGGCTGATGGCGAGCCAAGGTAGGCAGCCGCAACTCAGCCATGTGCAGGCGCTTGCAGGGGAGGGAATTTTTTTCCCTATTGTATACATAATACCCTACCCAGCATTACATTCAACTATGACCTAGAAAAGATATCCTCGTCAAAAATGGACTTAAATATTAGAACTCCTATCGGCAAAGACCGCGTCTCTATTTTCTTAGTGAATGTAAAGTTCATGGTTGAAAGTTGTCTTTTTAAAGAAACACGAATGTCAAATAAAGAAATAAATACCTGAAAAGTGTTTTTTTATTCATTTTTCTCCACCAAACAACTGTATAACTCACCTGAAACAAAGAGAAAAATACAGAGTTACGTGACGATTTGACCACTTGTCTTTGTAAACAACTCCCTTCAAAAACGTTTTGCATTTAGAAGGATTTAAACAGATCAATCCTTGAATAGTTAAGGTTCACGCAATAAAGGGTAAGCCTTCATAATATATTAAATTTATTTTCAAAACCACTAGGTTGGACTATCTTTGAATTAAAGGTACAAGAAAGGTAGTTGATTGTAGGTACGCTTTTACTGTTATCTTTGCCAGAAACCAATTTATCCACCTATTTCCGGAAGATTCAATACGCGAACTCGGGGTTAGGATTGTAATTACATCAAATGAAAGGGAGGGTTTTTCCTCGACAAAGCTACAGTTAGGCAATTTGAAAATTGACTTCATTTGAAGTGACTAACGAATTTTGCTAGGATCTCTGTGATCTGCAACTTTGGAAGCGTGTATGGAAGTCTTAGAGGGTCGTTTTAGATTCTGCTTGGCTGATTAACTAAAGTTGGAAGCAAAGTGATTTGGAATTCGTCTCCAAGGAAAGGCTAAGCAGCCCTCAACACGCCCTCCCACTTCCGCACTCTATTACTGCAACTAGAAATTCTCTCCAACAATTTTCGTTGATCTAGATAAGAAAACGATTGGCGCCAATCAACCAATTAAAGGCAGCCCGTGCGCGGAATAAACGGGACACATTTACATAAATGAACCTTGTTTCGTTATTCCAACACAATTTCCCTAAGTTTATGAGATTTTTTCTCAAAACAGAAATTTCTTGTCCAAGTTTCAACGCTATTAACCAAGAATGAGAGCTGACCGCACAATTTCGAAATCATGATAAATTAAAAATCGTCATTCATGTCAAGTGTCTGCAGTAATTTTGTTCAATCATTTACTCACAATACTTAGAGATCAACCAATTTCCTACTTTTTTTCTTAGTTTTTCAGAGGACTGACAGTGGGTTGACTCTTGGTGTTGGTGAAGTTAGTAAATTCCTGATTTGTTGTAGAGAACTCCGCTAGTATAAAGTTACATCCGTTTTGAGTATGCTTCGCTGTGAGGTTCATAGTATTCGCGATATATTTATCGGTAGGCATTAGGCATACAAGACCAAGACCAAGAGACGAACTGACACTTGCAGATAATATAAACTTTACATCGAGAGCATTCTATGAACTGCTCTTACATTATCAATACTTGCTTGCAGTTACAGAATGGATTTGGCAATTCATACATGCCGATGAAACAAAATTGCCTGTTTTGGAGAAATCTAAGCGGAACACGTCTGTGCAATAGGCAGATCTCAACTTTTCTTTCTCTGAATAAAGATCTCTCTTTGGACAGGACAGCAAACTTTCTTTTTGAGAGGCTGGCGAGCAAACAGGAAGGATGCCCTGTGCTGAGTGGAAAGAACGTCAGTGTTTCCTCGAAATTTAATTCCAAGGTTTACACTTGACCACCAGCAGCTATCTTGTCAGAACGAAAGAAAGAAAAAAGCTAACAGATTTTTTTTTTATTTTTTTCAAAGGTAGGGACCCTTTTCAGGAAGTCTCTAAAAGTTCGTTTTGCACATATATAGGACGTTAACGTCCTTTGGGGGGCGTTTCACACATCGTTTGATAAAATCACGCAAATATTCATATCTAGCCAGTTAGAGGGTAAATAAGTGTGAATAAGGGTCAGATGTAGTTACTCCAGCGAGAAGGCAACCAGTAGTAAGCAGATGTGAACAAGGATAGCCCACGTCTTCTATAAGTAAGTAGCGTTTACGAGCGGTGGATTGTGCGTTCAACAGACCGCTTTGGGGGCACGTCTTGGCCGTTTTAGGCCCTTCTTTAAATTCGCTAGGGTATCTTTAACTTTCCAACCCTCGTTTACGCTTTTAGCTGCATCTAGACGAGCACTGGATTTAAAACCTCCCCAGCTGTTTCCACTCTTTTTATTGGTAGGAGCACTTAACTTGGTTTAAAATTTTGCGACCAATAGAAGCGCCTTCATACATGGTTGAAAAGTGCAAAACCATAAGATACACTGAATATTAACGTTTTCCCATTAGCTTCCAAACCGAAGAATTAAGTCCACGACACTTTTAATTATGTCCGCATAGAGTCTTGTTGTTTCCTAAGTGTTAGAGCTTCTAGGT
>Ga0058701_10001283_pt1 | contig 17662 bp, 9 predicted proteins | sample AgamicOrMae_FD_97039 | JGI IMG/M metagenome (GOLD analysis project Ga0058701, IMG submission 97039) | Agave microbial communities from Guanajuato, Mexico - Or.Ma.e | ecosystem: Host-associated > Plants > Phyllosphere > Phylloplane/Leaf | place: Guanajuato, Mexico | collected 2012-06-04
GCGCGCCGAGCACCATGGCCCCCACGGCTCTCGCTCTCGCTCTCGTGCTCGCGGCCTCCGCGGCCGCGTCGCCGGCGACGCGCGCCGGCGACCTGGCCGAGGCGGCGCGCCGCTGCGCCGCCGAGGAGAAGCTGCTCAACGCCGCCGACGGCCGCTGCTACCACCCCGCGTCCGACGGGCCCTGCAACCAGGACCGCGACGAGTTCTTCGTCCTGGACACCAGCATGAGCGGCTGGTTCGGGCGGTGCACGCCGCGGCCCTGCCGCGGGGGGCGCGTCAAGTGGACCGACGGCAACTGCTACGACGGCGTGGCCGACCGCGAGCGCCTCTGCCCCATCCCCGGCCACATCGTCGGCCTCGACGCCTACGGGGTCGGCGAGTGCGTGTGCAATTTCCTCCACGCGAGGCAGCAAGACGGCTCGTCGAACCGCTGCTACCAGCTGTACACGCGGGGCCCCTGTCCGGAGAAGGCAGTGCTGGTGCCCAAGCCCAACGGCAAGCGGACGCAGGGGGTGTGCGCGTGGGACCCCTGCCACCAGTACCAGACCGACGGCGAGGCCGTGTGGCTGTACTGGGAGAGGGACGGCAAGTGCCACCAGACCCTCAACGATAACGTGTGTACGTGCGCCCCGAACGGCGTCGCGCCTACGGGACAGTGCGGGCCCGACTACCGTTTCGCCGTGGACTGGAATACGCTCAAACCCAACTGTGTGATCAACAATCTGCTCAACTTGACTCCGGATGCGAGGTGTACAGGCTGCCAGACGACCAAGACGGAACACTTTGATAGACGGATACTGTACCAAGGGGGAGGTTCTTGAGGGAAAGAGAGACCGAATATGAGGTGATTCTCAGTGAGATAAACACGCCTTTGGAAAGGAACCTATGTAATTAATGTCAATCATCGCACCTGAGTGCGTGGGAAACAGAAACTGCTGACGCAAGAGCTGCAATCAACACTCGAAAAACAGTGGCGTAAATACTCCAGCTGTGCAAGTTTAGCGACTACAGCTCTTTTAGTGGTTGCTGGCTTAGCTCTTCGCAATCTGCGCTTACAGAGAAAGCGGATTTCTCTTGGCGTTGAAAATAGTAAAATTGACTTTTAGGAATACGACATTTGGTCTGCTTGGTTAAAAGCATCTTGATTCGACGAGGTTTTTCAGAGTTGCCACAATTTCATTACCTTGATTCGCCCTCAAAAATTAAATTCTCAGAGTTCTCCAGGTCAATTTTTTTTATTTGATCCTCACCAAAGTTCGGAATTTCCAATTTAAAAAAACAATAATAATATTTTTTTTAGAACGTATCAAAATTTTATAAAATATTTTATGACGATCCAAAAGTGATTTTTCTAGCATTTCAAAAATTCTTTAGGTCAAAGAGCAATGCTCCCTGACTTTTCCAAGTTCTCCCTGATTTTTTTCAGGTTTTCATGACTTTCCAGGTTTGTGGCAACCCTGATTTTGGTTCAACATTTTCTGGAGGCGCGGAAAACTGTGATTAAGTTACTTTTGATAGCTGGGGCATTTATAACTACGCCAATTGTTGCGGTGGAAATACTGTTTTTGAGGACGTTGCCACTGGCTACGGTCAGCCAAAAGGGCAGCCATGGCAAAGGGCCCACCCCCTCTTTTCTCAAGCAAGCATTTAAGCATTGCATAGTTAAAAGTTAAAGTGCCGAATAATGTAAACTCAAGCGGTAAAAAATGATGCTGCCAACTTAAAACACACAAAGTAAAGGTTGCTTTCGAGAATGGGCGGAGCTGGGCCAAGGGCAAGCCATTTGAAAGTGAGTGTTGGACTGGCACAGTGCAATTTAGAGAGATTATGTTGGTAAGACAAGTGTACGGAAATTTCGAGGATTTGCCTCCATCGCAATGCCACATGCTCGAAGAAATACACGGAATCTCCCCGCCTTTGTACAGGTACAGTCATCATCAAAAGTCTCTGACCCCTGATCAACAAAAACTCGGTTTGCGCACGGGTATCAACTTTTGATCTCAAGTGTACAGTCTAGTTCAAAGTTCGCGACCGTAAGTTTAGCGACTTAATTTGTGTTGGCAATTATAATGCATTTAAATACGTGATCAAGGTCTTATAAGTTTCTATTTTTGTAAAAGGTTATTCACCAAAAAAAAAAGAAAACTTAAAAAAACAAAAACAAAAAAATAAAAGGTTCCGGTTTTAGACTTTTGATTTTGAAGGGAGAGCAGACAGTCAAGGTGCATCCGAAAACAGTGCCCGGGTATGTTGTCTGAGTACCGGTAACACATGTAATACGTACGAGAAGGAAATAGATACGTGATATTTTCGAGGCTAAGCGAGACGAACTAACGACCCAAAGTCATAATTAAGGTAGACCATCACTTGTTAAATGGGACACATCAATTTATATGGCACTACATCTGATTAGAGACCCTAAATAAGGGTCTCTACATCTGATCAAACATTAGAGTGGTTCTCCCAGGGCCAAGAGGTGATTAAGCCATTTAAGTAGATAGTGGTTTTATGACCATGGTGGTAACTTTGATGCAACATGGCAAAATACTTTTTGACAGCTTAAATAGTGTAATGTGAAGTGATTGTTATAGAACATTGTGAATTTGAAAAGCAGAATTTCCCGCCTCTTGTGGTCTAAGATTTCATCGCAAAGCTGAGAAGCGAGCACGAGGCACCTAACCTTACTTAAGTTAACCTACACCTGATACCGCTTACTTCTCGGCGGTCATTACTGCCACCGATAAGTAAGCGGCATCAGGCTTAGCAACAGCTGAGGGAGCGTCAAGGAAGCGAGGCACAAGGCTCGCAACATAATCTAGATTAATGAGGCTGTGCAGTGTTAGCAGTTATGATGAAACGAAAGATAAAACAGAGTCGGTCACTGGAGGTGGGCCTGAAATATGCCAGTTTTTAAATTTACAGTGACCATACGGTTTGCGCCGATTATTTCCTCGTAGAAGGAAAAACAAGGAAAAAAGTGAGGAGTGAATTTGAACGTGAAAAATAAGTGTGACCGATCAAACTTTTTGTGTCTAGTCATCATTAGTCCATGGTCTACGTGAGAAGGGCAAAATACGAAAAAGTATTCACGGCCTTGTAGCGCATTTCGTGGAACAGAAACCAATCATCGTGTAAATAACGTCATCGAAGAATCATTACAGGACCAGAGCGGCTGGATCGCCAAACGAGTTTGTCCATCATAAAGCTAACCTGCTTTCAGTAGACCTGAAAAATATAAGCCACTTCACTGAGGCAAATACTGAGAGTTTCTTTGATTGCAGTAAACTTTCCACAAGGCAAAATACATTGTCAATAGACCAAATTAATGAGATAATTCTCAGCCTTCTCCATGTAAATAGTTCCGTTGCGCCAATCATTTTGAGGAAGGGGAATTATTTTTCGTAAAAAAAAAAACTTCGGGCACTTTAAAAAAGATTAAGAAAAAGGAACGTCAACCAAAATTTCAAAAAATATTTGTTTGACACGAATCAATCTCTACTGCAAAAATGTAACTTTTAGTTTTTTTAATTATGACCATTTTTTGTTTTTAATCCGCATAACGTGCGGTTACAAGTTAACTCATAAGCCTCAAAATTTGTTAAATAATTTCGTGTTAGAACAATTGATTGGAGGTTTAACCGATTTCCCTACCAAACATTGTTTTGGATTGTATATAAAATGTACATAAAGCTGTAGACTGATATGTAAATATTGTGTACATACTTGTAAGAATAAAAGTCACCGCTCTGTATCTTGAATAAGCGTTTTTTTGTTTGTTTTTTTTTTCCCAGGAACTCCTAAAGACCTTACCGCACTAAAAAGAAAGGTTAAGGTACGTTAAGATAAAAGACCTGCCTCGGGCTAGTTTAGGTGAAGTGTGTCAGAGTCCCATTTGCATCAGAAAATATTATTCGTGTCCTTAAAAGTCAAACTTTATCTTTTCCCATGATTTCAATTTTTAAAAATGGTAGAGATTGTATATCATTTACATTTGTGCGGTGAATCGGCTAATTTTCGTGGCTATATAAGATCATTCTTTGGTAGAATACGGTGACCGGTAAACTTAAATAAATAGAACAAGGGGTATAAAAGACAGATAATTTAGTTTGTTGGAAAATGTTCATCTCTAGGAAGCACAGGAAAAAACGTGCGTCGATCTTAATCGATTTCTGATCAATCGACCCACAGGATATCGACTATACTACTTAAAGCTCATAAGGAAAAAATGGGAAGAGTTAAGATGGAAGAGGGTACTTTGATTAACTGTCGAACGGTGAAAACATCAACCATTCTGCTGTGAGCACGGACATAAAAACAACTCTGGCACAGTAATAGCCACATCACATTAGTACCAACAAAAGTTATTTTAATCTAACCTAGAACATAAGAGCTAAAAATAGCCGTGCCTTTGTACACAGTAATAAAATAACCGGTGCTAAAAGCACAAGCAGGTCACGTGCCTTGGCAAACTGTTTACATTTGGCGGAGTGGACTGAGGAGCGGATCGGGCCGTCATAGATTAAGTCCGATCACGCACTTTTCTCTGGGTAAACAAGATATTCGAGTCTGAGGGTCAGCCACCTCTCCCTTCCCCCAGTGAGCAGCGGCGCCCGCTTCTCACACTTATGTATTCAGTGGTAAACCTCCAAGAGCCGAGAGGGTCTCAACAGCCGAATGGAAAACTTGGCGAATTTGACGTCATTACATGCACGTCATACTCGGCTACTCAAGGATATTTGGAGAAAATTGTTCCAGCGAATCAGAAAGTAAATAATGAAAGTAATAAATTTCAACGACGGGTTTGACTCGACTTTATGCATGCACCGTCAATTCCAAGCATTTCCTATCCTCGGTGTTCCATCTTTGGTCCTCGAGCGGAGCGAAGCACAAGGCTCCTGACCTAGGTTTGTCTTATAAATCTAGTTTATCGCCAAGTCTGATGCTCATTAATGGCAGTCTGCCGTCGAAAAGCGATATCGCGCTTGGCGATAGCTGAACGGAGCAAGAGCGAAATGAGCCACAAGACACCTAACCTAAGTTAACCTTACCTAAGTCAACCCAGCGTCCGGGAACAAGTCACCCGCGTCAAAAATCTTAAATCACTCGCGGGACGTTTTTAAAAAAAAATAAAAAATATTTGGGGGGGAGGGTGGACGGAATCGGGAAAAAGGTGACCTACTAAAATATGGGCAATATGCGCAAATAAAAGGAACTACGTAGGAAATGAGAGCTACTGTTAGGTTCCGAAGGATTTTTTTTTAAATTTAGGTAGAACAATATTTTTATTTGGCAAAAAAAAGGTTTGCTCCCTCGTTGAAATGACAACGTTTCAAATTTCAAGGTTAAAAAGGAATTTAAACAGTGACTTATTCTATTTCTAATTTATAATTTAGCACAAATTTAGAGGTCTCCGGGCACAAGTGATTCGGTCTAGCCTATTTAAAATGTCCATTAAACTGTTTAAGGGTCTCCCAAGTAGAATCTTAACCGGTTCCAGGGAATTTGGGAACTGTTTATAAATTTGAATTGAAAAGAATTGTTAAAAAATTTCCGCTGAAAATTTCGCAAGACGTTATTGTTAAACTGAATTCTATTTTCATTTGGGCAAAGTTTCCGTCACCGTTTTGCTTCAACTGTATAAATTCCATGCAGATTTTAGTTTTCAGAAAATATTTGTATGAGGTCGAGAATAGCGTACTCGCGGAAAAAATAGTAAACATATCTAAGACTGTTTCTTAGGCAAAATATTTTTTGCTCGATTGACATATTTCAGAAGAAAACTGCGACAGATTGTTCGTTATCTTCTTTGCCCCGAGGCTCGATCAAATCAGAACACCGTTCGGCTGATAAATGGAATCGATTCCGCCGAACGCTGTTTCCTTGCAGACATTAAAAAATTGCAAATAATTCGCGAGCTATGCAGGCGGAACGAACTCGGCAATTGAACTGTTGAGCGGAAAAGATGGGGAAACACTCAAAGTTTAGTCACTGCTCCGTGTATCTGAATCACAGGAGCGTACCGTCGAATGTTCCCACGGTTGTTTATAATACAAAGAAAAAACCGCCAGGTCAAAATCTTTAGTCACGCTTATGTAAATAGCGTCAGCTTACGTCTAAACCAAACCACGGTGGAATTTAGAGACGTTTTGATTTATGCTTGTCTTAAAGGGCGGTTAAATTAATTTATTCGCGGTGACCACAGTTGCCAAGTGCCCGTATTTAAAAATGTTAGCGGGAAAACCACGGAAAAGTTCACCAAAGTTTCGAGAAAATAAAGCGTTTGCACATGATCATTAAAAAAAGTTCATAGCGCAAAAAATGGCGCATAAATGAAAGCAGACATATAAAGACAACAATTGATTAGGAATACAGGTAAGAGAAAATAACGTAATATCATGGTTTAGCTAAGGATAGGTTGAAATTGAAACGTTAGGTTAGGCTAGACAGGTTAGTTTAGAGTAGGCTCGTCGAGGAAAATATTTTCAATTAGAGTACGAAAGGGAAGGTTAAGGGAAATTAGATAATATGACGTTAGGGTAGGTTAGGCGAGGTTACAGGTTAGGTCACGTCCAGAGAAGGTTACGTTAGGTTGGGTGACGTTACGTTAGGTTAGATCAGGATGTTAGAATCGGTTACCATGCTTTGAAGTAAATGTGATTATGGAAAAGGATTCAGTCTGCCACTCGTAAAAACGCCGACGCGCTACAATCAAAAGCGGAAGCAGAGCATATTCCATGGAATAAATATTGATGCACTCACAGTTTGAGCATTAACGAGGACACGACAACGGACACCGAGCTGAGCGCCATGGCCGCCGACGCCATCCAAGGCTGCAAACATCATCATTTTTAATTACTATACAGCTCCGAAGACCGGATACAGTACATCTAAACAGACCATTCCTGTTACATGTCTCTCAAAAAAAAAGCCACATTAAAAGAGCTTTCCTCAGGACTGAGTTCATTGACCAGTTTGGTTATCTCATAGAGTGCTTTTCCCGTTCGTGGAACACTAAAAAAAGCCGTGTTCTTCGAAAGGATTATACCGGTTTCTTAATTGACTATTTTCCACAAAAGGCAATGACACGGCCAGGGAAGAGGTCGTAGGTGCCAAATACACGCAAATCAAGATATCGGAACGAAATATGCTCTCTTGCACTTCGATTTTTTTTCTTTTTTGGTATGAATAGATGAACTTAGATTAGGTTACGTTGGGTTACTTTGTCAAATTTATAAAAATAACATAACGGGGTAATAGCCTATTAAAAAAAGAAAAACAAACAAAAAAAACATACTAGTGCTTTGAGAATGATCACATTTTTATTTAAGGCAAATTTTAATTTGTATTTTCAACTAAAATTAAATGTTCGAAGAGATTTTACTTACATGGTAAATTTTCACAAAGGCTACGTGAGAACAGCTCATTAAGGTAAATTAAACTAGGGTAAGTAAAAATAGATTAAATTAGGTCATATTAATTTTGGGGAGGCTTACTAAGTCAGGTAATGTTAGGTTGGATTTTTGCTTAAACCCACCGGTATGAGGGAGGATCCGAAATCCCAAAATATCAGATATCTTGTGTGTAAGAGGAATTGAAAATGGCAAACTGAAATAGGTTTAAATGTCACACTTCGGTATAATTTTTCCTCGGCAACTTTGAAACAGCTCTTTTAACGGTATGCAAAATTGATTCGCGCGTTTCCGCAATATTTTCTGCCGTTTCGAAGTTGTTGAGAGAAGCGCGGGATAGAGATTTAATTTAGTGATTCCTGAGGTAAAATTTGTTATTCTATGGTTAATACAGTACCTGCAAAACTAGTCCGATTGGACTAAAGATGCCCGCCGCGACTGGGATTCCCACTAGATTATAAATACTGGCGAACAGGAAGTTTAGTCGAATACGCTGCACTGTTTTCTTCGATAGGTCCAAGCAGCCAAACACATCAAGGAGGTCGTTCTGGAAGACAAAAATTAATACTTAAACACTCAGCGGTTTTAGAATACTCAAACCTAATTAATGAGCACATGCCAATAAATCTTTGTGGAAGATATCTGACGAGAAAGATTTGCGGTGGTTTTCAGGTTAGAAAAGCGAAGAACTTACTCTCATAAGTACAACATCAGCGGCCTCCACTGCAACATCAGTTCCCGCGGCAATCGCGATGCCAACATCAGCTTGAGCAAGAGCTGGTGAATCATTGACTCCGTCGCCGACCATAGCTACGCGTATGCCTTGCTGCTGCATTCTTTGGATTTTGGCAACTTTGTGAGAAGGAAGAACTTCCGCTAAAACTCGAGAGATGCCAACCTGATAACCCATTAAAAGAAGTAACTCACATCGATTTCAGACTGTAGAAATGGAATTTCTGAGATGGAAAGTTGGCTAACCTGTCGGGCGATCGCTGCCGCTGTTTTCCGATTGTCACCTGTCAGCAGAATTACTTCACACCCGCGCTTTTTCAAAGTGTAAACTGTGAGGTGCGCCTCTGGCTTCACCATGTCCGCAATGCTCACCATGGCAATAACAACACCTGGAATAAGAGAATGGACGATAAATAGTCGTGTTTTAGGCGTATTTGGTAAGCACTCCAGAGCTGCCAACTCAAGAGTTTTAAAATTGAAAACAACTGGAGACTAGACATGGAAATTTTTGATCTGTTGAGCAAAGGTTTCGAAAAAAAACGATTCTTGAATGAGGTAGGTCCTCATATCATTTACACTTACCTCGATCAAGAGTGTAACAAGAGTCCAGTTTCCGATTTGCGTAATTTTTCCCTGACCAATCAGACTTTTCCCTCTAACTTTCTTTCGGGTAGAGAACACCAGAATATTCTTTTGGGAACGTTTTAAAAACTAATATGGATTTGAAATTTTCAAACAAAGTAACTTTAAACAACAAATTTTCTCTACTTCATTATTTTTTCTAATTTTCCTCTTTTTTTTCAACTTGAAACAACAATGTGAGAAATACGATAAAATAAAGCTTGGTTATTTTTTTACCCCTTTCATAGTCTTACCGTTGATAGCACAGAGAACTGCTGTTCTGCCAAGTTCTTCCTCATCGTTCATACTTGCTTCAACTTGCGAGTTGAGTTCAATTACATTTCGCCTCATCCATTCTCGGTTCCCAATGACAACCTTAAAAATACAAATAAAATTTATTTCTGTCATCGCTTCTAACCACATCATTTAGAACTGATAAAATTACGTAAAAAAATCAAGGAGCTTTCCTTAGTTTGGAAGGATCTACATCCAAAAACCTGTTTTCCTTACAAGTTTTCGAGGCAAACTAAATCCTAGACCACACGATGGAGAAAAATTTTTAGTCCAGGAAAAAAGTTGTTTACTGTATCTTAACGGATCATTCCGTGAAAATTTCCTTTGTGGTTGAAAAGATGGTTTAATATGAATATCAACGCTTAAAATTGAGGAAATTTTCTGTGAATAAACACAAAAACTGTGCTGCTCTAACTTAAGTGTTTGGTCTTGCCAATCGTACCTGAAAGTCGTTTTCACCAATAGATTCCGGTTCAGCGGTTTCAATATTCAGAAGTTGTTCTAAATGTTCAACAGGCTTGGGCTGCCGTATAACTTGGCTCGAAATCACAACATTACTGACGACAACTTCGGCGTCTCCTCGGTTTCTGGAACAAAAAGTTTCCCTTGAGTTTGAAAGGCTGAATTTCACACCCCTAGTGTTCTACCTCTCTTCGTCGAGTGGAGCAATAAGACAGTGAAGCGCAGTACAACGCAGGTAACCTAACCTAACTTTCGCAAAGCGTAAATATACTGGCTTACCAATCGGTCGCCAAGCCTGATACTGCTTACTCCTCGGTGACAGTAACTGCCACCGAGAAGTAAGCAGTAACAGGTTGTTAAACCTTTTAATGTAATAAAAAAATAATTGATAAACAGTGTGGAAGTTCCAAACTGGTGATTAAATTATTTATTACATTCCTCGAGTTCCACAATGGAACACAGGAGATGAAAGATTTAACCTTTTGCAACTACTGCACAGAACCAAATCCAACAATCGAAGTAGCAGATTTATCCTCGAGTTGTACTTACAGTGCATTAGCGTAGTTGATAAGGTACTCTGAATTCTGTGAGGAATTAAGGATCGGCTCAATATGAGAAATGGTGCATCTTAGTCCGCATCCGGGAACCGACTGGAAGTTGGTGCATTGTGCGCTGATTTCAGTGCCGAGAATTTCTTTCACAAATTTGGAAATCGCTGAAAAAAAAACACAAATAAAGCTGTGTTAAATCAACCTTTTTTTTTGCACTAAAATTATTCTTCCGTTATGACAAGGTAAAGGTTTAAGATTGAAAATATGTTGTTGATGTGTTCATACATCACTATGCGTAACGAGTTAAGCCAAAAGATGCAGGGCGTCTTGTAGAGATGTGGCAGAAATGGCAGTTTTACCAGAATTAGATGCAATGCCAAACAGTGTAGTCAGATTCAAATTTAAACGCGTTTAACTCTTTAACCGTGAGAGATAACATAACATTGAATCCGATTTTCGGAATGCTTAACTCGAGAGCGATCCAAAACATACCCGATATAATACGTTGTCTTTAATGGTTAAAAAGTTAGACGCGATTAAAATTTACGAAATAGCGGAATCTGGCAACACTGATGCCCAATTCGCGAACTATAAAAAAAAAAAAACTTTCTCAAATCGGCGATTTTTTACTGTTTGGAACTCAAACTGCCGTGAGACTATTTCCTTACGATTTTTCGTGAAAACAAGAGTCAAACACGCTCACGAATTTCCAGGTCTTTTCATGCAATCAGATTACTTTTATCCTCGTGAATGAAATAGGTTAATTTAAGCAAGCACGTTAAATGAGATACGCTAGGTATGTATAGGTATCAAGTCAATTTGTTGTGCAGAGAAAAGAAAGAAAAAAGTACGCACCTGCAGCTATGGGATGTTCGCTGTTTACTTCTGCGCTCCCCATGACAGCGAGCAGTTTCGCGAAGGAGCACACAGCTTGGTCAACAAACAGTCGAACGTGCGTGACCATCGCGACTCCTTGAGTAATGGTACCAGTTTTATCAAAGACGACTGCTCGAACCTGCAAATCGATACGATTAGCGAACATGCGACTCATAACCCAACGATCACATTGTGCTTAGGTCCCAGCATACGGTTGCGAGAGATCTTTTTGGTGGCAAACCTCAGCCGCAATCGCGACTGTTTTATTTTTTTTCTGGCCGATTTAGAGGACTTTTGAGAGAAACCCTTACATTTAACCAAGCTTTATAATAGGCTGATCTGTATAGAATTGAATCTCATATTAAAATTTTCCAAGATTGCCAACAAAACACTAAAATGCAAGACTTAACGTCACGTGAAATCTATACACCGGATATCAAGGATATCAGTCGGATATCAGAGGTCTATTAAACGGATATCAAGAGAAAATTGACCAATTTCAAATAAGTATCTGACAGAGTTGAGCAGAATATCAAAAAATATGCAGGTTGTACCTGGATAGATCAGATACCAGTGGGCTCTGGTCAAAAAGTAATAAACTTCAAAAATCGCTGAAAACAGCCATGTTTCGATCGAATACAAGAGCCGGATATCAAGGATATCAGCCGAATATCAATGCCTTTTGTACATCGGACATCATGAGACGTCACGCCTTGCTAAAATGTCTAGTTATAACCGGGAGAAGGAGTGTGATTACCTTATGTGCATTTTCGAGCGGCTCCGCGCCCTTGATAAGGATCCCGTTGAGGGCTCCCACCCCGGTGCCGACCATGACCGCGGTGGGCGTGGCCAGGCCCAGGGCACAGGGACACGCGATGGACAGGACGCTCAACGCACACCGGAACGCGTACAGATAAATAACTTCCTCTAGCTTCGCCTCCTCCTTCTCCGATTCCTACAAAAGAGCAACATTAAAACAACACTCCAAGTAATACAATAAGAAATCGCAAACTACACATTAAAGGTAGTCGACTCGACCTTGGTCCAGTGGTCAGAATCGCTTCAAATTTCTGTGGCATGCTCTCTAGGATACGCCGAATCCATTTCTGACAAGAAAATTGACGATCTTAATTTTGAAATGTATAGTATTGAATTATAGATTGTTCTTAGGGTAAAATGCACATTCTTCCTTTGTTTATACGATTTTTTAGGTTTACGACATGTTAGAGTGATAGAAACTTTCCTCAACAAAACAAAATCTAAGCTCTTTACAAGATGAAAAACAAATGGAAAAAATTAAAAGTGGGTAACGAATAGCTTTCAAAAGCTTGTTTTAGCAAAATTTGTGTAAAATTTGCGTTATGCGTGTTTTTGGAGCTCTTGAACTCGTTCATAAGCAAGATAGGGTGAATTTTTAAGACTTTAAATAAAGATACAGACCCTTCGCAACACGCAATAAGAAAACTTTTACGGGTTTCGAGGCAACCTTTTTTTTATCCGTCCCGTGAATCGGGTCGGTCGTTTACTACCTTAACAAAACCACTAACAAAAAAGGCAAGGAGCGTGTCTAGTATTGAATTCACGGAGCTAAAATTCTGAAAAATACGTAGGATATACAAGGTAAAAGCTGCAACCTTTGGAATTCGCAGTCTCGAGTTAGGAGCGTGACTTTGAAGCCTCTCGCTTAGTTTACTTACCGGAATCGGGAGGTATTTGAGCCCTTGATAACCTGCAATGATCCACCCAACCAACGTAACGGCTGACACCGCAATAACGAAAGGAACGAAGTAACTGGCGATTCGGTCGGCCAGCTGTTGGATTGGGGCTTTCGAAGTTTGGGCCTCCTCGACGAGTTTTACGATTTGGGCGAGAGTGGTTGATTCCCCGGTGTGGGTCGCCACCATGAGTAACAGCCCGTGCTGGTTAATTGAGCCTCCAATCACAGTTGACCCTACACAATCGCAAAATCTGGGTTATACGAAGCTCGAGTTGCGGGAACCCATAAGTTATACGAATGATTTCTTTGAAAAGGGCGAAATCCTGTAGTGAGTTAAATTGTCTGAAATCAGTCTAAATTGTGGATTAATAATGACTGGTTTATACGAAATATTTTGGACGGTCCGGATTTGCACAATGTAAAATTACGTTAGCTTATGACGGTGGAGGAAGCACAATAAGAGCATAACTTCTGTCACTTTGTGCTCTTGGTTTTATTTCTTTACTCATATTTTGGGGACAGAAAGGAAGGCCGCATCGGGACCGAAAGCCTCACTATCGGGCGTTACAACAAAGAGGAGAAAAAACGCGCGGATGAAAAGAAACGAAGAAATAACAAAGTTATCACAGCAAATAGAAAACTCAAAAATAATAACAGACGAAATGGACTCTTTTTTAATGGATTTGTTTTTATTGCATTTTACCTTTGAAATAAATTACTGTGGAATAGTCTACAAAAGAGTAACGGGAATGAAATTTTGTTAAAAAAAAATATCCCAAGTCAATTTAATCTAAGGTCACTTTAAAAAGAAAAGAGAGAACAATAATACTACTGGGTGAGGTAACGTATGTAATGTATAGAGGGGTAAGTGGGGTTGGGTCAGATCAGGGGAGGCGTGCTGAGATTAGTTAGAGTCCGGTCAGTTTAAGCTGGTTCCGATGATCCGGTCATAATAACATTAGCGAGCGATGCTGTTTGAAAAAAGTGAAATCAACCCGAAAATACATTTTTTTAAATACGGTTAAGTAAAAATAAAATATCACCCCATCAAAAACCTTCATTTTAATATAAGCTTATTTTAAAAGGCTTGTATATTTTAATGCCAAAATGAGCTGAAAAAGAAAATTCTACTCAAAATATTTTAAGCTTTTCATGAATGGAAAGAACTTGCCAGTTGCTTACCCTTTTTCTTGGCCACTGGCATCGATTCACCGGTGATAAGAGATTCATCGCAAGTCGAATGACCGAAAATTACTTTGCCGTCTACAGGAATTTTACCTCCAGGCACGACCTGCAAAAAATCAAACATATTGCTTGAATACATCAAACTCAATTCACATACTTCTTATAAGATCGCAACAACTCTTAGATTCATTGCATTTTGGAGTACATTTTGTTTCTCTTCACGCCACCTCACCCATCTAAATTATTTACAATAAAACAAAATGTTCACAAAAAAAATGCTTAAATGAAAAAAAAGTGTTATGGCTTACCTTAAGTACATCTCCTCTTTGGACCAAATCCACGTTGATAACCTTTTCCGACTGAACAACACAATCGTTGTCCACCGTAACTAATAAGGCGTCTGTGGCATTCAAAGACAGTAATTTTGATAACGCCTCGGAAGTTTTTCCCTAAAACGAAACACACAATCATCAATAAAGCCTCCCAAAAAGCGGTTGGAGTGTTCTGGAATGTCCACATATAACGTAAATTATATTTTAAATCAAAAAATGTAGGGCTTTGCCCATTTGGGATGGAATTCTTTTTTCGAATTAAAAAAAAAATTGAGCTTACGTATGGATAAATATTTTTAATGGGACGACTGCTTTACCCTTATAATCTCACAAACTCAATAATTTCCAGCCCAAAATATTGCACAAGCGAGTTAAAAAGGCTAAAATTTTCATTTTTATGAAAATTTATTGAAATTTAGCGTTTAATTCGATGATATAGACTTTGTAAACGGTTTTAACCTTTATTGAAAATAGTCAAAGAATTAAAGTATTATTATTATTATTTTTAATTTTAATGTGAAGACAGTCGTATTTAGCAGGTTAAAAATCAGGTGAACGAGGAGAAAAAGGTCTGTAAGAGCCTACATCTTGGACATATTGAAAAATTGACCCGAGTGCCCCATTTAAAATGTATTAGGTTGGTTTCCGTGCGTTCAAGTCATCTCCCATTTAAAATGCATTAGGTTGGTAATGTGCGTTCAAGTCTATCTATATTAACCTTCTGCCGCCCAGCGATGCCGCTCGGCAACAGAAATATTTATTTTAGAGGTATCTTTTCAGTTCAGTATTGTTACAATTTAAAAAATATCACCCCTCTGGAAATCTGAAATTTAATAATTAAGGGATTTTCTAAAGCTTAAAATTACGTATTTTAATGGAAAAATTCCTCCCGATTTCTCTTTAGCTAAATTTCACTTTAAATACTTTGGGCTGTAATGAGTTAATGCATGTCGGGTCAATAGCAACACCCTATTAAAAATGTACTTGGCACAAGGATGGAACTTACTTTAGCGACGTGCTCTAGCCATCGGCCGAACGAAATAAATATGAAGAGCATGGGAGGGGTGTCGAAGAATGTTTGCGGACTGGAATGGCTTCCCATAAAGAAAGCCGCAACAAGAACAGCCACTGAATAGACGTAAGCGATTGTAGTGGACATACTGATTAGCACATCCATGTTTGTTGTTCTGTGTCGAATGGCACGGATGGACTGGACGTGAAAATGGTAACCACTGAAAAACTAGAAACAAGAAATACGGTATCAGTCAGTGAGTTCACCAACAAACTGCGAATTTGCACTCCACCCCTGCAGGAGAGGTCATTTCAAAAATACAGTACTCAAAGAAAAGATGCGTCAACTCTGTTCAGAGCTCTGATTGGTCCTACTCCCTATGGTCAAAATTCGCGCGTTTAAGTGCGAGCGCACGACTGCGCTGCGGGCTGCTGGGTAATAAGATACTAGTTGCTTGATATGAAAGTATTCTCTGAGTACATCGCAAAATTCAGCTTATCGCTGAAATACTTGATTCCGTAAGTTATTGAACGTAATATAATGATCGAATATTTTGAACATGAATGCGTGGTCAATGCGAGAGCCTTGTTATCAAGCAAATGTTTGCAGCAACGCAGCATCATGTAATATTGTTTATTTTTTACATGCTTTGAAAAACATGTAGCTTTGCACAAAGATTTACATTGCCATAGTCGTTAGTTTCGTTCTTAAATTGAAAATCGAAAGATTCTCAGTATGCTCTCTCTTCAATTAGCTTTCTTTCAATCGTCACTTTTCTAGATATCTTAACGCAAATACGCACAGTACACGTCACATAGATTTTAAAATTACATACATTACAGAAAAATGGTATCTGAAGAAGACAAAATCATGGGGCAAGAATGCTTATGATTTGTGGGAAAAAGGGGGAGTGATGTACGCTAAGGCTGATGAATCAGCCCACATCATTCGACTTTTCGTTACTCGAGAATTATATCGCCAAAAAGAGAGAGAGAGAGAAACACCCGTCCACGTCGAATAACAGAGACCTTTCCACTAAAAAAAAAAAAACAAAAAAAAAACGTACGGTCGTTTGGAGGGCACTGCAATATTCGACCAATGTTGAATAAATAAAAAATATATAAATATTAAAAAAAAGGAGACGAGTATTGAAACAAAAGGAGACGAATCACAAAATGAAAGTGGGTCAGCATTGGTTAAGCAGTTAGACGGAAAGTACACGACTTACGTATTTTGCTTACCTGTACTAAAGTAGAAAATACAAACATGAGCAAATTTTCCATGGAAATGCCAGGAACTACACAGCACATGGATTCGTGGTCCACATAGCCGAATTCCATTCCCAACATGAAGTATGCCATGATGACCATGCTGGGCATACCGAAGACTACGGATGATATGAAAGCATTCCGCCATTTCGCTATCTCTTCTCTGCAATCACAGAAAAAAAGTACCGTAAGTCACGATACCGAGTTAGCCGATGTCTAAAATACCGTAGAATATCTATATCAACAATGCGCGCGGTATATTACGCAATTTCGCCTCTTGAAAACTTGCGTTTGCGCTAAACGTGGGTGGGCCTCAGAAACATGGGGAATTTATTCTAATGTCAACGTTCAACATATATTAGTCCATGATGCGCATTGTACATGAGAGCGCTTTGAAGGGACTCATGCAGTTTGAGATAGAATGCAAAAATATTACCGTAAACGATTGATTTGTGAGCGAAATCGCGTACATTCATGTAGGCTACTCACACAGCTTGCACGTGATGCGGGCTGCCTACTAGTAAATTACTCAACTTCACAGTTACAAATTGTTCTGCAATTCCCACCCATGGTTGGTCCACCCGGGTTCAACCTTCCTTTACAACTGGACGTCGAAACATTATCGTAGAGTTTTCTACTTGAGAATACTGACTTTCGGAGGCAAAGTGTTGGGTCAACCTAGGTCAGGTGCAAGAATGAGGCTCGAAGACTTGGGAAGAGCTTACCTCTGGTCCAGGTAACTATGATTATCTTTGTCTTTTGAGAGAAGAGTAGCGTTAAAACCTAAACTGTTGATATGCTCAATAATGTGTCTCGGGCCCGTGATTTCCGTGTCAAATTGAAATTTTCCGCGCTGCGTCGTGAGCGCCACCACGGCCGAGTGGACTCCCTTCATCTTCATCACCGAGCTCTCGATTTTGTTCACGCACGATGCACAGGTCATTCCCGAAATCTAAAACAGTCGAAGAGTTCTACTTAATAACATCTATTTCAACCGATTTGAGTAGAGAGAAAGCTTTGGCAGTCTCTAATTTGAAATAAAACACGAAATTTTTGCTAAAGTTGTTGAAAATAGGCCTAGGAGATTGACATTGCTTCAAGAATTCTATGTTTGCGCGATCTCCCCTCTCTCTCCCCCAAACTCCGTTTTTCGCTCGCTCAGGTCCGCCATTTGTAATCCGGAGCGTTCTCATTGGATGGGGA
>Ga0058701_10001284_pt1 | contig 17658 bp, 12 predicted proteins | sample AgamicOrMae_FD_97039 | JGI IMG/M metagenome (GOLD analysis project Ga0058701, IMG submission 97039) | Agave microbial communities from Guanajuato, Mexico - Or.Ma.e | ecosystem: Host-associated > Plants > Phyllosphere > Phylloplane/Leaf | place: Guanajuato, Mexico | collected 2012-06-04
AGAACATAATGGCAAGATAGATTTTCGTTACTTTTAAACAGAGAACGAAATTCACGTGCAATCGGCCGTTAACGTTAACGAAATTATTTTGCTTTTCGTTTCGGTAACTTTTCCAGCCCTGGTAAATATTATGTAAGCCTCAAAAGCTGCATTGCTACAAAGTGTCCTACCTAATGCGCTTTGTCTGTCGGAGTGACGACTCAATAAAGTAGCTATACAGTTGGCCAATTGACCAGATTTTGGCCTCTTGTGCGCCATTTTTCGTCACAAAGCCGAGCGCGGCATGGGAGAAGGCCCGTAACACAACCTGGGTGAATCTGAAGTACGTTAACCTAAACTACCCTTCGCGGTAGCAATGTTAATTCTCTTTAGGCCTGATGAAAGATTAAACCAGAGTGGATAAAAGGCCACCTTTCAAATTTACATTGTCTTAAAAGGCGTTATTCATAGGTTGGTGATCGGCCTAAATTTTGATCTTCCCTATGATCCAGAGGATGAATAGCCGGGCCGGGCGGCTCTAGTGGTTCCGCTCCCGCACGGATTAAGGGTGCTTACCCCCGCAAAACTCGTGTTTGAGTATTGTCGCCCGAGCAATCCGTCATCACCCCTCGTATTATGACAGACATATGCAGGCGCATAAAAATATGAATGTTTCTTGGAAATGGCGAGGGTCAGCAGCGTCCCGGCGACGCGGCGGCCATGCGCCCCCTGGCCGCACTGCGCCGCCTTGCTCGGGCTCGCCCGCCGGCCACATGACCCAACGTCCCGTTGTGTCGTCAACTTCGCGTCTCGTAGCAGTCTCGCTATGAGTCCAAGGCCCACACAGGTCCCTCCGCGGCCCAGCTCTTTGTCACGCTAAAGTACTTACTCGTTTATAATATTCTTTCGAGGAATAAAAGCGTAGAGTATAGCAGCAAATACCGTTGGAGGTATTGTCCTTCCTACATCCCGCTCGCTGGTAGGTTCGTTTTAGTGTCGGCGCTGTGGGATCGCATAGTACCGTTTTGGAAACCCTTTTTGTCTTGATTTTGTCTGTTACTCGGTGATTATTCGCTCAGTTGCCGGCCGTGACTCGATATTTTCGCATACATGAGGCTGATTAGAATAATGGGCTTTCTAATTCATAAAGCGACGATTAGGAAGGATTTTAAAGCACGATTTTGAAAGATGTTTCACCTTTTTTGCAAGTACTGTACACTTGGTCTCCCTTTTAAAGCCGTGATATAACCCTATCCCACTGGAATATATTAGACAACGCAAACAGGTTGATTGCTACTACAAGTTTCTCTGACACGGAATAGAAACCCTTTGTTATGGGTTTCAGAAACCGCTCGTTTCCATATGCGCGAATCCAAAACCAAAACCCCTCGCGTTATTTTCGGCTCTCAACTAATACACCAGGGCTTGATTTCGAAGCCCTTTTCTTTAGCTGTAGAACCTTCTGGGTCAGGAGATTCCTTCGTGGTGCAAAGCTTTGTTAACAGCTCTGGAACCCTTAAAACTGCCGAGTTTCGAAAGCGATCTTGAAACGGGGGAATCGAGCGCGTTTGCGATTCTGAAGAAGCCCGGCTCATGGCTAGCGAGAGTTTATGGTAGAATAAAATGATTGAATGTAGGCAGGGCTACGTGGGGATCAAATGCAAGGACAGATGGGATGTTAACGTCATTAGAGATGAGTTTGCCGCTACGTCTCGTGAGCACCTCGATGCTTCACTGCCCCGTAGATTACGGTGCATTCTCGTTTGTTTATGTGAATGTGCGTATTATGCAGTGCTTTCGTGCAATAGCACTTAAAAGGGCCCGTCTATAAACTGCGTGATCTGGACAAGGTGGATCACCCTTCACGGCAGATGTATTCTGTATTCATGTTATCAACAGACGTATCAAACGTTGCTCCTAGATTTTTAGTTTGTATAAACGGACGATTTCAGCATAAGAAACTGAGAAACTTTGGCTTATCTCCTCGTGTGAGAAATGGAGGTCTGACTTCTATCGGCGTTGCTTGGCTTCTCTGTATTCCAATCTTTCTTGTACGAGTTTCCAAAAAGTCTAGCTGCATGGGCTTTGGGCCCTGATTGTAGACACCGTAACTTTACACCGTCTGCATGGTCATTTTTCGTGGTGTGACAAGCACCTATTTACGTACGTAGGTAGACTTCGACGCTGAGGTAGACTAACTTCTATATATTTTTTTAAATAACTGCTAGGATCTTTCGAAAAACTTTGAGACAAAATCGAGATGTCGCGTATCCCTAGTTGGAATATCAATCAGGAAACTCATGGAAGTGAAGCAAAAATATCAAGTTGTAAGTACCCCTTGAAAGTTGTACCCCTGGAATGTTCCGATAGGTTCCTCGTCAACAGGTTGCTGTTTCCAATATCATTTCTACCGTTGTTGAGAGCGCATCGTCTAAAGTTCGCCTCAGTGCGGCACAATATATGTCTTGCTTCCTTGTGAAAACGTTTCCGTGTTGGGAAGCTTCTTCGAAAAAGACTGTTTATAAACAGGAATAATTGGCAAACGTGAAAAGGTTGAGTGTCGTATAAGGGATTCGTTATGTACGGTATACTTTGAAGAGATCTTCCAACCAAATAAAGCCCTTTAATGATGTAGCCACTGTTTCCTTGCTAGACGCATTCTTTTGACAAGAGTTTGCTTCTATTGGCCCATTCTCATTTGCAAAGCACTTTCTCCGTTGAGGAGACCTTGTTTCATATATCACCGAAATCACTGTTTTAGACCACTCTGAATTTCGTTTGACGGCTGATTTCGACGGTTCTGAAGAAGGTGGGAAATCCGGGAAATCGGATTGAATATTGCTCAGCACTGTCAAAAGCAACTAATTAACGGTTGTTCCTGGTTTTACGCGTGCTTTTATTCATTGGAATTATCAGAAACTGTTCGTTTCCCTTTTAGTCTCCGCTCGCCGGATAATTCATGTAACAGTTATTCCTCATTGGAAGAAGGCCAACCGTAGGAATCTACCTGAGAATATTTATTTTCAACTATGAAATAAATTTCACCGGTCGTGTAGCAGTTATTAGCTGTCTTCTTTTGTGTGTGCGCACACCTCGATAGGAATTACTCTTACATCCACAGTATGTTAAAATATTCTAACCGTATTGTTTTTCTTTTGCAGGTAAGTGGTGGCACCTGTTATTAGTTGAGGTTAGTGGGCGTAGCTTCAACTTTTTTTTTCCTTTACCTTTTTTTTTGTCGCGAGCGACATTGTCGTCGGAGTAGATAATGAGTTTGCTTTCTGTCACCTCTTTGGCTGTCTTAGCAGCGAGCGGAGTTGGAAGAGGCACTGTACAAGAGCCGGCCGGCATGCGGGCCTCACCTTGCCCTGCCCCACGTTGCGCACTTACAAGTCGCGCCGCGTCGTTGCGGCGGCGCCGCTGGGGCACACAAGTAGTTTGCTCTCGAGATGGGTGGGTGGGTGCATTCACCACTTGGTGTAGACGCCACCCTGCGCGCCCTGGGGCGTTTTCAATCTTTTAATATTAATGTGGGGATATTTTGGATGGATTTCGGATTGGCGTTGAACCGATTTGTGCCCAGAAAACGCTCAGAAAGATCTTCCTTTGCAAGATTTTTGTGAATCAAGACTGTTGTGATTATATATTTAGGCTGATCGATTGAAGTCTAGTTTAAGGGTCAATTTAGACCTCACTTTCTCATAAAACACTTAAATTATGTAGCAAGTCTCTTATATTGTTAGTGAGTAGTTGTCGCTAAGGTAATATCTGCCTTCAGAGAACAGCTTATCGGCATTAATTATGTCTTTTTGTTTTAAATTGACGAAATAGCTGATCTTTCCGTATTTTGTATTGGGAAAAAGAGCTAAAAATTTTAGTCGACAAAACTCGTTATAGATACCTATCGCTCATTCATCTTTCCTTTTTTTTACAAGTTAGTATAATCCTACTGATTAAAATGACTCTTAGGTGATAGTTTAGGATAGCAATATGTTGTGAATTGAACTGATTTTTTTAGTTTTTTTTTTAGATCTCATTATTGGAAAGTTCTAATGTTCTAAAAACAGAAATCCGTGTTTGAATCGGTGCTCTTTCAAGAGGAACTCTTAGTCACTTTATTAAGGTGACGCCTCAAATCTGGGTATCAGGGGAAAAGCCCACCAGTCAGAATCGCGCTGAAGCTGTTTTGATAACTCTTGGGATTCAAATCGTTTTTAGCCAGTGTAACGATTTAGTTTTCATAACAGTGATATTTCACGCGGGAAAAAAATCTAGGAATTCTCGTTTTAGCAAAAGCGGAGAGGGAATAAATTCGAATTGCGAATCTTCTCGTTTTGGGAGAATTTCCATGCAGGAAATGCCATTTATTTGCATTTAAATGCAAATTAAATGCCGCGCAAATCCATTCAAGATTTTCTGTGGTCGTTTTTGAAGTATCAGGGGATGGCAAGATGGCGTCAACTCGCATATTTGCGAAATGCCCTTGGTTGCGTTCGGAAACACCACTCGAAGGGTACTCTGTCTTTCTCTCTTATGAGAGCTGCATGTGTAAGACAGAGATAAAACATCCTTGGGTGCCGTTTTCGAACTTGTCCCTTCGAGGGTTCGGCGGGCTCGGGCTCTGGCGCGTTTTCGGTTCTGATTTGCGGAGGGTGTTGCTCGTCCGGCCAGCCCGGGTCGCTAGCATGTCCGCCGCTTACAACGCCACGCCTTTGCCTTACCGTCGTGCATTAACTGTAATAGAAGTAATGTGAGGGAGTAAGAGGCCGATATCCTGAACACCAGTTACCCTGACTGTATACTAAAGTGGGCAAACGCTGTTACTTTGCTATTTCGGCTAAACAAAAAGTTTTATCAACCCCAAGTTGTCGGAATACCCATTTGGCCGCGGTCGCCTTCATCTCCATTCCTTTTTACTTACATGCTGGCAAGCTACCCGCACGTCGCGACGCCTCGCGTAGCTGACCGCTTCGCTATGCACACTCACGGTCAAGGTGACAGCAAGGATCCTGACCCTCGCGAGGCAGCGAGGCGGCGGTCAGCGGTATGTGCCGCTGCGGCTGGCCCGCTGGTCCACGCTCTTCGTCGTCCCTACACTTCCGGCCGTCCAGTTTTTCTGCTTATTTTTCTTTTTATTCTTTAACTTTACATCCTTAACCATGTCCGATTCCTATCCCATTGGCGGTATCTATTCCCAGAATATATCTTTCACCTCCATAAGATGCTTTTTTTTTAAATAAAGGTGACGAATCTTCTTAGCTTGCGGCTTAAAATATTTGTTCAAGTACATTCAATGATGTTTTCATTATTCCAAAACGTGTGTGGTTGGGCTCTTAAGCCTATCAATAGTTTCCTCACGCGTTTCGATCGAATCGAGGCATACTTGTCGAGTGTGAGAATGCCTTGCCCTGCGTTGTCGCCGTTGCATTGTGAGGGAACACCGCACGGGTTGTTATCGCTACTAGTGTAATAAACGCCTTCGGTCGCCTTTTAATTCTCAAGCAATAAATAAAATGTGGGTAAAAGTTTCGTCGATGAGTTATGAGACGTTTGAGAAACGGAAATAAGGATGACGTCGGCTCTCGTCTATCTTATGCGGACCATTTGTCAAACGGATTATGATAGCCTGAGCGGAGTGTTCCAATTTGCAGCACGTTCAACCTTTCACGCTCTCAGTCTCACTAGTGAAGTCGGAGCTCAGGGCAGGGCAGGGTAGAACGACCGGAACGAAGCGAACGTCGCTCGTCCGGGATCGTCTCGGGACCCCGACCCGTCTCCAACCCGTCACCAACCCATCTCTCAGCCACCTCTTACCCGTCCCCGACCCGTCTCCGACCCGTGGCGTCACCGTACAAGTGTCAGATAAAGGGCTTACTTGTCAATCTCCGAAGGGTTTAAGCCCAAAGCGTTATCCGCTTACCCCAAGGAGGCCCACCGTATCTCCGCCTCCGCTGAGCTGAATCCGTTTCGCGTAAAGTTTTGTTAACGCTTGGTTTCTGTTGAATGCTTTCCTCGCGGTTCTCCAAACTATCCCCGCAAGGGATTGTTTCGCCCTCCTCAGGAAGGTGGATCTGAAATCGTCGTTAGTAGTTTATTTTATGGGTATGCTGCGCCACTGATTGTGAGTCAGCACTTTTTTGAACAGTGGCGTCATCAATCCCTTGCGTCAGCCAGAAGTCAGCTGAGAGGCCAAGGTTATATTCGGGTAACTTCGGGATTGTTCGGGTTCCCCCTCCACCGCTTCGGGTCCCCCTCCCCTTTCTCCCTTTCCCACATCAAAGCAACGGGTCCCCCCACCCCTTCCCCCAGCTGATGTAGCCGTGTTTTGAAATGGCATACGCACCGAAAAAAAAATGTACGCATGATTCAAGCAGAAGATGTGTGAGGATATATGAAGGTTAACGCATGCTTAAAGAAAGCATCATATGCTTTAAAGAAGCCCACTGCATGTTTCTGCCCACCCATGCTTACCTATGCTTGAGTCAAACTTGCAGTGTTTTCGGTGCGACTGTCTGCGGAAGAGCGGGATTAGTTTAATGGTGATAAGCCGCTGAAAAAGAACATACTGTATTAATCTCATGTAGCAGCTGTTGAAGAAACATGTGGCTGGCCGCACCTAGGGGAAGTGCATCAGCGCGCGATCCAATTTTTCACCGTTTACTTTGCCTGTAAATGACTAAAGATTTGTGATAGAAAAGCGGGGATTCATGCACGGCGTGGAATCGAGAGTTTAATTTTCCTCGGCTGCGGAAGAAGCTTCACGTGTTGCCTGGAATGATTCGTCGTGAGATAAAAACTTCGGCGCGGCGGGAAGGCGATTATCTGCAACTTGATGTTTGTGTGGTGAATGGCGACCCGGTGTTAACGCTTGGCCTGCATCCGGATACACCATCTGGAGTTTGGCTTTCTCGGGATTTTGAGGCGATAAGCCCTTCACAAGCACAAGGAGGCTCGGTGTTCATTTGGGCGTGTCGGCCAGTCGCGGCGGCGGTGGCGGCGCGGAGGCCGGCGGAAGAGCGGTACGCGCTCATCTCGCAAAATCAAAGCAAAATCAAACTAGAGGACTGGCGAGATATTCGCACGACGGTACGGCTACGGTTACTAGTTTATTTGCACTTTTGCCGAAGTGCCCTAGGATGCCACTTGTTACCTTGCCTGTCAGTGTTAGCCTATCAGCAATAATACTTGCATTAGATCCTGGATCCTCAGGTGTCAACCTTTAGATAGCTCTTTAGTGTCAGAGTTTGTTGCAGAGCGACGAGTCAGCAATAGTTTGACACTTAGGACTGACAGCATTTCTGTTAAAAGTCTCTTGCTCGGCGCTTAACTTGCTGTTTGACATCCGGTTTAAGCGGCGCTGTTGAATTGGCTCTTTTGGTCAGTACGTCCATCGCTTGTGTAGTTCTGGAGAGGTTTCAAGTGACGCCATTGATTCCCGAGAAATTTCAAACCACAGGCTATGCGTTTGTGGAGCAATATCGGACACTCAGGGAAATTCTGGAATGTTAGGGAGTAATGCAGTTGTCAGGGAAATAAGGGAAATGTCGTCAGGAAAAATCACGATTGGGATAAAATTGTCAGAGAAAAACGAAGCGCTGTAGAAACAAAACATCCTTGCTCCTTTGAAATTGGAAACGGCAATAATTTACTGTTTGAAGATGATGTCGGGGAAATTCGAAAAAAAGTGAGGGAAATCAGGGAAATGTCAGGTAATTTGAAGAACGGCATTTTGTGGCATCCCTGAAATTTGCATCCCCGTCTTGCGTCTGTAATCGTCGAGATTAACTCGACTAGAAAATGTTTCATGTCACAGGTGACAGTAACGAAAACATAGCAAATTTTGTAATCAAATTTTCTAATCATCTCGACTGTGAATGCAAAACTATTTTAAATGATTGAAGAGCCTTTGTGCAACAATATTTGGTATTCTGAACAGAATCGGCCCTCATCGAGATATGTTTGGCAAAGCGTCCCGAGCGATATCGCGTTTCATGACGTAAATCATTTTCTAGGAGTTTTGCCATGTCCCAGCAAAGGTTTCTCTCTCAAGTTCGTCTTTGCTTTTACAAGTTTTGACATTTTGCATCGAGACGAGACAGAATTCTATTAAGTTTCTATTTAAGTAAGGGGGCCTGGAGAAAGGCCCCACACCTCCCCGTTCGTTTGTGTCTGCGTGGTTACATTACCTTCCCCACCCCTGCTTTGGAAACAGGGAAATTTGAAATATGATCTGTATTTTTTGTAGTTGGTTGTCAACTCTTAGCTGTGACAAGCCTTTTTCTATTAACTTATTTCAGCTGTAATCGCAATTAAGTGGGGGGGAAAAACATGACCCCTTACAGTTAAAACAAAACCTCCGGTTTGGGGAATATCATACCTGTTTAGGGTGTAAAATCAAAACGGGAGGTGTACGTTATTCAGTAATTTTTCAAGATAGGCCTGTGTTAAGTGTTCAGCCACATCAATGGAAAGCTCTCGCCGAGACCTTTTCATTTATATGGCTGTTGATAGGCTTATCTTAAAACATAACCAAATTACGCTCTCCCTCTTTTTCATGTGTATACCCATGAAACAGGTGTGGGACTTCGTAAAACTGGGGTTACATAGTGAAAAATAATTCCTGTTTTGGGGAGTCCTATACCTGTCTTAGGTTTGACGGTAAGTCGGGACAAGAGCATAATTTAATTATTTTTAAAGATAAACTTTCAAACAACCGTATCAGTGAAATGGTCTCGTCGAGAGCTCTCAATTAATATGTTCATATTGGTTTATCTTAAAAAATAACCAAATTACACTCTTCACGCTAAAAAATGTAATTGTGAAAAGTTGCTTTAGGAGGAAAGATTAACTCCTGAAGCAATTCTTACTTTCAATATTTTTAGTGTACCTGTTTTACCGTCATATTCAAAACAGGTATGGCACTACGTAAAACAGGAATTATTTTTTTCTTGTCATTTTTTTTCCCTTTTTTGCAAGCACTTGTTTAACACTTTGTTTTCAAGTACCATATCAGGAATATTCCAAAAACTTTCAGAGATAGGCTTCATACATCGATTTCAGAATCCAAAATGAAAGAAACCGATTTTTCATATGTGTGTTTGTAGATCGACCATTTCTCAAGTTAGAAGAACAAAAAGAATACCTCTATTTTTCCTTTTCTACAGAGAAAATATGCAATGTCAGGACTTCAGACCGACAGACCTGTTCAAAGCGTATTATAGATTCATAATCTTTAATGTTTTCATGAGTAATCCACGAAATAATTCATGATTGAGAGAACATTCGCTCCCCGTTTAGGAGGTGAAAAAAGTGAGGTTATGGACGTCGACTAAACAGGGGGTGAATGTTCTCTCAAATTAAAGATCACTTCGAAGTAAACTCGTTAAATCACTAAAGATTATGTATCTATACTACGCTTAGAAAAGGTGTGAAGTCATGGCATTGCATATTTTCTTTGTAGATAAGGAAAAATCAGCATTCTTCCTCTTGGTCTTACTTGAGAAATGGTTGATTGTCGGCCTTTTTTTTTCCAAGCCGACTTCATTTGTATAATGTCTGAGCTGTTGGTGCTCGTCGACGCCACGTAGTCGACGAAGTGTACGTGCAGAGTGGTGCGGAGCGGAGGAGGGCTGTAATCCGTGTAAGGTTTCGCTGCTTAGACAGAGAGTGAGTCCTTTTTGCCCCCGCTTTGATCTCCTGACAACTTATAACATTTCCCTCCGTCGTTTTTGGAGATATTATCTGGCTTTGTAAGCTGTGCGTTTGTTTCTGTCTGACGTTAAAAAGGCTCAGGCGGAGCAAGGCGAGAGAGCCAGCGTTTACGTTGGTATGCACTTCACAACACAGGCAGATCGACCCCACTGTACTTGGCAGTCTGGACAGCGTCTGTTAGTGCTCTTATTTTTCAACTTATTCGGCTTTCGGAAGAAATAGGAATTTTCATCTTGTTATAAAACTCGCTTCGCCTTTTTCTGTCTTTCTGTCGTTTGTTTTATTTGCACTGCTGGAATATGTTGCATGTTTGGACGGTGTATTGTTCATAGTCGCAACAAGGGATCGATTCGATTCAAAGGTGCAAAATGCAGATGAGTTGTGCTTAAAAATCAGTCATGTAACTGTAACACATCGGTCGAAAGTGGCAACTCTTTAGCTCTTATTCACACGAGAAACATGACGTGGAAAACACGAGGGCGCGGCGTTGCGTTCAAGTCTCTCCAAGTGCGTGCTGTGTCATTAAAAACCGGGCCTGAAGCAGGCCAATACTTGCATGTTTCACTTGCTTTATGTATGGGTTATAAAACACGAGAGGAATACATGTGAAAACCACAGAAATACAAGCGCAATCTTATTCGTTTTGTACCATTTGAGGCCCGTGTCCCACCTAATAAATAGAAAAAATAAAATGTGGTGTCAGACCAAATAACGACAGTAACTAGCTTTAAAAAGCTTGTTAATTGTGCGTTATGCGTGTTTTTGGAACTCGTGAACTCGTCCGCAAGCACGGCATGATGAATTTTAAGACTAAATGATAAATGTAGACCCTTCGTAACACATACTATAAATTTCAAGGATTTTGAAGCAACTTTTTTACATGTTCCGCGGATCGGGTCGGTGGCAAGTCTACTATTTTAACTCCCAAACCAAAATTCAAACGGGATAATGTACTCTAAGTATTCTCTCCAGTATCTATTTTAAATTATTACTTTGCCCAAAATATGGCTTCAAAGTCCATTAAGGACTCGGGATCTAATTTGAAAATTGCAAGTTTTTGACTCATTATTTCATTCTTTTTCTGACTCACGAGGATGTACCCAATGTGGTCTGATTTTCCACTCTAATTGGTCGATACTCTATACGGATAACTAATGTGACTTTTGACAATTCTAATCTGAGATATGAATAATAAGGCAGAAATTATTAGCAGCGTAGATTGGTCCAAGGCTTAGCGGATAACAGGAAGTTCGTCTTAATGCTGGAGCAGAGGATTAACCCAGATCTCTGAAGAATAGAGTCTGAGCAATGGTTGCGGGAGCAATGGAATTCCACGCAGAAGAAATTATTGCAGTGATGAACTTTCCTGTGGAAGCACGCTGATGCAGTTCAAAGGTCCGCTCTGTTTGTTCCTCCGGCTTTTTAAAAGCAACTTTCTTTGCCTCTGATTGGATCCGAGATAGGGTGTAGCCAATCCGAATCGAGGCAATGGAGCTGCACGCGGAATCTTTCGACTCTGGCGTCAGATCGCCGCCGCGCCGCCTTGCGCGAGTTTGGAGAAATCTATAAAGAAACATTTATTTGTGCTCGAGGCATCCATTCAAATGCGAGTTGCACTAATTTCCATTATGGCCTCTAAAATAAAACACGACTCTGGGACGCTGTCTACGTGAGACATTCATTTGTTTCGATCGAAGCAGTGAAGCTTGTGAATGGGACCTCAAATAATATCTTCTCGTCTGGCTTCGCATCAGCTGTGGAGCAAGTTTAAGGAATGCTTTAAAACTTATTGTATTGTTGACAGTGATACCCTGTCAACATTAAAATATGTTTTAAAGCATTCCTTAACCCACTACCGCCCAGCGATGCCGTTCGAAAACAGGAAAAAATAGAGGATGTTTTCAGTTCAGCATTGTCACAATTCAAAAAATATCACCCCCCTGGAAACCTGAAAGTCAATTATTTAGGCATTCTCCAAAGTTGAAAATTGCGTATTTCAATGGGAAAAAGTCCTTCCAATTTCTCTTAAGCTAAAATTTCACTCCAAAGACTGTGCTGTTATTGGTTAAACTTGCTCCACAGCTGATGCTTAATCAGACGAGAATAAGATAATATTTGAGATCCCATTCACAAGCTTCACTGCTTCGAAACAAATGATGTCTCACGTAGACAGCGTCTCAGAGTGGTATAAAATCAATAGACAAATTTGCAAATTTCAGGGCTGTCACAAAATTCCGTTCTCCAAATTCCCTGACATTTCCCTGATTTCCTTCACACATTTTTTCCAAATTTCCCCGGCATCATCGTCAAACAGTAAATTATTGCCGTTCCCGATTTCAAAGAAGCAAGGATATTTTGTTTCCACAGCGCTTCGTTTTTCCCTGACAATTTTATTCCAATCGCGATTTTCCCTGACGACATTTCCCTGATTTTCCTGTCAACCTTCATTATTCCCTAACATTCCAGAATTTCCCTGATTGTCTATTGATATTATACATTCATGTCAAAACAGATCACACCCTATTTCGAACATTGAACGCGGGATGTGATGGACCCAACTCATAACATTTGCTTCACAAGAAAACGCAATATGTCATTATTATTATTATTTATTTTATTTTTATAGTAAGGGTCCATTTCTCTCAACCACTTTCTGTCATGAAGAGTTAATCTCTGATTTCATGATGATCTATGGTTTTCATGAGGACTCGTCTTTTGTCATGGTGACATTTTCATTTGCTGTGATAGGCGTTTTCTGCCGTCATGACAGTTTCTTCCACGACGACTTCTTAAAACCCGTTTCACCGCTATCGGGCCTAAAACTTTATATTCTTCGTAGGCACAATGCTAATTTTTTCACGGCTTCTTCCATGCATTGAGAACAAATCATGTTCCGCGGACGGGTAGCAAATAACTTCTTGATAAAAGTTCTCAGAACCTCGAATCTAATTTGTTGCATCCGTCGGGAGAGTGTATTTACAATCCGTGCGAGATTTTATGGAGGCCGGAAGATCAATGGGCGTTCATATACTTTTCCAGCGCGTTCGATTGCCTCCTTTGCAGCAATGGCTTCTCGTCAGTAAACATTGTTGCACTTCGGTAACTGAGCATGTACTTCAAAGAACCATCTTCGTAACCTAGTATGCATATTTTCTCCAGCAGTGTTCTGAATGACGACTTGTTCCTGATTCGAGCACTGCTTGCCCCTCGTAGTTTGTTCATCAACAGCGACCGATCACCCAACTGATATGCAATATGAGGGTTGAGGGACTGCAATTTCTTTCGAGCTTTCCTCTACGACGAGTTTGCCTCAATGGAAATGATTCTCGTACGAGCTGCGAAAGACATGTGATTTTAAATAAAAGCCCTGAAATTTCGCCATCATTGGGACCTTTGGGGAACATGTTGTTGCGTCGTGTGGGTCGCGTGGTGATGATTCTCTGCGACGTTGGTTTCATTTTGCCGTAATCTTTTTTGGTATTCGATAGTCCCTCGTCAAGAAGGCTGTATGCTTTTGCAGTTTATCTTGCGATCTCATCATAAAGATCCTTGAAATTCAAGATTCTGCGCAGCCGCGCTGATTTCTACGGTTCTCCAAAGTGGCAGTATACAACCGGTGCATCAGAGCTGGAATGTAGGCTAGGTGCTGTGCGAGGAAAGATAGCATAGCAGTTGCCCTTACGAACCCGAGAGATGTTGCGCCCACGAAGAAATATAGTGTGTATCACCATGAGCCCATAGGCGCCCTGCCCATTGGAAGATAAAGCTACGTTCCTATCCTGGGTAGGGAAGGCTGTGAGACCGTGTGAACGCCCGCCGCGCAGCGCCGCGGTGCTTGTCGCTCTTTCTCTCTCATTCTATTCGATCCGATCAGGAGTCGTAAGTTAGCGTTTGCACATTTATGCCATTGTTAGCTTGCTTAGTTTTAACTCGGCGTCCTCAGAAGCCACGAATTTGCCGAAAGATGCGAGGTTTGTGGTACCTACCGGTGTAGCGGTAAATTTAACGAGGAACGAAATGTGTTGCCATAAGAACACCGCTAGACGAAGCCGAGTCGCGTCAGCTGAGAGGAGAAGTGCACCGCCCCTCCGCGCCACGCCGTCGCATCGTCTCATGTAGCAGTTTTCTTGTTAAAAATCCGAGAGAGCGGTGCGGCGGCCAACCGGTGAAGGGAGACCCACACGCCCACCTCTCGCTTGCATGCGGCCGGCCGCCCTACCCTTTGCCGGCCCGGCGGCGGCGCTGCGGACCACGTGCGAGCGCCGCTCCTGGCCGTGACGAGCCGAGCCGGCCTCAAGGGCCGGGCCGTGTCGAGCGCTCGCCGGCTAGAGTAGCGGACGTACCGAGTGATCGGGGTGAAATGTGCATGCCCTGCGTTGCGCTTGCCGGCCGGCTGAGTCAGTCGAGTCAGTCCGCACTTCAGTCGGGTTCAGTCAGTTTAGCTTCGGTTGCCGCGCAGTGCAGTCGCCGGAAGGATTCTCTAGCAGCGTAGCGGAGGGCCGCGTTGTCTGTCAGTTTGTTCTCTCGCGAGTGATCAGTTCCAGTTACCATGGCCACGTACGCCGCTTACCGTCATGTTGAGTTGGATCATGTTGGTTACGGCAAGAGGAGGTAAACAAACATTTTCACTTATTATTGTTTTTTCCGCGTAAAAAGCCGTATTTTTAGGGATGACTAAAAATAACCTGTTTACAAAAGTAGTCTATATATACGTCACAAATAGCAATTGTGATAGCGAACACGTAAGTTAATATTGTACTAGAATGTGCTAATAATTTTAACAGTCATTGCTAACCTTTTAGCATCTAAAGCTAACGTAGGTACCTGAGTTACCTGCCTTTGCTGCGTGTTGATTTTTTTATTTTATTTTATTTTTTTATTTTTTTTGCGTGATCTGCGAAAAGCGATATGCAACGTATGTATGGCAAATATTTTGTGAAGAAAAAAATTAAAGAAGAAGAAAAAAAAGCCCTTCGTCAAGTCGATAGAAAGGGCCATTCGTCATGTGTACATCTCTCATCATTATTAATTTTAGTTACGATGCTTAATTTATTAAAAAGTAAAACTGTGCCCTTTATTGAATTTTAGTTTGTTTTTTTTTTGTTTACGATATCTAACTGTTTCAAAAATGTATTTAGCCTAATCTTGTACTGCGTTTTTTTTCTTCTTCTTACAAAAGTAAGTTACTTCTAAAGTTGAGAGACGATGTTACAGAATAGTTTTTAGGTCAATTTTTCGGTGGTCAATTAAATTTCGTCAATTAGGTCAATTAAATTTCGTGTGACAGTTATTGACAATAAATCTAAAGGTCCGTCGAGCGCTTTATTGATTGTCATTAATTCGGAATGTATGCCAACACTATTAAATTACCTGCGTCGATGTTTCGATTTTATCGCGAGGTACTTTTTTACTTCACTGTTGATTATTCCTTAGTTGGTTTGCGTGTACGGACGGAGCCCTGCCCCGTGCCTTCGCCACCATACTTGACTTGCCATCGAACAAACACTCCCTGGAAAAGGCGGGAGAGGGGCAAATAGGGGCGTCTGCTCACCCGGCAGATTAAATATTAAAATCACGTCGGCGCGGTGGAAGGATCAGAGAAATGTTGCCAAAAATTGATTTCGATCTCTATTGCAATTCATCGACGAATTCCTATGTAGTCTGAATTTTGAACATTTCTCTTCAAGAGGTAAAAATGCTCTGTCTCAATTTTTGTACCGTTGAACAGGCAATGAGGGTAATCTTCGTTTAATGGTCGTGTGGCCATCGTTGTACCGCGTGGCGCGACTGCATTATTAGTAATTTTTCGTATGTGTGAGCATTTTTTTCCCTGTTGTAAGCATACACGCCGAGGTGACAGGGAAGCGATGTCTAAATGTTGCCGGCACCGTAATGTTAAATTTTCTGGAACACGTGATCATTTGGATCAATAACGAGACTGCCGTGGTTCATATCCGGAAGAGATCGAAAGCCTACATTCAGCATTTTGCGTTGTTTAAAATTGCATTTATATTCCCAAGGAGATAATCGCCTGTGTACTACTTTAGATAACACTACCGTAAATGCACTGTTCCACTGATAACTGTTCGGATGTCCAGCATTTTGTTTATGCAAAGTTAGACTATTTTGTTTATTGTTTTATGCTCAGAAAAAAATATTTTCGCACAAATTTTCAAATGAATATTGACTTTTGTGTACAATTATGATAAATTAATATTAACAACACTCCCATTGAAATGATTTATCATGCTAAGGAAATGTTTTCTTGATATAGTGGTGAAACAGTTTTTTCTTGTTGCAAGAATTTTTGTTCTTGCTCCAAAGAAAACTTCCTTACTAAAGAAATGAAACCTTGTGCCGAGAAAAAAGGAATCTCGGGGATAAGTTCACGGCTGCCACTCGCTCATAATTGTCATATTTAGTCATATTTTTGGAGTTAGTCATATTTTAGTCACATTTTTCTCAAAAAGTAGTGTTTGTCATATTTTTGGGACGCAGTAAAGAAAATTCCAGTTTTGTTAAGAGAGATCTCAAAATTTAGGTAAAAAAATGTGACCCGAAAAAATTGCGTTTTTTGTGCTAAAATTAAAATTATAAAATTTACATTTAAGCTTTTATTTTAGTTGGAGAGGCTATAATTTTCTTCTGTTTCAACCCGTTTTTTCTTCCAACTTCGACTGTCTAGACGTCATTTAAAAGAAATTTTGTCATATTTTATTCATTTTTTCGAATTTTAGCTATAGTTTTCAAATATTTCGAACAATGAGGTCGGTGACAGCCCTGGGGTAAGTTTTCTTCCTGTCACTATAAAAGAAAACATTTTTTTGCATCAGAAAACATTTCTGTGAGTGCATCATTCACGAAGCAGCTGTTCCTGTAGTTCCCCAGGGAGTGACCCTTATCATAATGGTTTTAAAACGGCACATCTCGTTCCCTCGATATTTTGTGTCCAAAGATTTTCGCCAAATTCCGATCGCGAGTGCCGTCATTTGACAAGAGGAATGAAGATTCCCGTTGCGTCTGGCGTTGCACTGACCTGTCGATAATTACCGGCCTTTGTCTTACGCTTTACCGCGACTCCAGAAAATTGTAAAAGCCAGCACGCTCGTCATGATTTTTTTCTCTTCCGGAATGAATGGGAAATGACTCCGATTGGAGCGGCGCGCGGCGACGCCGTGTGTCAAGACGCCACCAGACTTGCCTCTCAGAAGGTGGAGGTCACATTCGGTGTCGGTATCAGCGAACCCATTAGGCCGAGTTCAATGGCGCCGATTGCAGCGAATCGGAGTCAAGGAGCGGTCGTTGAGGCAGGTCGGGTCGCCGCGGCGACGCCGTTGCTGGCTGCGCCAATGCGAAATCAGCGCATTTGCCATGTTTTCCGAAAAGCGCGCTTGCTTTGCAAAGCAGCATTTTCAGTGTACACTCATGCGGCAAGTATCGACCAGGTCTTAACGTTTAACTAACAAAGCAGCGCTGTTTGCTTAAGAAGTGGACTTGTAGGGCTTGCCTCTCTGCCTTTCCGGTTCATCTAGAGGCCTGGATACACTAGAGAGGAGGCATTGAGAGTTCAAAACCACGGGCGCCGCCATCTTGTTTCCAAAGTTTCTCCGTAAGCTACAATGCATTTGATGGTCCCAACAGAAACAAAATGGCTGCCCAATACCTCTTCTCTAGTATATCCAGGCCTCATGGTTCACCTACCCTCGGCCGTTTCAAATTGACGACGGAAACGTTGATTCTCATACCGCAGGAACGAAATACAGCGGTTCAGGAAACCGCATCTTACTTCTGGTATGTGGCCATAAGTGCGGCTGAAATACTGACGTGCGCCGTTGTTTTCGACAGGAATGCACTTATTGTCAATCCGGCTGACAGTATGTAGTTGACCTTACTATAATAGAGAATTACAACCCCCCCTCCCGGAATTTTGGGAAACCTCGCGGTACCTCCCGCCCAACCCCCCAAGAG
>Ga0058701_10001285_pt1 | contig 17650 bp, 11 predicted proteins | sample AgamicOrMae_FD_97039 | JGI IMG/M metagenome (GOLD analysis project Ga0058701, IMG submission 97039) | Agave microbial communities from Guanajuato, Mexico - Or.Ma.e | ecosystem: Host-associated > Plants > Phyllosphere > Phylloplane/Leaf | place: Guanajuato, Mexico | collected 2012-06-04
AAATCCTCCCCCCTCAAAAAAAATGTCCGCTAATAAAACATTCCTCCCATTCCAGACAGATGGCTCAAAGTGAGGAGGTGTTTCACGGGTTTTGATCTTTCAGCATGGTCTTTCTGTTTTGATACAATGCTAGGAGGTCTCGTCGAAATCTCCAACGATGCAAATATGAGGAATTATTCTGCAATAAAATCGGCTTAGATTTTCTTCATCAGGGCATCCAAATGAACCACCGTAAAATCTCTATCCCTCCTTAGCGTCTACTGTCACCGCAATCCACTATCTAGTTCAACTATCATAGCTTCAAGAAAAAAAATACTATTCAGTGAGAAGCTTATTTTTATTTTCAGTTGGTTATGCCTGGAAGGGTTTGGTAACAGAGTGCTTGAGACAATACCATTTTCCATGGCCAGCCTTATTTACGTAAATATGAGCTTCACCTTTCAGAGGTAGCATATTAATTTTACCTATTGTGCTAAACCCTTCATATTGTAATTTACAACTTTTCATTTAGGTACCGGTACAAGAACTCACTAAAACCGACACGAAAGATACGTCGCGGCCCAAAATTGGTTTGCGCAGTTCAGGCTAGTCAAGATCGATAACGCTTGGTTATGTGAAGGAGGGTTAGGTTGACCTACATTAGGTTGACCAAGCTCAGGGTAATCTATGTTAGGTTAACCTATAGATATGCTGACAATTAGGATGGCCTACATTACGATGACTCTTGTCAAGAGGTTGATAACTGTGGGGCATTCTTCTCATCATGGAGCAATCGATAATTATATAAGGGAATTGCGCGGCAGCTAGATTTGAATTGAGCGCAGCTATCAACTTCATGGCGGGAGCCATCGATAAAGTTAGCTGCCTTCTGCCTCGCTCCGCTACCACCCACTTGGTTGGCATCTGATGATGACGCTTACGTCATAATTACACGTGACACGTAAGCGGCATCAGACTTGGCGAATTTGGACTAATGCACGGTTCATTATACGACGTGCCTTGTCTCTTGAGCCTATGCTTGTGACGAAAGACGGAGCACATCAGGTGCCAGATATAGCAATTAAAATCTGAAATGTCATTTTGACAAAGAGTATAACGACGGGAAAAGTGACTTGACACAAAGTAACGCCAATGAGAAGTTTCAAAAGGCCTGTTAGACTTTGAATTTTAAGGATTGCAATAACGTACCTTGAAAAACAACGTTAACAGGATATTAAGCATACTTTCTGTGGCAAAAGCGCGTGAACCAACCTGCAAAAAGTTTACGACCTGATTTTGATCCGTATAATGTAATTTTATCTAAGAACACGCAAAACGAATAACTAAAATAGCAAAGTTTGTAAAGTCCAGTTTCATAACTCGGGGTGAAATGAATAATTTAACCATGCCACCGAAAACTTGTTTACCCTGCTACCAATTTTAAATTATCTGAGAGCTTCATGTGATGACTAATTCATACACTTTAAGCCTAATCTCCCGCGTCTACTTAGTTTTCCTCGACAGTTTTCTCCCCAGTTTTCTCCCCAGTTTAGTTTACTAAATAAAAAAAGTTTTACCGGAACAAAATGAAAACAAGGTACTTCCAAAACATGTTTTATTCGAACGTTCAACAAATTTCAGATCGAAAAAGAAAAAAATATATTTATAAATATATATTTATAAATATATATAAAATAACTTTTGATTTTTTAACTATCTGGCTCTTTGTCCTTCTTATTTTTGTCTTTTTTCTTAGAAAAATATTTTACAACTGGCAAGCGCAATGTTCTTGACTGACCAGTCGTAAACATAAGCAGATATTGCTTAAGTTGTCTTTAGACCACTTACCGATTTTACAGCAGTTTTTTGCAGAAAGGTCGACTGACATTAAAAAAATCCGTCTTACCTGTAACAAATGAAACAATAATTGAGGTGAAACAAGTGGAAACCTACAGCGCTTACGATGCTCTAAATATTCATTTACAATTTCCAATGCAATTTAAAATTTGCAAACTTAAATGAAAATAACAAGCGCTTAAATCATTGGCCATCATATGCGCACCTTTGTCAACGATCACTTTAGCCTATATTATCCTTTAATCAAAGGAAGGAGATGACTTTTATTCTAGAACACACGACGTCAATTACTTTCTTCGATAGTCATTAAATATGAAAAACAAGGTTTGATATTAACTAAATCATGTAATACACCATGGCGCACTTGTTCAACATTACAAAAGAAGGTAATTAAATCACGATTTATGCCATGTGCACACCAAAATTACATATACAATTAGGGGCACAATTATTGCGGGAATAATATTGTCAACATCGCCTCAAAGAGTGGTATTTTTAAACAAGAGGCCCTGGCTTAGAAATGCGATTTTTTTTTCTGCGACAGGAAAGGCAAGTAATGAGGGGAAAACAATGCTCAAAGAAGTAAACCAAGCAAGGTCACTTGACGAGATTCTTGGTATTGAAAACAAGAATAATATAATATTTGAAATTAGCATTGCCCATAACTGCAATGGTGGTGGTTATGGTCATAAAGAAGACTAGGTAAAACATTACTTTAAATTCTCTGATTAATTTGTAGCCTTTTATAAAAAGAAAATAAGGTGGTAAAGGAATGTAGTGTTCTGTCGCAATAATTTCAAACCCGCCTTCCCTGCCTTTTTTTGTCTCACATCATTTTAAGAAGTATTTGTACATCTAAAAAGTTTGGTAAGCATGTAAGAAGTTGGGCATGCCCACCTTGACGTCCGTCAGTGATGAAGCCTCTTACCACTTAATGTGTTTTTGAAACAAACTATAGTTCGATACCCCCTCATACAGGAACTATTTTTGGTATTTCGATGCCTGTTGTGACATGAAAGTACAATGGACACAGCATGAATTATGGTGCATTTAAACTATACTCCTTGCACCACCGCTTAGACGGAAAGGATCAGCAGAAATATTCCTCCGTAACAACTGGAAGTCAATCTGGTAAGAAACTATAACTGAAAAATGATAGGTATCACTTTAAAATTTGAACTAAAAACTGGTACTGCACTGAATTTGCTCCTATGAATGGTCAGCGAGGAGTTAAATCAGGTGTAGTAGGGTATGATTACCCGCCTGGATTTTGCACCGGGTGTTACATATGCCCTAGGGATAATGTAACCTCTGGTACACATACCGCGGCAAGATCTATATACCCCCCCAGGCAATCGGGGGTAAACCTTCCCTTGGGATCTTAAGCCCCCTTTATGAATTCCTGGGGGCTATTCATTTCCTACCACACCTGTAGCCATATCTTCGTTGTGCTGGTTGTGGCGACAAAGGTCAGAACATACGATACAGAAAAGATTGCGTTAAAAAATTAGACTGTACCGGTCTTTTGTTAACTTGCGGGTGTTTCATAAGTCACCACGATTCCGCCTTTATCACCAGAATCTTGATCCCGCCATCTGCAGCTCGATTCTTCCACAAAAAAAAAGGTCAAGAGTAAAGAAATGTATCAAAACTTGATTATATACAGTACAAGCTTACTATTTGAAAATCGCTTGAGTGCACTGTCTTAGAAGAGAAGTTGATAGATTTTCGAACAAGTTCATTTGTTCGATTTTTAAAACACGTATGCTTACTTGATCGATTGTTGAGTGGATGGATCGAGCTTTCTCCGTAAGTTTACTCTGAAATTCTCTCCAAGATCTTGAACGTTCTGGTTACTTGCTCTTCGAATAAAAAAGTATTCCTCCCTAAGCGTTTGCACTCAGTGTAGGCGCATGCACTATTTCTGTGCGCATGCCTTGAATGTCAACGCATGGAAATACTTCCGGTGACTGCCCCGTCAATATAACAAGGGTTAGTACGTGACCACGCTGGCTACTTGACCGTGCTGTCTACAAACTACCCCACCGTGGACTTTTAGTAAGGGTTGCTCGTATGAATCCCTCGGGGAAGAGGGGCGTCCTGAGGTAATGCATACCTTGTAAGCACGTACTTTTCTGGCATGAAAGGTGAAAGTGTCATCTAGAGCATGAGGACGCCAGGGCTTGATAGTTTCTGTGAGGAATGAGGCTGAGTTTGTTTACCTGCTTTTATGTTGCTTTTTCCAGGTCCAGATATGATAACGGATTCACCACCTGGACGGCTCGGTGGCCCCGAAATACCACCTCAGGCTGTAACTGCTGGGCTTAATATATAGACGTAGGAACAAAAGTCATCGCTTGCGTATTAACTACGAAAACCAATCGGTTGTGGAGGTGATGGTATTGTTTCCGGTTTGATTGATGCCTCTTTGATTAGGAAGCCGATACAGCAGCCATATTTGTCGAACCACAAACGGTGTCTCGTTTGTGCAGTTCACGCTTCGGTCTACATTGTGCTGCCCTTCGGACATTAGCGTCATTGACTTGGATATATCGAATTCCGCTTTGGCGAATACTCTTTGGAATCTGCTTATAATGATTTGATCCACATTGCGTACTTCACTGAAATTTAATTATAACTATGAAGGTGATCGCAGAGGTGACCTAGAGAAACATTTTGATTATTGCGAAACGTGGGTTGAATTTTAAATGAGTCTTTCCACAGAGTGTCCCATCTTGGGCTTACATCGTCGAGCCGCGCGTACTGAGTTACAAACACGTCACAAGCCCGCTCAACCTAACAAGCCCGATGCATCCTCATTCGGCCTTTTGATTCTACGATGTTGAAGAATCTCTGGAGCCTGTTCACATAACTTACAATTTAACGGATTCCGCGATAGTATAACCCATAACAAGCCCAAAGTATTTGGAGTGAAATTCAGGATAGGGGAAATCGAAAGGATTTTTTCTATTAAAACACAGAATTTGAAGCTTTGAGATATGCCCAAATAATCAAATTTCAGGTTTCCCGAGGGGTGATATTTTTAAGATTGTGACAATACTGAACTGAAAAGATCCTCTAAAATAAACTTTTTTGTTGCCGAACGGCATGGCTGGGCGGTAGTGGGTTAGTTCTTGTAGAGGATAAACTTTTAGCAACTATTTCCATGAAAATAATTTGTGCAGATGTCCCGATGCACATCGGAGTTCGTTGATGGGATCGTCTTAAAAAAATAGAAAATAGGCTTCTCCTGTTATACCATCGTATACCTTAAACATGTATTGAACTATCTAAAAAAGAGGTCAGTTTTCATTAACCTCTTTATTCTGGTTACAGGACTGACAACAGTACGAAGATCTATTTCAAGGAAATCATTAGCACAGATATTCGTGTTTGCTAAATTCTCGGGCGCAAGACGCCGGGCGACTTGTTAGGCCTGCCTCTTCAATGATGCTGATAGAACTAATTTCAAGAGGTAACCACCAATCAGGAACTCAAAGCCCTAGCCACTTGAAATCAGAATCACGGCGCGGCGTGAGGCTAATTCACTTGAAATTCCTGAGATCTGCAGGTAAGCCTAACTTAGCAACGCCTTCAACTTTAATATGACAAAGTAACTTTCGTCATTTGCTTTACATTCCTTTATTAAGCTTGGTTCCGCATTCCAAGCATCCAGTAGTGACCAAGTAAAAAATAACTGAAATTAATCACATAGCTGACCCAGATTCGAAAGATTTATCCAACCATTCTGTGCAAAGGTGCGTCTCTAAATAAGAAATGTCTACATTGCACTTTAAGAAGACAATGGATTATGATTTTTTCAGGCTTCTTCTGTTGTTTAAAAAAACATTTCTGCAAGAAGCGATAATCAAGCAAATAGGTCTGTCCATTATCTGACGAAAGCATAAATAAAAAAGATACACACCGAAAAGTGCAAAATAATACATATCTTTTCCTTTCAAAAATTAGTGCCCAAAATCAATTGCCAAGGCGAATGGAAGCGCTATCACCTCATCCAAAAGATCGATATAATGGGGCCTGTTTTCGCTGTTAAATTATTCTCTGATTGGTCCCAGCTGACTGCATTGAACACAGAATAAATAATTTCAGTTGCAGGAATGTACAAACGCCCAGCTCTCCAGAGACTATATGGATCTCTAAGAAAACAACCATTGAGGGAATGTCGAACGCAGAAATCGATAGATGAAACCAATCGGAATTCTCATTCCTTTCCCAAAACGTGATCCTTTGTGACCCCCTAATATTCAGAACTGCATTAATCACGGAGCTGCGTAAAATTTAATCGCTGGTTAATCCATTGTAATCCACAGTCGAAATTGGTTTCGTTATTTTAAGCAGATGGTGTTTCGTCCATTCAACCCAATATTCAAGGACATAGCGGTCATCCACAGACCACTTGATCGTTTTTTTCCCGTACATTTGTGGGCCACAATAAAGCGTGACCAACTGGCGTGGGTCCGATGCCTCCCCGATGCGCTTTAATGATGGGGCGGTTTCCGAAATACTGCCAATTATACACGGGGGTTTGCTCACTTGCCAAGACAAGTCTGAACGCGGCACAGACATTCGAGTGCTTGTTCCACTTTTCTCACCCATTTTCCTATAACTTCAGAGCACGAAAACTTTCAATATGACGCTAAACCGTACGGGAACGGATCGAAGCAAACCCAATAAATTGAAATACTACGGTTGGGTAAAAAGCAAAATACATCAACGCACCTTCGTGACGGTACATTCGTACAGTACACCATTGTTTACAGGAAGTGATTTAATGTACAACTACATTTTTCCTCGTACTTCTTGCTGATTTCATGTAAACAACGAAACATACTGTGAAAAATTCAAGAAAAATTGAATATTTTTGCTAAAAAAAACAAAAAAATCATTTATAGCAATTAATATGTTTTCGTTGGCAAGAGACAAAGTTGGAATCCTAAAATTATCTCATCAATGCAGATCTAATTACTCATTCACCCTGAAAAGCACGGAATCGCCCGAACAAAGAGCAAGTCTTGGTATCATTTAATACGACACTTACGTCAGAATAGATAGACGTTTCAGGTGTGCGTTTCAACCATGTGATTAATATTGAATGCCATGCCAAAGTTATAGCAGCAGTGATATGCATATTTAGAGTAAAACTTGGGGCCCCATTAGGTCAAAGTTTCTGACGCTTGCTGGCATATTTACTTTTCAGCGGCTTATTTCGGCAGTGGCCCGGAAACTTACATCCAAATCAACACGGTCCCTGATTGCTTCTTTTAATTATGAAAATAGGTTTTGGTGCAGAGGCACGAGATGAAATTTAGATTTGATTTATCAATAGTAGACGTACATTTCAGATAATGTGTACTGTTTTGCATACCTTGAGTTGAGGTCGTATCTTATTGGCTAGAAGCTCTCAAAAAAATTCTATTGTGCCTCATTCCAAATATAGTGATACGACGCAAGAGAAGAAAACGTGACGCAATCAATTAAGCTGATGATTGCTCGTAAATATACGGTGATATGGATTCAAAAAATGTATTCGGACATCTTTTTACTGACTTAGAATATCAATTTTGGCTTGTCACGTTCGCTTCTAATAAGATGCAAACTGCATGAGGATGCTAAACAAGGCATTTTTCAAGACTTTGATTTCATCTTTGTATGCATAATAGATGAGTGATAAATATGTATTGATGTTTACGACTGAAATAAAAAGGCGTATAGAGGCACAAAAAGTACGTCTGAGGCGCAACAACGGCACAACTGGAATTCAACATAAGAATTTGATTGCTTTGCAGAGAATGAGTGAAAAATTGGGACCTCCAAGCCAATGTCCGGCCATTGGCCCCTAATATGAATTATTTGGCGTTGCTGCAAAACCGGGCCCAGACATAAAAAATTCTTACTTTCGAGAGGCTGAGTGTCTTACTCTCACAGGAATACAACAATTTAATAATTCTCCATGATCGTGATATTGGACCGGTTGGTTGGTAATATACCCACAATCCTACCAAACAAGCACATAATGAATGACATTGCAGACAGGGCTGCGACGCACCCCGGAAAACCTGGAAAGTCAGAGAAAGTCTGAAAAAAAATATTGGTTATGGAAATTCAGGAGATGTGAGGAATTTTCTGCAAGGCTATGGAAAATTCTCCCATTTGAACATCTCTCTTAAATCGTAGACGAGTTGGAGCAGAAGAACGAGATATTAGGACAGAGCGCTATCTATTGCGAGATCACGGCTACAAACTAGCAAGGAGAAGGTCGTCATACAACTGGGAATGCTTTCAACTTCAATAAGGGGAGTCTCAAATAGTCTGTAATGTGTCTTATGCCTCGCTTCAATATCGCTTCTGCGCGGGAATCGTGCAATATACAAGTGGAGGATTACAGTTTTCATATTTTCAGTGAGCTTTCTACCCAAGTCACCTTGCTCAACAAAAAATGATTGCTCTCAAATATTATTGGAAACAAGAAGCACGCGCCTCTAGAATCTCTCGGACTAATTTTTTAAAATTCCCCGTAGAGATGATTTTGAGATGAAGAAAAAAAAAAGGGTTACTTCTTCGATCCGAAAGGAATCCCACAGCAATCAACTGAAAGGAGACGCAATTTTCCGTGTTGTCCCTGAATTGAGACCTGGGTTTGAAGCGTGGCTGCAGACGCAACGGCAGAGGGCGCTGTTCCGAAATGTTCTGGCAAATTAAACAGCCACGCTTGAATGAACAGCCGAGTTGCATCTGGGAGATTCGGTTCCGCTGATTAATAAAGGGTGTTCTCTTTATCTTGGGTCGGGACACTTCGTAATCAAGTACGTTCTGTGCAGGTAGGTTCGTTGCCGCCCATTAACTCCTCCCCAACAGCGCACACTGTGCAACTAAAAGCTGAATTTACTATCACCATTGACGAATAGAACCATCGCGGCATGGCGGCAGAGAGGACATGGCTGAACTTAACGTCACCACAAGTCCTTTCTACTCTGAACCGATTGGGAGAAAAACCTTTCTAAACAATAGTTGAGACAGGTTCGGGCCCATCCTATTTAGGTAAGTGGTTTAGACTTAGTTTGGCGGAAAAAGTAAAACTTTTACGGCTACATTTTCTACTTTTTGATATACAGACATTGTATTTAATTACGCGCAAACTGATAAGGAAAAAAACAGGATATAAAGCGCTTTTCACCCGCAAGGACTACGTTTGTCCTTTCTTAATCGCCCCTCTTTTTTTTTCTTTCTTTCTTTTTGAGGATATCTTGTTCTAAAATTGTCAGGTATTTGGACAAATGGTTATTTATGATAGCTATAATTATCAGAACGACTTTCGGACAAGAGATATTTTGGTGTGCTTTGGTTCGACATAGGCCCACAACGCGACACTTCACGCGGTTGGCGGATCGCTTACGAAACGGTGGATAAAATCACATTAAACTCCCCTTTTTTTGTTCTTTTTTTCTGTAAGGTATTTTGAGGAACAACAACTACTGTAGAGTAATAGTGATTAATATTCTTCAGTTTAATCATTATTATTTTTTAGCGTTCATAGCACTGAATATTCTCACGGAAGCCAAAACTGTGTAAGTTACACAAGATTTTTTTAATCCATTGGATTGGAATTAATATTCAACGGTTGCCCGAGTTAAACGTGCAACATGATTTTTTTAGACTCTGAACACTTTCTTTAAAAATATTTCTGCAAGACTGTAACAATAAAAAGAGTAGGCCTGATATGGAAATTTTTTCGTCGTCTTCATTATGACGAATCGAAGAAGAAAATACCTAGACTACAACAGAACTCAATCCGCCACTGATCGACCGATCGAGAATGCGTACGACGCTTATCAGAGAGTGACGAGGAAAAATAAAAATTAATAAGGTTGTTAACCTTAACCGATAGTATCCTTTGAATAGCAGGCAACGTTGCCAAAGGTTGTTAATTAGAATCGCTCTGAGGGGCGTTACGGTTGACTTCAGAACATCTCCAATATCGGTCTTCAATCCAATCCACTCGGTGATATCCGGTTGGTGCACGCATTTTCAAATATCAGTTATATATTCGATTCAATTTTAGAACAAATCAAGCTGCGTTTGTCGGATTTCAGATATGAGTGGTGTTTACCAGAATAAATTGCGTTCCGTCGATGAATTTTCCACACCACGTTGATTTCTCTTAAAAGTCAGTGCCATCAAACCCACGATGGAAGTCCTAATGAAAACGTATGAAAAGGGGTTTGCTAATGATTGCGAATATGCCCTGTCTCAAAGTGTTAATTTTAAGGGTTCACTAACATCATGGAAAACTCGATTAGTTCAGGCTGCAGCGAGGAATATCGACCAATTGAAATCTTTAGTAACTCAAATTATAAGACCTCTATTAGTTTCAGTGACGGGTGTATGTATGATGCAAAAAATATTAACAATTCGGAAATTTTGCGTTTCGATGGGGTGGCACTGCAGGAGAAGGTTGACGACACACTTGATTGTCTAGGGACAAGTCAAGTGACAGTCAAGTGACAAGGGATCGAAGTGAAGCAAACATTTAATGTTAGAAAGGAAAAATCCAACAGAATAGTATATACGACAGTTTGTAACAAATCACAGATGTTCCGACAGTTTGCGTTTGGTTGCGAATGCTACGATCGTTTACCACTGGTTACGAGAGTGTAGACAGTTTTACATAATACTATCGATTTTCCGTATGTCTCATGGGCTATTTACCTTGGTTTTTGGTTAAATCAACTAAAATAATTACTTTAGTTAAATAAATGTCTACCATACGTAGTAGCATCACTTAGCAAGGAATTGATAGGAGGTTGAATTTTTAATCTGGATATAAATTATTTGCTATCAATTTCTAAACTTTCTATATTTAGTGAAACAACGTATAAGCGACTTTCATTTAGGAGGAAAAATTTCCTGACACGCAAGTTCCCCCAAGCAGCAAACACAAACACGTGACTTCCGCCTCATTTTCAGCATTCCTGACCTGGCTTTACTTTTACATGGTTCGCGGAGTGCTTTGCCTCTGCTGAAAGATTTCCTGAAGAATCCAATTCGGACCTCGATTGTGAAACTCTTTTCTAAGCTCGACGATGTTTCAAAGACCAACTAACGGTCGTTCTAATTAGAAGGTAAGAAGTTAAAAACATCAAAGCAGATTCAACGTTCTATGTTTTCCAGGACTGAAAACGCAAAGAGAAAAGGCCTTTGGGTCTTTTATCAAGAAATATCTCGCATGTCAGTATACGTGCTAGACTTCTTGTACTCCTTGCCTTTTATACGTTTTAGCAACGCTTCCATAATAATTAATATGTGGCTTAGAGAAATTTCAGACCTTAAAGTTGAGTGAATTAAGGCTGACATCATTATTGAGTACGATATTTGGATTCATCTTCGGTCACAATTTCACCGTTTTGGCGCGCTGATCCGTGAAATTAGAGAATATGGCACTTCCACTCTGATGTTTTACTTTCGTTGCCAAGTCTAGCGACGCCATGGAGGAGTAAAACACGAGAAACGTAACCTAACCTCACTTTGCCTAGGATAACCTAACTATTGAGTTGCCAAATGCCTCCTACTTATCCTGCTATTAGTAAGAGTTCAGAGAAAATCGGCACGAAGCTTACCAGCGAGCAGTAGGACAGCAAAAGCATAGGCCACGAGGTCAAGCTATGGTTTTCCTTGCCCACTAAGATGACGTTTACAATTATCCTACTTAGAGATTTCATTCTAAGGGAGCCCACACGGGAAAGGGAAATAACATTTATTTAAAAATACTTTAGAACACAATAAAAACTAATCCCTAGGTTGCGCCTTACTTTATCTATGAAGGTAAAACATGGAGAGCAGGATTTTGTTAATTTTGAAGGTCGCTGTAAAAAACTCATATCTCACAACGAGACCTTTTCAATAGATGTTTCTGTTAATGGACATACCTCATTAACGAAATTACGCTTTTCACTTCTTCCATCTTCATGCCAAAAACAGCAGGGCAACCTAAAACAGGGATTACTCTATACTGTGGACCCGGTAAAACCCAATCAATTAGCGCCTCATGCGGCTAAGTTGTCCTCCACTGCAGCTCATAATTCTCATTTGGCATCGTGCATAACATACATCTACAGAATCTGACCATTTCGGATCCCATCTACCGTACCATCGACCAAGCGTTCCGCCTCATCCTACTAGCAGTGCTAGTATCGACGCCCCTCTGCCGCCTGAACGTGGATGTATTTTATGCACGACATCTAAGTTGCAGGGCTAGTGGTATGCGGCAAAAACTTTGCCGCAGCGAGCGTGAATAGACAAGCTTTTCTGGTTCCTGCGACCAAATGGTTGAGACGTGGTCCAAGGTTCCAAACCACTTCTTGCGCGAAGTCGGTCTCATAAGGCAAGATTCACTCGCCGGATCTGCACGCACTAAGAAGCCTGCGATGTTACTGGACTGAGATCGCTGTGCGAAGATCACCGGGCCTCTCAACAGGTCCCAGGTGTTGCACACCTGAGAGTGCGTGTTGAAGGACACGGAACTCCTACTTCAGCCCGTCACAGTATTACTCTTTTTTCGCAAAATGCGCAGTTTTTGGAGTATTTGCTATCCAAACATTGTTTTTTTTAAGTAAAGATAAAATGGTGGCTTCGTAAAAAAATATTAATTTTAAGATTAACAGGATAGTAATATTACTACACTTTTAAAAATAATTCCTGTCGTATATAACGGGACCAGGTCGTGTTTTCACTAGTTCTCCAGATAGACCCACAAGCAGCCATATCAACGGAAAGCTCTCGTCGAGCCCTTTCCATCGATATAGCTGTTCGTAGGTTTATCTGGAAAACTAAAGAAAACGCGTGGTCTCATTTTACCTTCACCCCAAAATCGGCATAGGTGTTCCAAAAACAAGAACTATTTTTATCAGTGTAATACAATTTTGCGCTAAAAAGATCAGCCAGAATTTAACTGTCTATGAACGACATACCTACGGTAATAAGTAAGGAGGAAACTCTGTCATAGTCGTCATTTTTTACAGTGAGTTCTACTTTCTTTTTTTCCAGCTACCGTCGTTGTAAGTTCAAAAGAAATATAATGCCATGAACTTGTATCAGTGTGACAGAGCTAACCTTTAGTAACATGGCCCTGTGAAATGAATCAAATTAGGGCTAATCTTTTTAGCGGCAAAACGTCGGAGATTAAAGTTTCCAAGAGAAGGCTATAATTCGAAACTATGGAAGATCTCACCCTACTCCAAATTACTTGCATTTAACTTTCAACCTCCTCGATAAAAACAGTTGGATATGGAAGAGCCGGGCTGAATTAGGAAAAATTATTATAAACTAATTATATAATTTTTTAATTTTTTAATATAACATACCGTTGTTTACCCGTTTTAATAAGTTCTAAGCATTTTCTATGACTCAATGAGGGGAAAACAAGCGGTTTTGCGCGTTCAAAAACCAAGGTGGACATAGGCAAAAGCCTATGCCGCCATGTTTGTAAGAATTAAAGCGCAAAAAAGTCGGTCTCATCGAATAACGTCAAAAATCATTTACGCCTCTCCGAAACTTTTCGAAAAGCAAATCTGAACGTCCCTGCAATGAATAATTTCGGAGTGGTATCACCCATGTATCAATGACGCATCCGTCACAACGATGTGGTTTCAAAGCGAGTTCGAAAAGGTAGCGAGTGTCGCACGAGCAATGAGGCTTGAAACTTGATATCAGCGGATGTATAACCAATGTAGATACGGCCATCATCGGCGAAGTGACGAATAAATAGGCAACCGGATTTTTTGGATAGTATCCCTTAGGAGTCTGAAAACGCCATTGAGTGTAATCCCCTATAGGAAAAAGAAGAAGAAAAAAAACAACTTTTTTCTTTGGACTGCTGTTATATAATAGTGCACAGAAATAAGGAAAAGCTCTAGTTGACTTAATGTCTTCCTCGTAAGAGGCAAATGACTGAAAATTGAGGAAAATCTAGATTTCTTGCAAGATTTCCTCAAAGGAGCATTGAAAGAACAATTGTCAGTTGTCTGAGTCGAGTCTTGAAAAAATATGTCCAGTACTTTAATAAAGAAGTTATACCTGTCTCGCAAGTTTGATCGTGATCAAGTGAGAAAGCATATACAAGTTTACCCCCACCCCCATTAGTTGCAGACTTCGGAGACTGTGTGATTGCTTTGGTGGAAAGGTTTGAGGTCTAAAGGGTACGTTTTGTGGTGCAAACTTGACACACAACAATACGGCGCTAATAAAATGCAATTCACATAGCGGGCTACCTTGTTAAAAATATTCGTAAGTCAATCTATTAATCTATGAATATTCGTCAATCAGATGACAACGCAAGTCAACGTCGAAACCTCAAAAAAAAGATATCAAAAAAAATACAAAAATACAAAAAAAAGCAGATACTCAAGCGATTTGCTAAAAACCGGAAATTTAGACGTTTTGAAGGGTCTACAAACGTAATACGGCCTTATCTCCTACCCGATGTTCGTCGCCGTCACCATATTTTCATTGTAGAAGCTTAAGGAGCACGCAATATTCAAATCCTTTTTGAGTTATGCAACCCGCAACGCGTGGAAGCTTACTGGTTGCCTACCATCAACAAAAAAGCGATGATCTGATAATTCGTCAGTCACTTCGAGTAAGCCCTGTTCCAAGACGATTTAAAGACAGCAGCATCGTAATATTTTACTACCTAAATATTATAAATCCACGCCATCAAGCAATACGTTAAGAAGAAGAAAATGAGCACGTTCTCAAACCAAAAGCATTCCATAGATACTAGCACCAAAAGTAAGCTTTACATCCAGGTCATCGGGTGTAGAAGCGTGGAATACATTACGGTGAGTAAGGTTACCTGTACCGAACATGCGGTATTCATTTCAAAGGGTTCGCATGAGCAAGAGAGTATGTGTCGGCATATCGTGACCAATTACCTAAAGGGATTACTCCAAATGAATCCTGAAACTTTATCAAAAGCAAAATGGTTTAATATAGCAGTTAATTCGTCTTAAACTGATCTTGTAATAAACACCTTGCGTAGAGCTGAAAAGCACGGGCTAAATCAGAAACCAAAAACACAGATCTTATAATGTTTCGCCTTACTCCGTTTTTTCTCTTCCCAATCATTCTCCTTAGCCTTCCCACGAGTCAGATTTCACTACGCTTGTGCTGGCAAAGGTAGGCGGCATTCATGAATGTCTCCTGCTACTTACACATAGGAGAAAGAGGGTAGTTTTCGTAACATGAATACCTAGTTTGATATAAGGACGTCACAAGTATATTGACGATACCGCGTATTTTACTTGTCAAGCGTACGGCATATGATTCTGCCTTGTTTCCTAACCTCGTGAAAAAGTTATCAACACTCTAAGTCCTTGGGGTTAATTAAACCCCCCAAAATAGGATGAATTCAATGTGCAACGTTTTTCACCCCGAATTCGACTTTCAATCACAATTAGTTTAACCTTTTTGCAGGGCAGTGAACCTCGCCGAATGGGGTAAATCAGTGAAAGTAGCCCCGAACGAGGTTAAATTTACGTCTACTTGGCTTTGGTCTTCATTCAGTAACCTATGAAGAGCCTACAAAATCATCGTTGAAATTAATTCATACGCAACAAAATTCACCCCACGGGTTTACAGTGAAGTTATCTAGAGCGAATACTCATGATATGCTCATTGGTGTGTCGACTTGACTTTTATTGTTCTCTGTAAATAGGCTTCAGTAATAACCTCACTTTCTACATCATCGGCAGAGCCACCGGGGAGGGAAGAGAACAAGTGCAGTCGGCGGGCGCGGCACAGTTTGAGGTCCGCTTCCGCCGGCCAAGGATCGTTTCTAGGCCAAAAACCACGGCCAAGTTGTGAGGGCAGTCATTCGGTAGGGAGAGGGGAAGTGACGACCTCCGAAGTGGGGTCGAGAATACGACGTCCATTCGACAAAAGATCCCGGAAACAGATTCGACTGAAAGTAGGTCAAAGGCTTTCATTCCTTCATGAAAAGTGTTTTGTTCTCGACGAGTAAATATGGTTTTCTTGATACACTCTCAGAATTAAAGGTTAGATTTTCACAGCTGTTATCACTATTTCGTCGAAAATCCGGGTGAAGCAAGAGTGGAGTGAGGCACAAGGAAAAACAGACCAAAAATTAGTTAACAGAACCTTGTCACCAAGCCTGTTATTCTGATTAGTTACTTACAGCAGTACTTTCGCTCGGCGAGGTAATAAAGCCGTAGCAATAATTAGCTTTTCAACCTTTGCAAGGGAAAGTTCTTTTACATAAACGGACAGACTTGGACTAACGACCGTTCAGAGAAACATTGTATAGTCGTCTGGGATACAGCGTTGCCACGTCCATTGCTTGCTTTCAATGAGCCCCTAACATAGTGACCAAGAGAACGGTGACTGTATGTAGTATAGAGAGAGTGGTTTTGGCTCGGGTTTTGGTATTAAAAAAATGTAGATAAGATCATCTAATTTACAATGTCGTCCCCTTAACTATATCCCTAGCTTTGACCTAATTTCCCCTCCCTAGAATCTAAAGTACCGACTAAAAGAAACGAACTGGCCTTTGTGGTAGTATCAAAACAACCGAGTCGTTGAGATACCGGTATCTCCAACCGGGAAACGTGCTTCTGCGATGAACAATATGGGGTTAGGAATTAAAGCAGGAAAGAGGAATACCTTAGGAAAATGGTGTCTGAAAATCGAGAATGGCCAATTCTCTCACCCACTAAGGGCACACGCTAAAAATCGAGTAGTATTGCTTTAAGAGTAAAAATTCACACCTAAACAGTGAAAAAATATCTACTATTACCAAATTAATGGCTCTCTTTCCACTATTTACGGGAGAATTTTCACTCTTAAAGCGAGTTTTCACTACTACTTTTTTAGCGTGTAATAAAGGAGGGAATGATTTAAGCCCAAGTTACGTGTACGTACATTCTCTTTCAATGAGATTTTATTGTTTATTATTGCAGGTGACCAAACAGCAACTATTTTTTTTGGAAACTTTTACTTATTACTCAGTCTACCAGCGTCACCTAAAACGTTCCTGTCTTTTTATTGCTAAAAAAAACACTACTGGTATTACCCTCTGAGTGTCAAATTTAGCAACGTTGTTGCAGTTTGTTTACCTGCGCACTCTTTCATAAAAAAAAGATTTATAGTTTTGGACATCTCGCGGTACAATTGTCTACTAAACGAAAACAACAAATAAGAACAAAAAATTCTGACACCGACAGTGTGTTGTATCCTGTCGTGCGCCATCCACTCCTTCCCCTTAGTCTACAAACGAACGGTGGTGTTTGAAAGTGACAGCAGTGGCGTGATTTGTTCCTATTTATCCGCCAGAGTTTTCTAGTTTTTCTTCATTGAAATAGCAGATTGAAATTCGTAGCTAGAGGTAGAGCGTCGATGTACATTCTCAAGCGTCAGATTCGCATGATAATAAAAAACGACTGTGGTTCCAAGTCTCACCGAGAATAAAATATTATTTTTAAGATTAATATATACGTTTGACATGTGAAACACTATCAATAGCTACATCAGGCACGTTCAGGTTAATTTAGACACGTAATATTTTGATCTTGAACTTCTAGGTTCATTAGGTAAGTTAATCAAATGCCATAGGTCTATGTGGATATACTGTGGACACGTCAGATTTTATACTACATTTCTTTAAAGGGCATAGCCGGATAAGATGGTGAAAACTGCCCCCGGCCCTTTTTGTCGGGCAAGTGGGCCATCTTTTTGGGTACCCAAAGGGTGATTTTCCCCCAAGTTTTTAGGTCTTAATATTGAA
>Ga0058701_10001286_pt1 | contig 17648 bp, 14 predicted proteins | sample AgamicOrMae_FD_97039 | JGI IMG/M metagenome (GOLD analysis project Ga0058701, IMG submission 97039) | Agave microbial communities from Guanajuato, Mexico - Or.Ma.e | ecosystem: Host-associated > Plants > Phyllosphere > Phylloplane/Leaf | place: Guanajuato, Mexico | collected 2012-06-04
AAAAAAATCCGTCGAAAAAAAAGAAACGCTCGAAAAAAATTGAGGGGAAAAAACAGAAAAAAACAGAGCATTTTCAATTTTCTCTTAAGGTTGGGGGAAATAAAGTGGGGGGGGGGAATCATAAAATTTTCTAAAATATTTAGAAAGCAACAAATATTTGTTGAGCCCGGAGATAAGATTAACTTACTTAATGTCGGGATTGATGGTATCGTTACGGAAGTCGTATTCGGCTAGGAGAGGATGTTCCAATTCAATACATCGTTTTTGGATCACTTCAATTTTCTCCTGAAAAAAAAGGATTTCGTATTGACGTAAGTCACTATACAGCTTCACAACCTTCTCACCCTATAAACTTGAAAGATGGTATTTTCAATTTCTTTTGTTCCGCGGGTTGATCTTCCCTTGCGCAATGATGCGAGACCATTCCGCGAAAGAAATCCAAGACCTACTTGAGGGGAACTGGAGAGCGCCCACCGAACCCCGCATAGGCAACACGCAATGTATCCACGTGTTGAGGTTGCCTATTGTCGATTCCGCAGGCGCTCCCGGGAGACTCACCTGGTTCACTTCAAAGGACACCGTTTTCAAACTCGCTTCATCTTCGTCCTCCTCTTCTTTATCAATTTTGTCGTAGAACGTCGTTATATCGTCTGGGACGGCTTCACCTTCCTTCTCACCACCCTCTGCAGGAGCTCCGTCGGGGACCTTCGTCGAACTTGCAGTGCTGAACTGTAACACCATCACAACAAAACTCCGCTTAAATAAATTTTCAGTCAAAATAAATTTTTAAAAAGGGGGGGGGAATAACAACAAAATTTGGGCAGATTAAAGAAGTTTTTTAGTGAGTTCCCCAGTGCTGCCGAGAAGTTACAGTAGTGATTTTTAAAGTGACCTACTGGCAGCCTTGCTTACCTGAGGGATGTTCTTCTTGTCTTGAGTGCCTTGGATGAACGCGTCCCCAGCATCGTCCGCCTCGCGGCGTAACCTACAAGTTTGAATGACCGGATCTTTCAAAAGTTTTTGAAGAACTTCCGGAAACGGTGATTCGATGAAGTAGCGATTGTGTTTCAGGACGAGTTTCACCTGAAAGACGGTTCTAGTTAGACACATTTCGGGTACGTTACCTGACACAGCTGATACTACGCTTACCTTGCCGTAGGATAATGTACACAATCTAATAAATTCTACAATACCATCTGGCACAGTTGTCTTGCTTAACCTTTTGAGGTACTCTATAATATCGTGGGTCTGCAATCCTACACTAACAGCGGCATACAATGAATACGCGGTCAATTTATACTGAAACAAAGAGGGACAGCATTAATGGTCGGAAAATGGCTTGGAATACTGTAAATATGCAAAGTGGAATTTTCCACCACTTATGTTCAACCTTTATGGAACTATGATCCGGGTTAACGTTCGCCATTGCATATCGCTAATCCTTATAATGTAACGAAAAATTTGACCAGGTTGGAGCATGAGGTAGAAAAATTCCAGCTTTGAAATTTACTGTGAAGAAAGCATTGCTTTCTGTACCTCGTGAATGTGCTCAGGCCGGCACACTGGCTCGGATATTGCGATGAGAAAATCGTGAGCATGTTTGTAAACTGGTGAAAATGATTCTAGGAATATGTGTCCATTTGGAGCCTGTAAAAAAAATCAATAACTGAGTTATGGCATACAGATCTAGGGCATAAAACAAACAAGACTAGAAAAGATACTTACCACCCACAAAGGTCGAAGATTATGATCAGGTTTTAATTCCATCTGAGAGCGATAATCTTTGGCACCAAACTCATCTTCGGCTACTCCAGTCTCCTCCTGTTCAACATCCTTCTTAGCAGCATCCGGAACTCCCTCTGAGAATCAAAATGCAGAATATCAATGTAGTGAATATTTACCAAAGAGCAAGTTATTTCTCAAACTTGAAACTGTTGTACTCGGATAAAGGGGTGTGAAAAATTACCTGCTTCAGCACCTTCGGTGTCATCATCAAAGTATTCAGATTCATCTTCCCTCTTTCTTTTCTTGAATTTTTTGGAATCTGAAAACAGAATAGAAAAGTGTTTAGTGTAACCTACGCCATAGACAGCATTAGCCGGACAAAACTCACAATAACACATGAAAACAACAGGTATCCATCATCTTGACCCATGTCACAATGTTTCACCTAAAGGCAAAAGCTTATAGGGATGTCAACAGTAAATGGCAATCACAAAAACTTGTTAAATGTTAATTATGGCGTGATACATTCATAAATGTCACTAAAAGTGTGGTTAGAAAGGTTTTCAAAGAACAAATAAAAATATAACAGACATAAGAGGAGCATAAACACTCACCATTATCTTTTTTGACCTTCTTTGGTCCTGCCATAGTAAATATTAATGTAAGAAAGCCTTTTAACTGATCATTCGGCTTATAATTTTACGGAGGACGATTGCACCACTCCTCCCTTCTCAAAGATCAGAACGGCACTGATGGAACATTTGTTTTCATTTTCGTCAACAAGCGGTCAACCTGTTTTCTTCGGTTTTCTTCCAAATCTGCCACCACACACAAATCAAATTTTTAGCTATCAGCCGATGTACTTCTCTACACCCGCATAGTGACGGCGATTAGGAGACCTTTTTCATTTTAAAAAACTTTATTGAGTAATATTAATTATAATTTATTTCACCAAATCAAAAATCTTCAAAACACTTTTTAGTAATTATCGTAGTGGCAACAACCCATTGCAGCCAACTCTTCGACGAACGCAGTACACAAAAACAATCGTGTAATCCGACCTAACCTCAAAAATTGTAATTTTGTATACAAACATCGAGCGTTGTTTTGAAAATATTACCTTGGACCTTAGGTAATCGAGTATTTCCCGAGTAGCTTTCCGTATGCGGCATTACTACAACCTTTTTAACGTTAGAAGATTTGAGAGGACTCTCTCGGTGACTTCCTCTGCGAGATGCAGGTCTGCTCCTCTCTCGAAATAAATCTTCCCTCTAACCATCCAGGTAAGTTTTGAGCCCTTTTAATCGAAGCTGCTATGATCTGGGAGTCGTAATTGCATTCAACTCTCGTATATCATCACAGGAGTTATTTTTTCATAATTTCATGGTTTGTGGTGCGGTAGCTGGTTCAATTTTAAACGTTATCAGTTGTTTCTCCTTTTCAATCAGTATCATATCATTATTAATGATATTGCTACACACATCGAGCCCGGTCCATTCTCTGTAGCCTGATTTTGTTGTATCTTGGAGGTATGGTGACACCAAGCCACCAGTACTATCTTGAGCATATTTTTTTTTCTCAGTTTCTACTCTATTGAAAGGCAAATATCCATTAAACAATTAACTCAACTCTCAGACATTTTTTTATTATTATTATTATTTTAGCTCTAAGCATTGTTTTGGTATTTCAATATCTTTTCTTCATTGCCTACTTTGCGTTTCTTTGTTTCCAGGTGTATATTTGTAGAATAATGGGATAAGCCTGCTGCCATGTCAACAAAGACATACTTTGCCACTCAAGAAGGGCCGGCTAATGCGCTGGCCCTCAACAAGGATAATAATCATGTTGTCATAGCTGGTAGAAATGGTAAGTGCAACATTGAGTTCATATGAACTTTGGCTGATAGTATTCTTCTTTTACATCATTCTGTCTGTTCTAGTTTTCAAGGTGTTTTCTATTGGGGAAGAAGAGTTTGTGGAAAACTACAATTTAAGAGTAGGCAAGAACTTAAACCTCAACTTTTCCTGTAATGATGTGGCGTGGAATCCTATGGAAGGTAAGAATACTTCTTAACTATGACCATATTTGTTAACTTAAAATTTTTCTTATGTAATTATTATTTCCTTCCTACAGACTATCTGCTTGCAACAGCAGCTACAAATGGTGCAGTTGTCTTATGGAACTTAAGTAAAAGTTCAAGGTTGAAACAAGAGCATGTATTTACTGATCATAAGAGAACAGTCAACAAGGTCAGCTTCCACACAAGTGAACCTCATTGGCTAATATCAGGCTCTCAAGATGGTACTATGAAGTGTTTTGATGTTCGTACTACAGAAGCAACTCGAACATTCATCAGGTAATAGATTTAATAAAAGATTTAATTAGATAACCCATCATATTTTCATACATTATTTTTCTCATAAGAATGTTTGAGGATTGAGGTGTTAATCTAAACTCATTTTACACATTTTTGTGGTCCTTATTAGACCCAAATTCGCTGAACAAAATATCATGCCCTATAGTCTCGAGTTTTGAAACAACTAGACTACCCCAAAATACCTAGACTAGTCAAAAGTAAAATTTGCCAGTAGAAAAATATCTCTTGTAGCGTTTTTAGCTCCTCAAAGTTTTTGAACTGAGTGTTTTCATGGGTTTTACAAGAGAGGGAATGGTTAATCATGTTACAACGATCTGTTTTGTAGCCTTATTTGAGTACGCAATGACGCGTTTTTTTCTGTGTGATTTAGCAATACAGAGAGCATTCGTGACGTCCAGTTTAGCCCTCAATTACACCACGTGTTCGCGGCCGTTTCTGAAAACGGTAACGTGCAGCTATGGGACATGAGGAGGCCAGACCGCTGTTCGCAACAGTTCACTGCTCACTCGGGTCCCGTTTTTACGTGCGATTGGCATCCAGAGAACAACTGGCTCGCCACCGCTAGTCGAGATAAGACAATTAAGGTATTGAACGATTCTTCCTCCAGGTAGCCTACGTTTCGGCTTATTGTGCACAGGGAATATCGAGCGAATAAATGGTGGAATCAGAAATTAAGGATCGAAAAATATTGAGAGTACGGGTACTAATGTGATGTTTGCCTTTGAAATGCTCGAACCCCACACCGGACGGAACCTTACCTACCCTCATGGAACCTAGCATCACAAGGGATTTAACTCCGATTTCCTTGAAACTTGCAGTATTTTCAGATATCGGCATGGAAAGATACCCAAGCTCGAAACTTGATGCCGAAATCCATTTTTACTGCATTGAAAATTAAACAAAAACTAAACAAAAAGTGGAATACTTTTAAAAATAGCTGAAAATATCGCAAAATCCTTAAAATTTGAGCCTTTAGATGCTATTTTCTAGTGTTCAACAAGGTTTTAAATTATTTAAAAAAATATCTTACGTTCAATTTTGAACGCTGTTTGAACGTATTAAAATTGTATTTCAGCGGCAAGTTTTGGGTTTGGGTACTTTATTATACCTCAATCTAGAAGTCCTGTAAATTTCAAGAAAATCGGGGGTCATACTGTTGTGGCACTCCCATTGTCGCCTCAACCAATGCAAGGACGAGTTTTATATCGCAGAAGTTCTTCCGCAGTTCACGTATCGAAGTTTCATTGCCAGCTTTAAAAGGGCTATTCCGTAGATAAATCAGCGAGGGCGGAATCTACTTGGGCGGTTTTGAACAAATTATGGTCATCTTGCAGGTATGGGACCTCACGACGAAACCGTGCTTAGAATACACCATTAATACCATCGCATCTGTCGGGCGAATACGATGGAGGCCTCAAAGAAAATATCACATTGCGAGCTGCTCACTAGTTGTCGACAGTAGCATCAACGTCTGGGATATCAGGAGACCTTACATTCCGTTCGCTGCCTTTAACGAGCATCGGGATGTTGCAACTGGTTTGGCGTGGAAAGGAGATCCACAAGTTTTCCTCTCTACTAGCAGAGTATGTATCTTCGACCAGCGAAGTAGAAGTGTTATTTCCCGTTTTCATACCCTGTAGTTTTGAAAGAAGCATTTTTTTCTCATAATCTACCGTGGTTCAATTTTTAAACATAACGATTAACGACAAACCATCTCGTAGGTTAGGTTTTAATCGAGGTTAGGTTGGTTAAACCTAGGCTAGGTTAGATTAACCTAGGTTATGTTACAGGTCACCTGTCTTGTGCTTCTTTCCCGCTCGGTGACGAAAGATGTAACACAATGGGTAGAAAATCCAACTTTTCAGATTTACAAGCGGAAATTTTAGTTTGATACAATGTATGTATAATTTTTCTGCGATCTTTGTGTAGGATTGTACGCTGTATCACCATTTCTTCAAAGACGCGTGTCGGCCCGCGGACCAAGCCAACCCTCAGGGGATTTCACTAAATAACGTAGGCGACGTAGCGTACGCTTGCCGAGTCAGTCCAAACACGTCCATCGCTACACGAGTACAGGGTATGATCCGGTAAGTACCTCGACGTTTAGTCTAACTTTTAGCAAGACTGTTCTCTAAGACCGCTGCTTTGTTCTGTCACAGGAAATCGAAATTGACGAGTGAGCAGTTCTGTCAGGCCGCCAGCACCATGCATTGGTTCTCTGGGAAGGCCCAGCGAGAATCCCAGTGCATGCTTGAAAGTGCTAAACGCTATATATTGAGTGGGAAATCGTTAGCTGAAATGTGTGATCATAACGCTGCAGTCGCACGGGACTTAGGGCGCCATCAGGTAAATTGGCTCGTTTCATGACACGAATATATTTTGCCTATTTCAAAGGGCAGTTTTAATTTACCTTGGTACAATTAGGTTCGGTCTAGTTTGGTCCAATAAGTTAATGTCCAGTAAGGTAAGCTTCAGTAAGGTGAGGTTCCGTGTTAGTAAGCTAAGATCCAGTAAAATTAGGTCGAGTTATGTTATTTCTAGAAAGGTAAGGCTCAGTAAGGTTAGTTTCTGTGAGGGAAGGTTTTATAAGGTTAGGTCTAGGTAGCTGCGGTACAGTAAAATTAGGTCCAGTAAAGTTATGTTTAGTAAGGTAGGGTCTATTAAGGTGAGGTGCAGTAAAGTTGGGTCTAGTAAGGTGAGGCCAGGCAGAACGTTAAGTATTGCTAGATCAATTCAGATTCGGTGGAGTTAATTTAAGTATTTTCATTGACTGAAGTTAAGATAGTTTCAACTCTGTCAAAACACAGCTAGATTACGGTTCGCGTAACGATTAATGGCCTTTTGTCTTTGCGCATGTCAAGCAATAGCTATCTACTTATTAAAATGTCGAGAGCCTCTTATAAGCCAGTTTTATTCCAATTTCAGATAAATCTAGTGTGGAGCATCATCAAAACGTTGTACTGGAACAGCCGAGAGGTGGCGAATGTGACAGGAGTGCCGGCATTGAGAGACTCGCATCGGGATGACGGCTCAACGGCCGGCGAGGCGTCCAACCTGGGAGACGTGGACCAAAGGAACATCAGCTCAAGCGGCACCGGAAACGCCGTCAACTCCAGCTCAGCCGGCGACAAGAACAGCGGGCCGAACAACGTTGGCAGCGCTGCCGCAACCGGAAGCACGAAGCAGAGGGACAGCGCAGGCAGTGCAGGCAACGCCGGAAGTGGCGGCACATCCGGGGGCGCCTCTGGCGCAGCCTCCTCCAATGCTGCCAACCGGACGGACGGAAACGCGGGCGAATCCGCCACCGTGGTTTCCGGCGAAGACGAGATAGACGGAGATGAGGCTACCGAGATTTTCCAAAATGGGACACCGATGGGGCTGCCTGCGTTTTCACGTAAGTTTCAAAGCTGTACCCCAAAGTTGATGTTCTCTACTTTGTCCGGTCCACCGTGATTTAATCTTTCATGACAATATAAGGATCAACGATACACTACCGCGTAGTTGGATTATCATATGTTGGGTTCTTGTGCCTCACTCCATTAAGCCTGATGCCGCTTACTCCTCAAAGGCAGGAACTGCCTCCAAGAAATAAGCGGCATCAACTTGGCGACATTTAGGCAAGATTAACCTTAGGTTACTCAGGTCCGGCTCGGTACACCTAGGGTAAGTTACGTAAGGTTTACTTTGGGTAAGTTAGGTTGGATAAGTTAGAGTAGGTTAACCGTGGGTAAGATAGGTTTGGTCAACCTTGGGTTGTAAGTTAGGTCAGGTGAACCTAGGGTAAGTTAGGTTAGATTAATCTTGGACGTTAGGTTAACCTTGGGTGGTAAGTTTGGTCAGGTCAACCCTGGATAACAAGTTCCGTTAGGTCAACCTTGGGTGATAAATTAGGTTAGGTCAACCCTAGTGCAAGTTAGGTTAGGTTAACCTGGGCAAGTTAGGTTAACCTTGGGTAAGTTAGGTTAGGCTATATGCCCTGCCCTCCTCTCGAGATGACGACGCAAGGTGGAACACTGGGGTCTTTACAGTTGCGGGTTTGTTCGCAGGCACAGCGATGACACAAGGAGATTTCTTCTTCGGGGACGGCGAGATGGATCCTCTGGACCTGGACTCTGGCCTGGGGATGGGGGGGCCGTGCTCCATGCTGGGGAACGGCTTGTCGTCGAGCGTCCCTGCAGGAAGCGTCTCAAACAACGTACCCGCCGGCGAAGAGTGGCTCCTCCCAAGCGAAGCCTTCCCCATAAGGCATGAAATCCAGAACAGATCACCTCCACCAGAGACGTTTCCCAACCATTTAGATACAAGCGAACAAGGTATGCGCCTAGTAGATACCTATTCAAGGGCCTGTTCCCTGGCAAAATTGAGATATCTCTTTCTCTGTTGGAAACTGAAAATCAGGAAAATCTCGTCCGAAACATGCAATTAAAAAAAAAAACCAGTTTTTAATGTTTGTACAAAACGGCCTCTCACGAGTAAACGAGCAGAAAATATTGCACTTTTTTTACGCCATAGGTCTTAGGATTTTTTGTTCTACATTATGCGTGAAAAAAGAAAAAAATCGTACAGAGAGCAACGAAGTGCCATAAGGATAATACTTGGAAAAAAGGCACCACCTAATGTTGACTCAAACCAGGCATTATGAATCGAGGTTAACTGGTTAACCACGGCATATTAGGAAATTAGGCTAACTTAAGCTTGGTATTTTTCAAACCTAGATCAATTTGAGCAGGAGTTATCAAAGTAATTTGTAAAAGTCGGCATACCGTGGTATCCTGTCGAGAAAAATATAACCCAGGAAACTTGAAAAATTAACACGTTATTTAGTGTCTACTCGCACGCAAACTCCCATTCAAAATACATCGATTATTCTAGGCGTTAAAGGCTCGCCATGCAAATGCGTGCTTGGCAAGGACGCCCGAATAGATCGCAGAATTTAAAATTTTTCCTTCCGGCTAGAACACAACTGAGCATATCAAATATTGAGATAGAGCTATTCACCCCTTCCACCAAACCTATCCTATTATTAATGAAGATATTCTGTTTTAATTCCAGACGCTCAGCCGGTGGTGATTGACGAGCAGCATCCAGCCCTTTTGAGCGTCCCTACATTGATGGGGGCAGTCCCCTGGGACGGCGGGCGGGTAGTGGCAGACGCGCTGCGCCATCACGCTGTTCTAGGGGACATCCAGACTGCCGCGTCTGTGCTACTAGTTTTAGGAGAGCATAGACGATCTCTCAAACTAGATGAGGCTACTCAGGAGCACTGGCTTTTAGGTTATATCGATTGGCTCGCGAGACACCAGCTTTGGAACATATCCTCTCAGGTAAACAACTCAGAAAAACACCTGCCAAACATTAAACATATCCTAAAACGATTTTTTTCCCTTAGAATGTATTTGGAACCGATGTTTTTATAAATTTCTTGATTCGGTTTTAGGTTATCCAGCTGTCATGGATACCGAATGTGTACCAGCTTAATCAGCAATCAACTACGCTACACACGAGCTGCGGGCGCTGTCAAAAACCGCTCCAACGGACCGGCTGGCTCTGCGACCGTTGCCACAGTTCCGAAAACGCGGTGTGTTCCATTTGTCACCAAGTTGTGCGCGGTTTGTACGCGTGGTGCCAAGGGTGTTCCCACGGTGGTCATTTACACCATATACAGCAGTGGCTGATTGATAACCGACAGTGCCCCACCGGCTGTGGTCACATATGCGAATACACTTAAACTGTTCACCGCATTACGAACAAACCCCTAAACCTGAGACTTAGCAACCAACTTTTGCTACGCTGCAAAGGTTGGCAACACGGAATTCGCCGGTTCGTATGACGTACTCTTACAGTCCCGATTTTTCGAAAGGCAAATCAAGGGACTTACCTTTACAGGGTATAGCTTCTTATGAATGTTCTTTCATATTGAAAACAGAGTTGCAACATGCTCTCTTTAATTTGATGTTTTCTTTGGACATCAAGTCTTCCTCAATCGATGTAAAAGCAAATCTCAAAGGAAATATTTGCTCTTTGTATTCGAATAGTCATGTAATCGTCGAAACGATTACAAAACTCTGTGATTTCAATTATATTTTATGTACGAGATTTATATTCTGTTAGGTGATTTTGTTCTACTTCGCGCTGTCGACACATTGAATAGTCTTACCCCGTTAGTATTGTTATTTATTAGACGCTAATTTAAAGATATCTCCCCGAGAATCGAGTTCCTTATTTGGCCAAAGTGATAAAGTACGTCTCTTTTTTTTTAATATGCTTTTTTTTGGACTTTTCCCCCTACTTCTAATGCGACTTGCACTACAGCCTGCTCCTCAAAGCTATCCTATAGTACTTTTGTGTTCAGTTATTCATCAGGTCTTCTTTTCATATTGTTAGTAGTTATGTCATAACTTTATGTTAATTTCGTTAACCCTTACACTCGATGAAGAAATACAGTTCTGCTTGAAAATGTTTCCATAGCTTGCGGACGTTTTTCTTAGATTTGTAAAATATTACCGTCCTATTTCATCTTATCTCTAAAATAGTGTATTGATGCTATTTTCCTACTTGCTTGTTCGAAGTTCCAAAGTGCCATTTTAGCATCAATACACGGGAGCTTCTCTAATTATTCCGACACTCATTTTTAGCCGCTCAATTTAAGTTAAATACTCCTTTTGGTACACGTCATGCTTGATCCCGCTAAAGTGCCTCTTCTTGTAAAACCAGACTATTTACAACTCGTATGGACAAAGGGGTACTTTGCAATTACCTATAATGAACCTTGAATTAGCTGACTGTCGAAGTATTGGTTCAGAGGACAGAGTTCACTTTCAAGATGAGTTAAAATCTGGACGTAATATTAAAACCAAGGTCATCTCTGAATAATTTTATCACAAAGATGTTTTTTATTCCAAGATAAGATGATTCAAAATTTATCGTAGAATGGCTTTAAAATATTGCAACACGCTTTTATTCATTACTATGTCGAATAGATTCGTTGGAGGAACTGAGAATAATTCTTCGTCCGATTCCGAAAGGGATTGTTCAGTAGCTCTACTCTTTTTGTGGTATTTCAACTCAAGAGAATTGTTCAGATATTCTGCCATTCCGGACTACTTAACTTCCCGATAGTGATATGTTACAGGTCGAAAATCGTTGAATTGGTCATGGTTAAAAAATCGCTTATGTTAGTAGACTGGACCTTGGTGTGGTGATCAGAATCGCTTAAAATTTCTGTGGCATGCTCCGGCATGCCGAATCCATTTCTGACAAGAAAACCCACTGTCACAGAACTCCATTTTGAAATGATTGATTCATGCATTTTTCCTATGGGAAAACGCACGTTCTTGCTTATATGTGATTTTTTAGGCTTACGCTATGTTTCAGTGATAAGAATTTTCTTCAGAACAAAATCTAAGCTCTTTCCATGGTGGAAAGTAAATAGAAAACTTATATAGTGGGTGTCACCGACCAAATAACGACAGATAACAACAAGCTTCAAAAAGCTTGTTTTAGCCATATCTTTTTCGTAAAATTTGCGTTGCGTGTTTTTGGAGCTCTTAAACTCGTCCGCAAGCAGGACATGGTAAATTTTTAAGACTTAAAATAAAAATACTGACCCTTTGCAATACGCACAGTAACTTTAAGGGGTTTTTAAGGCAACTTCTTTTTTTTTTACTTGTCCCGCGGATCGGGCCAGTTGCCAGTCTACTACCTTAAAGTTAGTACTCATGTAAGAGATCTTAAAGAGAATTGTATTGGTTTCTGTTTCACAAGTTGTTAATTATGCGATAAAACAGTGTATCCAAGTCCAAGGATCTGTACATGGTCATCTGCGTGGATATTCACACGGACATTTTTAAAACTATGAATTCTTGGACATGGATATCCATATAGACGTCCTTGCATGGATATCTATGGATATCAAGTAAGACATGAATATTCATACCGTGTAAGGACTTTAAGAAAGATATCCATAGCGAGAATGGATATCAAGATGGATTCGAACTATGTAGAGAAACGATATTAAACAGAGTCGTCTCGTTGACTAGGTTAGCGGTCACGTGACAAGTTGGACAACTCTGTTGCCTTTAGTCTCTCTATTTGCTAGTATTCGGAGTGCTCATGCGCCAAGTTTCAATGAATTTCCAAGAACAGTTTCCAGGAACAATTGTTAGTTCATGGTTGAGAGCGGAGCTTTTATTTTTAAAAAAGTTATCAGAAACCAATGCAACTTGATCGAATATCTCCACTGTACAGATCATACACTAAGTGTGCCTCGTTGTATATAGTGGCCACTGGCTGTGATTAGATTATTGTTTTTTGAGGCTCAATATGGTAGTACTACTTATGAAGGTGCAACAATGTTTCCCTCATTTGGTTGTGAATCACTGAATAAAAGAGGTAAACTTCAAACTGAGGAACTGAAGAATGACTCATTTAACCCTTCCGTGCTGTTCCCACCCGAAAGTATTTGTCAGAGTCAATTTCATTCAAGATACAGATAGTTGTCCTCCTTTTCATATTGGTAAATGCATCTAGATCTATAAAACAAACAAGATCTTTTCATTAGTACTGCCAACTTGTGTTTAAAAAAATAAACGTAAAGCGCGAATATTTTGATCTCTGATATCGACACCATATCCGTGTAGAAGACAGAGGAGACCAAAATACACACTTCCGTCCTTTTTTAAATTTTTATCAAAGCTATCACAAAACACATACATACAGATTTGCCATAAAAATGAACGCTTAACAAAGTTCCAATGACATATTTTTTTCAACAAACTTTCAGTCTGAAGCTTTCATCAATTTCTTAAAAACAGTCGACGTTAAATGAATACGTATCTCACAGCCACCTTATTCTAAGACATGAAAATAAATTAACTTTACTTGGGAGGGTCCCTGGCGACGAAGGTTGTCACTTTGCCGTTGTCGTTGACACCGGAAATGGCTTCTTTGAACGAAGTTGTTTTACCGTTGACAGTGCTACTTCCGGTCGACACCGCGCTGAAGGTTCCGTAGGTGCCGCCATTGGCTGGGGCAGGCACTGGCCCGCCACTTCGGTTGTCCAAAGCGGGTCCTTTGCCGTTTACGGCAGCATTTCCATATCCACCCTGTAAAACAAAAACCCAAAAATATCTACCTCAGCAAAAGTAGCACGGTTGTTTTTCCCAGTTAAGACTCGCCAAAATAGTGAATTTACAAGGAATATTAATATTGCAAACACCCAAGAACCAAAAAAGAAGCTATAAAAAGTAAGTTAACTCCCACAGAAATTATTTTTGATGCCAAAAAATATTTTAATGATAGCCTATAGAGACAAAACATTTACTTTTCTTGCAGCAAGAATTTTTTCTTGCACCATGAATTTTTTTCTTGCATCATGAATTTTTCATTTCACTGTAAGAAAAAAAATTCTTGTGCCAAGAAAAAGAAATCTTGCGGCGAGAAAAAAGGGTATTTTTTACCGTATCATGAAAACATTTTCTTGGCATCAGAAAACACTTGTGTGAGTGACTGCACTCACCTGTGGTCCAAGAGAAGCACTCGCTACGGCAGATGCTGGTCCGTCGCCGCCATCGCTGGGTCCGAAGCTGGCTCCGAGTCCAGGCGCGGGGGAGTTCCAGGGTGTTCCGTACGACGGACCCCCGAAGTTCCCATAACCGCCGACGGGGAAGGCGCCGCTGCTCGAGCCGGGGAAGCCACCACTGCTCGAGCCGGGGAAGCCGCCACTGCTCGTGCCGGAGAAGCCGCCGACGCTCGAGCTGGGGAATCCGCCGGCGCTGGAGCTGGCGAAGCTGCCCGAGCCGAAGGGCCCGAACGGCCCAAAAGGCGGGAAGGCGGGGAAGGAGCCCATGCCGGTGCGGTCCATGGTGCCGTAAGACGAGGTGGGTCCGTAGGACGATGGGCCGGGCCCGAAGGACGAGGAGGGGCCGCCGTTGGGGCCGCAGCTGGAGCACGTGGACACGCTGCCGCCGGTCGAGGAGTCCAGTGCATTTCCACTGGGGGAGCTCACGAAACTGGCATTCAAAATGGACGGGTATTAAGGGATCGTCCATAAATGCGCAAAGGCTTTTTTCCTATGTCGGGAATTGTTACTTCCTGTCAGTCGTACCCGCGATATATGCATTCAACAGAAGTCGAAAAATATTCCAAATGTACTTTGCAGTTATATCAATTATAATTACACATTTATAAAAGATTTAAAAAAAAGCAAGAAAAAACGAACCAATTACGCAGTCGCTTTTCACGATCTACACAAAAAAGTTTTAAGCACTACATCGCTGTTCAAATATTTTTTTTCCACAGTCAGAACAGTTCGACCATGCTGATTTCAAAAGTCTACCCTGGATCTAATTTCAGGCAATTTTTCTGATTTTTTCAACGTGACCTTCAAAAGATTGAACAACTTCATAGGGAGTTTTTGAAAAGTTAATTCACATTGAAGATTGCACGTATGATATTAAACTTAGGTCCATGCGAAGGTAAACAGTAAAAAAAGCTCCCGAAACAAAACCGATTAGCATTGACTTGTAGACGCCAATATACGTCGAAACGATGTTTTTTCACTGCAATGTTTTGTTTTTTTTTGGGAAGACCAGTCTCCACAGTCGGTGAAAAATTGTCTCAGAAGAATTCACCACGAAAGCATTATTGGCACTTATGTACGCTCTTTAAAAAAAATCAGAAGAGTTGTTAGCTTACCCATCTTAAATGTAAATTTCAAAGGTGGCATTACCTACCTCATTTATTCCACCCTAATTTAATGATAAAAATGACATGAGGACCGGGAGGTTGGTGGGGGGGCGTAACTTACAATGCACTTCTGCGCGAAGGCAGGCCGTGCATTAGCGCATTAGCAATCATGGTTGAGGATCATCGGTCCGCGCAAAAACAATATCTCAACGAAAGAAGCTAACAAAAAAGGAAATAGTGAGAAAAGTGACGAAATTCATCGAAAAGTGACAAATTGTTTCAAGTGACAAACAGTGATAAAAGTGATTTACTGGTAGTCCTGTGCGCGGTATCACGTTTGACAATCAATAGGTAACGTTAGGTCATGTTAGGTTAGGTTAGGTCAGACAAAGTCAGGTTAGGATTTAATTGTCTCGCGCCTTGCTCCGCTGATATAAGCGACGAAAATGCGACCTTGAAAATTATTCGCTCACCTAGGAGCATACTGCGGCGCTTGGGGAGGCGGCAGACTCTGGGCGTACTGCTGCAGGAACGCGATGTACTGTTGCAAGAAGGAGTGGAAGTCGAAGGGCGGCGGCAAGGGTCCCGCAAACGAGACGGCGCCACCAGGAACGCCCGGGCCGGCGAACGACGACGCCCCTCCGCCGATGCCCGAGCCGGCCAGCGAGCCCGCGCCGCCGAAGCCGGCGAACGAGCCCCCCGTCGAGGTCCCGGTGTAGCAGCCGTTGGCGGTGCACCCGCCGAAGGAGCCGCCGCCCAGCCCGGGGAAGGCCGACGAGGACGATCCTGGCGAAAGCGAAGACTTGAACGCGCGCGCCAGCGGCCCAGGGACGGCGGCCGGCGCAGGGACGCGCGCCGGAGGCGGCGGGCGGGCGGGCGGAGGCACGCTGCGCGCCGGCGGCCTCGCCGTCGACCCCCGGCCGCCCTGGCCGAAGGCACCATGGTACCCGGACACCTCCCCTAAGGCGACTGCGCGTCCACCAGTTAGTGTAAGCGGGTATTTACAACATGCGTAAGCGTTAGTTAAAAGATGCATTTTTGGAATACCATCCAAAATTCGAAGTTTTTCGTTAACCGATTTGTGCCAAGAGGAAGTTTGAAAAAATTAATTTAAGGGGATAATGAAAACGTTATGGGTCAAAATTTTGCAAAATGGTGTTTTTGAAATGATTAAATTTTTTATATAGGCTAATTTAGAGTTACCTTTTTACTTAAAATAAGTGACTTATGGGAGAATTTTGCATAAAGGTTGAAATTTTTGATGGGTCGATAACAGCCCAGTGGGCAAAAATCGGTTAAGTCATGGAGGCATTTTTAACCTGCACCCGTTTGGAATACAGCCTACATTGCTGCGCATCACCCTTCAGTTTTGTTCTGTATGCATCATTTACATCACCAAAGCCTTGAAACCAACATCCGCTTTTGACTTTTAGCCGTAATTATCCTCTCATTCTTAACTATTGGCCTTTTAACATTGAATTCTATGTATTTTCACGATAATTGATAATCCGACTCGTGCATGTATGAAACTTCAGCAAAAAATATGTTGACAATAAACCATGCCTCTATAAAATTTCTGTTACAGATGACAATAAATAAAAAATAATTTTGAAAAACTTAGTTGTCCGTTATTTACGCACACTACCATAATTGTTAAAATATTTTATACGATGTTAAATAATACTTCCAATTACTTATATTAATACTACCAAGTTATCAAAACATATAATATTCAATTTCCGAAAGATAGCCTCAAAATTTTGAGTGGCTTGTTTACCTATGTTTTTCATAAAAGATAATGCGTCGAGCGAAAATGTTGAATCATCGTGAAAATGCATATCCAGTATATATACAAGTGCGCATCAATCATAAGATGTATAACCGGTATGTAAAAGGCTCAAAGTATATGCGAAGCAATTTCGATTTCACCTGTTTGACTTTATATTCCGCAGTTTACTTGTTCGAGTGCGCGTCATAGCTTACCAGAGGGCACCGAAGCGGAGACCATGCCGTCTCCTGGTGCAGCCGATCCTACACTAACGCCCGAGCCTCCATAAGAGGCACTGCCAGTGGGAGCACCAGAAGCGCCGCCAGCCGGGGCGACGGGGGAGTACGACGGGGCGCTAGGGGCGCTGGCGCCACCCCCGTAGGACGGCGCGCTCGGGGCGCTGCCGCTGCCCCCGTAGGACGCCCCGCCCGCCGGGCTGCCCGACGCGCTGAAGGACGCGCTGCCCGCCGGGGCGCCGCCCGCCGGGGCGCCCGACTCGCCCGAGCCGCAGGCGCCGCTGCACGGGCCGCCGCCGCCGGCGCCCTTGCCGCCGGAGCTGCCGGAGCCGCCCAGCGACGCCCCGGAGTACGAGCCGCCGCCGGAGCTGGACGACGCCCCGGAGGACGCCGAAGAGAAGGCGCCACTGCTGGCTGAGCTGCTCGCTCGCGCAACTCGTACTCTGGCCACACCTAGGCAACAAAAAAGGTTGGTCACACTTGGCCGTAATGCTGTGCTGTTGCTAGAGACCCTTGTACTTGCAGTCTCAAGAGTATTGATCGCTCCAATTTTTTGAAACCCCCGTAACTTTGAAACGGAGGGAGATACACAAGAAAAGCAGAGAATAAAATCGCTAGATCTTCAACACTGTAATTTTTTAAGGTAGCATTTTCAACCTCTTGGTTTAAATTTGGTGCTACCCTCCGTCGTCAAGCCGAGCGGAGCGATAGCGAAGCGAGGCAAAGGCACCTAACCTAACCTAACTTAACCTAGGGTTACCCAACTAAACGGTCGCCAAGCCTGATGTCGCTTACTTCTCGGCGCCCGCTCAGGGGCGCCGAGAAGTAAGCGGCATCAGGCTTGGCGACAGCCGAG